>Ga0207691_10003027_pt1 | contig 16405 bp, 10 predicted proteins | sample KBSM13metaG_FD_184327 | JGI IMG/M metagenome (GOLD analysis project Ga0207691, IMG submission 184327) | Miscanthus rhizosphere microbial communities from Kellogg Biological Station, Michigan, USA - KBS M1-3 metaG (SPAdes) (version 2) | ecosystem: Host-associated > Plants > Roots > Rhizosphere >... | reverse complement strand
AAACCATCGAACACCTCGATCGGCAGGCCACCAGGGTTGGCGGGCGTCTTCAGCATGATCGACGGAACAGCGCCGATGAGGACAAGCTTCGCAACACGCTCGCAGCCATTTCCCGCATCGTAACCCGCTCATGTGACAGGTGATGTGCCGGCAGAGCCGTTGCCGCTGCAGCGGTGTGAGAAGATTTGTCTTCAGGGACCATGCACGTGCTGCGTTTGAAGCGCGGAGTACGCCGGGCGAGCAGGAGAGTTCGCGAGGCACGAATGCTGGTCCGGTCACTCCGCTTCCGCTACCGGCCGGTCGCTGCGCATCTCATCCCTATCCGTCGCTGCAATCTTTCGTGCGCGTATTGCAACGAGTACGACGATCGCTCGGCGCCGATTCCTACCGTGGACGTGCTGCGCCGGATCGATCGCCTGGTCGATCTCGGGACCGGTGTCGTGACGTTGAGCGGAGGCGAGCCGCTGCTCCATCCCGATCTCGACGAGATCGTTCGCCACATCCGGCGCCGCGGCGCGATCGCCACGCTCATCACCAACGGGTATCTTTTGACGCGCGATCGCATCGAGCGACTGAATCAGGCCGGGCTCGATCACCTTCAGATCAGCATCGACAATGTGATGCCCGACGAGGTGTCGAAGAAGAGCCTGAAAGTCCTGGATCAGAAGCTGGTGTCGCTCGCCGACACGGCGGCCTTCGACGTCACGGTGAACTCGGTCGTCGGCGGCGGTATCAGGAATCCCGACGATGCGCTGACGATTGCGCAGAGGGCGCGGGAACTCGGGTTCTCGACCACAGTCGGGATCATCCACGACGGCACAGGGCGATTGCGCAAACTGGACGACCCGCAGCGTCAGATCCTCGAGCGCGTCGTCGCACTCGGCAAGTCGTTGTTCGACTTCGCGAACTACAACCGCTTCCAGAAGAACCTCGCGAACGGGGTGCCCAATGAATGGCACTGCCGCGCCGGCTCGCGATATCTCTATGTCTGCGAGGACGGTCTCGTGCACTGGTGTTCTCAGCAACGAGGGCATCCGGGTATCCCGCTCGAGCAATATGGTCCTGACGATCTGCAGAGGGAGTATCACCGCAGCAAGGGCTGCGCTCCGCTGTGCACGGTTGGCTGCGTTCATCGAGTCGCTCAGGTGGACGAACTGCGCGACGATCCAGAACGAACGCTCGCGCAATGGTTCGCATCTCCGATAGCAGGGCAGCCGCCCCGCTTCCCGTTGCCTGTCAAGCTCCTGATGTGGGTTTTTGTGACCAACCCTGGACGGGGCCTGTTTCGCAAAGCCGCTACCGGCGTATCGGGTAGCGGCCGGCGGGCCTGAATACCAGCCCACATCCAACTCACACGACAGCGCTGAGCCTGAACCGCGACGGTTCGGTCGCTGGTACGCAGTGCTCTTGCTGAACCACATCGGCCATGCCATGGAGGAATCGCTGTGGTCACGTTGATGTTGATGCTGTCGGCGATAGCGGGAACGGCGGCTCTTGCTGCTGATGGGTCCCTTCGCGCGATGCTCATCGCCTGTTTCCTGATTTACGGAGTCGGTGCCGGCTTGACGATGGCGTTCGACGTGAGGATGTACGTTCGTCGCTGGCGGTTGAGGACCGATGACCCGCGGTTGACCCCTCGCGACAGGATGGCACGACAGCCGGAGCCGCCGGCACCAGACGATAGCCTGGGAGGTCTGGCGCGAGGAAGTACCGTGGATGACTCTCTATTTCAGCATCGGTGTGTGGACGAGTCTGGCCCTGGTGCTCCTCTAAGTCAGCCATCCGACCATGTTCTTTAGACGGTGACGACGACGTCGGGTAGTCCCTTCGACTCCACAGTCATGGTGCGGGTCACATTGTCGAGGAACCCCTTGCGTTCAATGGCGTCGAGCAGATACCACCCGATCGCGCGCACGTGGTGGGACTGCGCCCAGAAGTCGTCCATTTCGGCGACAGCCTTGTCGATGGTTTTCTGGTTCCTCGCGCCTGACGTGATTGCGGAATTCAGGATCGCTGCGCCGCGTGTGAACGCCTCGCAGTCCTGGCGCGTGCGATCGTTGATGTGAATCAGGCCGCCGAACGAAAAGGGATCGGTTCCACTCGCGCCGAGTCGTTCGCGGACGGCCGTCTCCGTATGACCTGCTTTCTGGAGATGGTCCATGGCCATATCGGCGTAGATCTTTTGCGACACCAAAGGATTCTCGAGATACGCGGCCCACAGCGGCGCATAAAGTTGACGGCGCACAGATGCGCTCATGCGACCGCTCGTGTTCATCCACGGCATTGAGGCAGCGAGCGCTGGCGCAAATGCGGCGAGGGGCGCATCGGCCAGGACCGGCAGCGCACTGCGCACGGCCGTGTTCGGGATCGTGAGCTGGACGCTGAGCGTGGCCTCCTTGCCCAGGGCGGCGGCGATGCGGCCGCGCACGTCGACGGCATCTTCGTTGCGCAGGACGCGCCAGAGGATGGCGCTGTCGATCCACTGCTCGAGCTCGAGGGCCGACAGATCCTTCTGTGTCGCGGCCCAGAGCAGATGAATGCCCAGGCTGTAGTCGCTGACGAGCGGCGGTCCGACGACGTAGTCCTTCATGTCGGCTTTGAGATCAACGCCCCATTCGAACGTCTCGCCGATCCAACTGCCCTTGTAAGACCGCGCGCCCAGATAGGCTTCCTGCACGCGACCTTGCACATCGAAGCGTTGGACGGTAGACGTCTTCTTGAAGTCTTTGCCACCGATCGACACCCATTTGCCGATGCCGAGCGTAAACCCCCAGCTGTGTGCGCGAGTGATCTCCTTTTGATTGAGATACAGCTCGAGGGCGACGCCTGGCGTCTTGTTACGGATCGCCTGTGCGACCGTCTCGGTGCGTCCCTTCACGGCGTCGGCGTGGAGCCTCTCCACGGCCGCGCGGTCCAGCGTGGCCTGCACCAGGTTGGTATTGAGCGAGACTCGCGTGTACTCGTATGCGAAGCTGACCGTCAGCCGTGTTTTCACGACGTCTGCGATCGTGTCGGCGATCTTGTCCTCGACGTCGGCAACCCGGTCTCGCAGCGTCTCGATCGTGGTCAAAGTCTCCTTGAGGCCGAGGCGCGAGATCAGCGCGGTGGCAATCCTGCGTTCGACTGTTCCCAGCGACTCCAGTGACGCCGCTTCGAGCACACTCTTGACCTTCGCCAGCGGCGCGCCGAGCACGCCGTCGAGAGAGGCTTGCGTCAGCTGCTGGAGCGCTTTGGGATCCTCAATGCCGACGCTGATGCCGGCATCGGCCGACGGGGCGATGCGGCTCGACTTCGTCTTGCGCACGCCGAGCCGCCAGCGTCCATCGTCGACACGTGAGAAGACAACGAGGAAGTCGTCCAGGACGGTTGCCTTGAACGCCAGGGTTGCACCCGCCTTGAAGGAGATGGCGATTGGTGCCGACATCTCGAGACGTTTGCCAAGTGTCGTGCCGATCTGGCCGGTGAAGAGGTCGGAGAGCGTGAGGGTAAGGCCGGCGCTCAAGGAGCCGTTGAATCGAAAGGCAAGCGCCTCTCCCGGCGCGAGACTCAAGACGTCCTCGAGCCTGGTGACGAAGCGCGCGTGACGCTGAAGGTCGTCGGTGACGGCGGCGCGTACGGCGTGCGAGCCGTCGTGCACGCGGTAGTCGGCGAAGATCGCGCTCGCATCGGCGCTCACATCGATACCGAGCATGGAGCCGATAGGGACATCCCCCGATGCCTTGACGCCGCATTCAACCCGGTATTTCAGGTAGAGCCGATCGAAGTTGAGTTGCGGTGGAAGTGTTCCAGAAGCCGTTTCGACCTTCGATGCGCTGAGGATGCCGTCTTCGTCGGAGTCCGTCGGATCGTTCAGCGCCGCCACCGTGAGCACGCCGCGAACGTTGAGGGCAAACGTCCCCTTGCCATCCCCTCCGAAGGAAAGGCTCGGTTCCAGCTCCAATCCGATCGGCTTGGCATCGATCGACGATTTTTCGAGCGGATCGTTCGAGATGAGTTTGAGCGCGGCTTCAGGATTGGCGAGTTTCCAGTGGAACGTGTCCGGCATGAGACCTCCAGGCGCAACGTATCGACGTGCTACTCACTTGGGTGACCGCCCATCACCGCATCTGAACCAGGGGAGGTTCATCTTGCCATTGAAAAAGAACTCGTCAGGCAAAGAAACTCGCGCCAGGTTCAGGAATCAAAACGGTTTTCGAAAGGAAACTGAACAGTGTTCGGTCTTGGGCGGAATTACAAGGACAGGGACCGTATCGGTGGACGTGGCCTACAATCGGCGCTGGTTCAACAATGGTATCGACGTGGCGACGAGACTGATGGAATGGCTGAACTCCAGCTTCAAGTGAACGGCAAACGATCAACCCTCAATGTCGATCCGGCCACGCCGCTTCTGTACGTGCTCACCGACGATCTTGCGCTGAAGGGGCCGCGGTTCGGCTGCGGGCTCGGCCAGTGTGGATGTTGTTCTGTTCTGGCGGATGGGCTCGAAATTCGATCGTGCATTACGCCGGTGTCGCGGGTGGCGGGGAAATCGCTGACGACACTGGAAGGGCTGCCAGCGTACTACGCGGCACGAATGAAGGTCACACCAGCGCCGGAGTTGCATCCGCTGCAGCAAGCGATGATCGCGGAACAAGCGGTACAGTGCGGCTACTGCTACAACGGTCAGATCATCAAAGGCGCGGAGTTGCTGTTCAAGACGCCGCAACCGACCGAAGCACAAATCAGAACGGCGATGAACGGTCATATCTGCCGGTGCGGTACGTATCCGCGGATCGTCGCGGCGATTCATCGCGCGGCGAAGGAGATGGCGGAGGCGAACCGTGCGTGAGAGTGACAAGCACGACGTCGACAGCGCACCGGTCGTCGATCGGCGCGAGTTTCTGAAGATCAGCGGCGCCGTTGTGGTGGGAATCGGCGTGGGCAACATCGCCGCAGGGCAGGCACAAGGGGGGCTGCAGCGCGGGCTGGTATCGGGTCCGCCCGATCCGGCGGCGATCGATTCGTATCTCGCGGTCCACGCGAACAACACGGCCAGCATCTATCTCGGCTACGTCGATCTCGGGCAAGGCGGGCCCACGGCGCTGTGCCAGGTCGCCGCCGACGAGCTCGATCTCGACTTCACTCAAGTGTCGATCGTCCGCAATGACACGTTCATGTCCACCAACGGCTTCACCGCCGCGAGCCGCACCGCGGGCATTGGCGGAGTGGAAACGCGCGTTGCCGCCGCCGAGGCGCGGCGCGTGCTGCTCGGCCTCGCATCGGAGCGGCTGAACGCACCGGTCCAGGAGCTGACTGTCGCGAAGGGTGTGGTGTCGGTGAAGATTGCGCCGCAGCGTTCCGTCACGTACGGCGAGCTGCTGGGAGACAAGCCGTTCAACCGCAAGTTCGAGCCGGTGCGCTTCAACCAGCTTGGCGAGGCGATGCCGCGCACCGGCGCGGACATCGCGCCGCTCAAGCCGTCGTCCGAGTACAGGATCGTGGGCACACGCGTGCCTCGTCCGGACATGCTCGACAAGGTGCGCGGCACGTACGAGTACATGCAGCACGTTCGCGTCCCGGGCATGCTCCACGGGCGCGTTGTGTGGCCGCAGGGCCAGGTCGCCGGTGCAGTGAGCCCGCCAAAGGTCGTCGGCATCGACGAGTCGTCTATCAAAGACATCCCTGGCGTCCGGATCGTGCGCCGGCAAAACTTCGTCGGTGTCGTTGCGGAGCGCGAGTGGGACGCCGTGCGCGCGTCGCGGCAACTGAAGGTCACATGGGAGGCGTTCCCCGCCGTGTTGCCCGGCCATGAGGGCATTCACGACAGCTTCCGGCAGGCAACCACGAGAGACATCGTGGTCTTCAACAGCGGCGACGCGAACGCGGCATTCAATCAGCCGGGTCTTCGCGTCGCCTCGGCGACTTATCGCGGACCCTACGAAGCACATGGAACGATGGCGCCCAACTGTGCGCTGGCGGACATCAAGGCGGACAGCGCGACGGTGACGTCGTCTTCGCAGTCACTTTTTCAGATCCGCGACACGGTCGCGCAGCTCACCGGAGTGCCTGCGGACAAGGTTCGCGTGCAGTACTACCCCGGGTCGAACACGTACGGCTTGAGCTGCTACACCGACGTCGCGGAAGCGGCAGCGATCATGTCCAAGGAGATTGGTACGCCGGTTCGCGTGCAGTTGAGCCGTCAGGATGAATTCGGCTGGGACAACTACGGCCCGGCGCATCTCGCTGACATGCGAGGCGCTGTCGATGCGAACGGCAAGCTCGTCGCGTTCGAGTACCAAGCGTGGGGCTACGACGGTAATGGCGTCGGCACGGCGTCGCGGCTTCTGGCGCTTGGTGTGCCCCAGGGCGGGGGCCGCGGAAGCGCGGGCGGTGCGGCGGCGGGCCCTGGCGGCGGAGCCAGCGGCGTCGCCCAGGGCGGAAACCTCGTCGGCGGCCTCTATCAGATTCGGATCTCGCAGAACGACATGTATGACGTACCCAGCCGACGGCTGATCGAGCATCGGCTCGATGGCCGCGGATACTTGAAGCTGGGTCCGCTGCGCGCGCCGCTCGACCCACCGTACTTCTTCGCGCAGGAAGGGATGATCGACGAGCTCGCGCATCTGGCGAAGCTGGACCCGTGGGAGTTCCGCAAGCGTAATATCTCCAATCCGCGGTGGCTTGGCGTGCTCGAGGCGGCGGCCAACGCCGCGAAGTGGACGCCCCGCGTTGCGGCGTCGAACGTGTCATCGGCTCGCGTTGTCACCGGGCGCGGCATCGCCGTGGGCACGCACCACCTTCATCCGAATCAGGGTGATCGCGTGACCTTCGCCGCGGCCGTCGTGGAGGTGGAGGTCAACAAGGACAACGGTCGGGTCATCGCCAAACACGTGTACGGCGCGATGGACTGCGGGCTGGCGATCAACCCCGGAATCGTCGAAAGTCAGATCGTCGGCATGTCCGTGCACGGGACGAGCCTGGCGCTGAAGGAAGAACTGCAGTTCAGCCAGACCAACGTCACGAGCCTGGACTGGAACTCGTATCAGACACTGCGCTGTGGCGAGGCTCCGGACGTGACGCCAATCGTCGTGCAGCGTCTCAACGAGAAGTCGACCGGCGCGGGCGAAGAGGTGCTCCCTGCCGTCGTCGGAGCGATTGGGAACGCATTCTTCGACGCCACCGGCGTGAGACTGCGTCAATTCCCGCTGACGCCGCGTCGTGTGTTGGCAACCCTGAAGTCAGCGGGTGCATAGCCACCCGACTCTACCTCGCCCCGGGAGGCAGATGCTCCAGAAAATACCTCGCAATCAATCGATAGATGTGCGTCGTCGTTCCCGGCCCTTCTGCGATCGCGTGTGTCCGGTTGGGATAGAGCATCATGTCAAACGGCTTTCCCAGCTCGATGAGCCGATTCACGAGTCGCTCGGTTCCCTGCGCATGGACGTTGTCGTCTCCGGTTCCGTGAACGATGAGCAGCTTGCCCTTCAAGCCGTCGGCGAAATTGATCGGTGATCCGATCTTGTAGCCATCGGGATTCCCCTGCGGAGTTCCCATATAGCGCTCTTGGTAGATGGTGTCGTACAAGCGCTGGTCAGGAACCGGCGCGACCGAAACGCCCACCTGGAACGTGTCGGGATAGCGGAACATCGCGTTGAGCGTGTTCGATCCGCCGCCGCTCCACCCCCAGATGCCCACGCGGTCACGATCGATGAACGAGTACTTTGCTGCGAGGGCAAGCACCGCCGCGTTCTGCTCTCGCGACGAGAGCTCGCCGACAGTGCCGTAGACGACCTTCCGCCACGCGGCACCCTTCGGCGCGGGCGTGCCTCGATTGTCGACGCTCACGACGACGTAGCCCGCGTCGGCGAGGGCCCGATGAAAGAGCATACGGCCGCCGCCCCAGCGATCGACGACCGTTTGACTGGCTGGCTCGCCGTACACGAAGACGATAACTGGATAGCGCCGACTCGGATCGAGGTCAGGGGGCTTCAACATCCACCCGTCGAGCGTCACGCCTTCGCTCACATCAACCGTGAAGAACTCGACGGGGCGCTTTAACACAGGCGCGAGCTGTGCCTTCAGCGCCGCTGTGTCGGTAAGCGTGCGCAGAGAGCGATGCGTCGCCAGCTCGACGACCTCCATCACCGGTGGCTGGTCGAATCGCGAATAGGTGTGAAACGCAAAACCGGCGTTGGGTGCGGCATCGTAGGTGTGCGTGCCCGGTTGATTCGCCGGCGTGACGCGGTCTGGCGCGCCTGTGCCATCGAGCCGGGCGTGATAGAGATACCGCTGCGTTGCGTTGTCGGGCGATGCGAGGAAATAGACCCAGCCACGCGAACCGTCGACGCCGACGATATCTGTCGCATCAGCCGCAAAGTCGGTGAGCGGCTTCGGAACGTCGCCCGTGCGTGTGACACGATACAGGTGCTGCCAGCCATCGCGTTCGCTGGGCAGCAGAAACGCACGACCGTCGTCCACCCACGCCAACGAATCGGGAAGTTCTACCCACGTCTTTGACTCGTCGCGATAGACGCGGCGCGATTCTCCGCTGTGCGCGTCCGCGATGAGCACGTCGAGCCGATTCTGGAGGCGATTGAGCTGCTGAATCGCCAGCGTGGTCGTATCGACCCACTCGAGCCGCGCCAGGTAATCGTCGCGCGGGTCACCAGGCGTCTTCACCCAGCGCGTGGCGCGCGTGTGAACATCCAGCACGCCTATTCGGACCGCCGAGTTGGTCGTCCCGGCTTTTGGATACGGAATGCGCGTTGTGACTGGATACAGCGTGTCAGTGTTGTTGATGAGCGAGAAGATGCCGACACCGGTGGTGTCGAACTGCCAATACGCAATGCGCGAGCTGTCGGGGCTCCACCGGAAACAGTCGCGGAGCCCGAGCTCCTCCTCGTACACCCAGTCGGAGGTACCGTTGATTGTGGTGTCCGAACCATCTGACGTGAGCTTTGTCGCCGGCCCGCCTGCAACAGTCTCGACGTAGATGTCATGGCCACGAACGTACGCCACCTTCGTGGAATCTGGTGAGAACTTCGCAAACATCAGCGACGACTCCGGCGCAGCGCTGCCGACCTGATGCAGACGTCTGCTTCGCAGGTCAAGGATCCAGTAGTCGCCACGGGTGTTGTTGCGCCACACGCGGCGTGTGTTGGTGAAGATCAGCAGCTGTTGCCCGTCGCCGGACCACGCGTAGTCGTCGATATCGAGCGCGTTCTTTTTTCCCTCTGGGACAAGCAGCGAACCCGGGATCAACACGCTTCGCGCCCCGGTCGTCGCATCGTAGCGCGTGATGTCCCACGCGCCGTCGCGCTCGCTCGATCGCTCGACGATGGTGTACGCGGCACCGTCGGGCAGCCAGCGCGCCGGCCCGAAGCGCGGCGCTTGATAGTCCGGCGACTGAAAGATACGGCCGATCTGCTCGTCCAGCGCGCGGGCGCGCTCGGGTTGCTGTGCGAGCGTCAGGACGCTGAGACAGCCGACGGCGACAACGACCAGCGGAAGAGTGCGGCGTCTGATCATGGGGGAAGGATAACGACATCACTGCCGGTCTACCAACCGGTTGATGGCTTCGGCAGGCTATTTCGCACCCGCGCGCAGTTTTGACGCCATCGCGCACTCTGCCATGACCGTGAAATAGCGCTGCACGCCGTCGGTGCCGACGACGAACGGATGGTCTTCGCCCGGCTGCCGCGGCGCGGCGATCAGACGCGCCTTGGTGTAGGCACCGTCATATTCGCTGTGGTTGGACAGGAGGACGCTGGCCCCCGCATCGGCTGCTACCTTGGCGATCTTGCGCTGCGAGGCGATGTACTCATCCCACCGCGCGCCGTCGGTGCCGAAGGCGCCGGTCAGCGTCCCGCCGGAATAGGCGACCATCAGCGTTCGGCCTCGATCCTTGACGGGGAAGACATAGGAGAGTGTGCCCGGCGTGTGACCTGGGGTGGCGACGATCTCCAGGCTGGTATCCCCGAGCGTCAGCTTCCTGCCCTCGGGTCCCACCGCAAGCTCACGCTTCGGAACGCCTCCGGCAGCAGTCGCAGGACGCTGCACTGTGGCATCCCAGTCGGGGGCGCCCATGACCACTTGTGCGCCGTAGCGCTTCTGCAGCTCCGCCGCGCCCTGGTCATGATCGCCGTGGGCATGGCTGATGATCAGGTACTTGATGTCGCGCGGATTCAGACCGAGTGTGTTCATCCCCTCGATGATCTCTGGCCCGGTCGCCCAGGCAAAATTGGTGTCGATCATGATGATCCCGGCGCTGGTCTGAAGCGCCCAGGACGAATGCTGACGCGTTCCCAACCAGTACAAGTTGTCGAAGATCTTGAAGGGGGGCGCATACCAGGTCGCCCGGTCCGGCGTCGGCGGTGTCGCAGTCACGGCCGCTGGCGGCGCACCTCGACCCGCGGCACCCGCGCCACCACCGCGCGGTGGGCTGGGCAGGCAGAGATTGACAAAAGTGGCGCGGTAATCCAGACCCGCAGCGACTCGAGCCGCAGCAATGTGCTCATCAACCGGGCTCGACGGTGCCTGCGCCAACACGGTCGCGCTGAGCACGACGCCCGCGAGTACGAAGACCACAACGGATGTGCGATTCATTCTTTCCTCTCATTCGGGTTCGCGCCGGACGCTCTTGCAGTAAGGCAACGTGGCTATTATGAGCGCACGGGGTTTCCGGTCAATGCGAAGACTGGAAGCAGAGGTAGAAGGTATGACGATCGACTGGCGCACGATGTTCGTGCCAACTGGCAGCGTCTTCGAGCTTGTCCTGCGGGCAACAGTGATGTACCTGCTGATCCTGGCAGGGTTTCGCGTCTTCCGGCGCGAGGCGGGATCGCTGTCCGTGTCGGATCTGCTCGTGGTCGTTCTGATCGCCGATGCGGCGCAGAACGGGATGGCCGGCGAGTACAAGTCGCTGACCGAAGGAGCGATTGTTGTCTCAACGATCTTTGCCTGGAACTACATCCTCGATTGGATGGCGTATCGGTCGCGCTTCGTGCATTGGTTGCTGCATCCGCCATCGTTGCTGCTCGTTCGCGACGGCCAGATTCAGTATCGGAACCTTCGATCGCAACTGATCACGAAGCACGACCTGGTGGAGCAGTTGCGCGAGCAGGGCGTGGCGTCGATTGAACGCGTCAAGAAATGCTATCTGGAGAGCGATGGCAAGATGAGCGTGATCCAGGAAGAATCCGATCGGCCGTCGCGGCCACCGGAGAAACGCATGTCCTGACGGACCGAGGCGCAGCGGCGACTCTGCCGAGTCGGCTTTTACGAGTAGGGCTCGGCGTTTGCATCTCCCTTGGCATGCTTGAGACCGTGCATCTCTCATGGGCGGAATTGGGAAGACGTACATGGCGTGAAGCCCTCGACGACGACGTGGCTGGGCTCGCTGCGCAGTTGTCGTACTACTTCTTTCTGGCGCTCTTTCCTGCGATCCTCTTTCTCCTTGCGCTGGCCAGTTTCTTTCCGCTGTCGAACATCACCGATGATGTCACCCGATCGCTCGGTCCGTTCGTGTCGATGCAGGTCCTCGATCTCATTCAGGAGCAGATGCGGCGGCTCGCTAACAACGAGAATGGCGGGTTGCTCACATTCGGTGTAGCCGGCGCACTCTGGAGCAGCTCGGCTGCGTTGGTGTCAATCGTCGGGGCACTCAACCGCGCGTACGACATCGAGGAAGGACGGCCGTGGTGGAAGGTGCGGCTCGTGGCGATCGGGCTGACGTTCGGCGTCGCGCTGCTCATTTTGATCGCGTTGTCACTGGTTCTCATTGGCCCGACCGTCGCCGAATATCTCGGACGAGTGACCGGATGGGGGGCGCCTTTCGAGTGGACGTGGTTGGTGCTGCAGTGGCCGTTGGTGTTCGTTCTCGTCACGACCGGTATTGGACTTCTTTACTACTTCGGACCCGACGCGGATCAGGATTGGGTCTGGATCACGCCAGGCGCGGTGGCCGCCACCATCCTGTGGCTACTAATCTCGCTTCTCTTCAAGGCGTACATCGCGAACTTCACCGACTATGAAGGGTCCTATGGCACGGTAGGCGGCGTCATCGTGGTGCTGCTGTGGTTCTATGTGTCTGGAATCGCGATTCTGGTGGGCGCCGAGCTCAACGCTGAAATGGAGCATGCGTCCCCGTACGGAAAGGCACCGGGGCAGAAGAATGCTGACGGAAAGTTGCTGATCGGTCGGCGTGCCGCACGACTGTTTCAGGAGCGGCAACGATCCGTCCCATCATCTCCGTCGAAGGAACCATCATCGCCATCGCCGAAGCCAGGACTGGCCGTGACGGTCATGGCCGCCTTGATAGTGGTGGCAAGGCTGTGGAACCTCCTGCGCCCCTCGCCACCGCGTAGGTAGTGCCGCGTAGTGCCCCGACCATCGCTGCACAGGAGCGCGGCGCACGATCAAGGCGGGTCTGCCTTCGACATAGCTCAGGCCAGGGAAGACCCGCCTCTACAAAACAGTCTCAGTAGGCGAGCGTATAGGAGACGTGAAATGTACGTGGAACCCCAAGGCTGCTCGTGACGTAGGGCGCGCCACCGGTATCGGGGAAGGCACGCCCATGGCCCGTGGCGTAATCGGAGTCGAAGAGATTCTCCAGCCGGAGGTTGACGCGATGTCGCCGTTGCGCGTCGAGGAAATAGCGGCCGGCCAGATCGACGACGGCGTAGTTTCCGCTCGGCACGCTGCCAAAGCCTGACACGTTGTCGAAGATGTCGCCCACCCAGAAGAACGTCAGCGTTCCGCCATATCGCTTGCGCGGCGGATGCAGATCCACCGACCAGTTCACCCGATTCGAGGGCAGGCCTGGCAACGAGTTGTAACCACCGGCCAGCGTGTTCCCCTGTTCGGATGTCGTGTAGGTGTACCCGAGCGTGGTGGCGACAGCGCTGGTCAGCGAGGCCGATCCGACGACGCCAAACCCGTGCACCCGCACGGCATCGGTGCTGTTAGCCGTAATAGTGTTCCCGCTGCCCGTGCCATCGTCCTCGTCGACGATGAGATCCGACACCTTGCGGTAGAAACCGATGAACTCGAGATCGACCGTGGTCTCGCCACGTTGGATGCGGCCGCCGAACGATCCGTTGAAGTTGGTGCTCGACTCCGGCTTCAGGTTCGGATTGCCGAAACAGCACGTCGGATCGATTGCGAAGAGCTCATAGGCATCTGGATATCGGAACGAGGTCCCGACGGTGCCTCTGGCAAACAGCGCCTTCGGCAAGTCGTACTGGCCGGTCACATTCCACACGGTGTGGTTCTCGCTGTTGCTGGGAGCATTGAATCGGACGCCTGCGGCCAATGTGGCGTTCCGCAGCAGATCGCGCGTGGTCCGGACTTGTCCGAAGACGGCGTTCACTGTTTCCGAGTTCGGCGCGATGAGCAGGACGGCATCCTCACCGGAATAGTTCTGGAAGTCATAGCCCGCGTAGTACTCGAGCCCGCGTGTCGGCGTCAGCTTCGCGAGCAGATTCGCGCCGGCGTCTTTGTAACCCCAGAACTCGTGATCGCTGATGACATCGACGGCGCCGGGATCACCGATGACGTTACGTTCCTCGGTATAGTGCGAGTCCCAGCGGTGGTAATAGCCCTTGAAGAAGAATTCCGCGGTCTTGCGTGGCGTGAAATCGAGCTTCGCGCTGAAGATGTTCTCTGTGCGCTCGTTGAACACGTCCGCCGGGCCTCCGGACTGAGTCACGCCTGACCGCGCCGGCCGGAGGTTATCGAGTCGCGCTGCGTCGGTGAACTGATATGCGGCGCTGAAGCGAAGCTGCTGGGAGAAATCGTAGGCGTACTTCCCGCCGAAGGTGTGGACGTTGTAGCTGCGATCGCGGTCCGTCGTACTCGGCTGATACTGAGCATCGGGAAACTGTTGAAAACCGACGGCATCGTCGGTCGAGCCATACAGGACGAAGCGATTGCCCTGAGAGCTGCCGCGAGCCAGCCCACTGACGAAGCCGCCCTCGTTGGTATTCGCTCCACCCTGGAGCATGGCGTTCTTTCCGTCTGTGAAAGGTTTCGTCACCACATTGATCACGCCGGCGACCGCTTGCGTCCCGTAGAAGAGGCCTTGGCCTCCTTCGAGGATTTCGATTCGCTCCACCATGTGAGCTGGGATCGTGTCGAGCGGAGTGGTGCCGTTGTACAGTCGATTGCTGATGCGAACACCGTCAACCAACCAGAGAATCTCGTTGGTCCGCGATCCTTGGAGAGAAGCAGTGACGTAATCGAACGGTCCCGCCTTGGGCGTGAGAAACAAGCCTGGAACGAGCGCCTGGAGCGCCTGCGCGACGTCGTAGTAGCCGCCGTTCTGGATTTGCGCGCCGGTAATGACCTGCGCGCGCACACCAGTGCGCTCGATGATCTGCGGCAGCTCCTCTTCGAGTTTGGGTGCGACGACGCCGACGGACTCGACGACGCCGGCGACTTTCAGCACCACTGTGAGCGGCGCCATGGTCGTCGTCAGCGAAACTGTCTGCATCGACGGTTCGAATCCGGGTGCCTCGACGTTGAGGCTTGCGGATCCCACGGTCACCCCGTCGAAAGCGAATGTGCCGTCGGCGCCGGTGCGCGTGGTTCGTGCCGTGGCTCCGGGGTTGTTCAGCGTTACGACTGCGCCGTTGATCGTTCCTCCCAGGGGATCAGTCACACGGCCTTCGACGGTGATCGTCTGCGCCAAGCCAAGGCCTGGCCATAAGCTCAGGAATAGTGCGAATGAACCGATACGACCCATTGCCGATCCAAGTGTCATCAAATCTCCGCCTTTGAGGCGGAGATTATGTTCTCCGCCTTCGCGGCGGAGATTATGGGTCAGTGTCTTCAGTCGTGTTCATGAAGAGATTCTGAAGTTTTTGTCAGAAGCGCTACGGGGTACAGCGCGGCGTCTTTTCGCGGAACGGGTCGTGGCATGTCGAGCATGCCGTCGTAACCTTCTCGGCAGCGTCGACCACCTGGTCCTGGTTCTTCGCCTGTGCCGCCTTGAAGGATGCATCTCCGGCTTCGCGGAGAAGCGTCAATCCTTTTTTCCACGTGGCGGTCTGAATCGGCGCAGGCTTGCCGTTCGAGCAGGAGCGTGGCACTTCAAGCAACCTGGCCGACTCCTTGAGCGCGATCGCACTGTTGGCCACCGCTTCCCATCCGCCGTAGGTGCTGGCCAGCGGATCGGTCGCAGTCGACGGATCGGTCGCCTTCTTCACGGCAGCCGGATCATCACTCTGAGCCGAGAACACGACGTTCGAGTTCGGGTACAAAATTCCGCGCATGACCTGCAACACCGTGGCGGGCGCGCCTGGTGATGCTGCCGGTGCAGCGGCGTGTTCGCCGGATGGATGCGTTGCCGTCTGTCCACCTCTCGCCGGTGCCTGCGCGATGAGTGCAGCAGTGGTGATGACGAATGCACCGGCCATGATCACGAACGACCGCCAATGTGTTGTGACTCGGATATTCACGGAGCCCTCCTCTCGAGCGGCCGGACGTGCTTGCGAGCCGCACAAGCATGCTAGGTGAGTGGACGGACTACGCACCTGAAGACTTCGTTAAACCTCTGTCAGAAATTCCACGCGATGCCTCTGCAGCGCCGCAGATGATGAGTTACTGATCGAGAAAATTAACGAGGAACCAGGAGGGAACTGCGAAGGGGGGTGACGTTCTGTCTCCCATACTTATTGTACGACCGTCGTCAACAAAGAAACAGACTGTCGCCGGATCTCTTCATTCGATACCATCGCCGGTCCATGCCGAAGGCCGATCGCGATACCCGTCGGCACCGCTCACGCCGCGCAGGTTCCGGTCGGATGAAGCGCGATGGCGCGGGCACGCCCGGTAACTTTCTCAGGTTTGGGACCGCTGAGCACCCGCGCGAGCGCCTCGCGCGCATTCTGGAAACGCCGCATCTCGCACGCCTCGTTCCGCAGCTACCGCCGGCGAGCCTGCATCACGTAATTCAGCACTGCGGACTCGAGGATTGCCGAGAGCTCGTGGCGCTGGCGACACCGGAACAGCTGGCGGCCGTCTTCGACCTCGACCTGTGGCGCAGTGCGCAGCCGGGTATGGAGGAGCAGTTCGACGCCGCTCGCTTTGCCGTCTGGCTCGAAGTGCTTGCCGAGTCGAGCGCCGCCTTCGCGGCGCAGAAACTCGCTGAAATGGACCCGGCGATGGCGATCGCTGCGCTCGCGCGGTACCTGGCGGTGTTCGATCCAGTCGTCGTCGACAACCCCGACATGGCCGTTCCATCCATCTTGAAAAATGGCGTGTCGCTCGAGCTTGGCGGTTACCTCATCGCGGCGAAGCGTGAGGAATGCTGGGACACCATCACTGAAGTGCTCGTCGCCCTCGAGGACGAACACCGCGACTACTTCCATCGAGTGATGCACGGATGTCGAAGACTGTCGAACTCGAAGCCGGAGCTCGACGGGTT
>Ga0207691_10003026_pt1 | contig 16409 bp, 18 predicted proteins | sample KBSM13metaG_FD_184327 | JGI IMG/M metagenome (GOLD analysis project Ga0207691, IMG submission 184327) | Miscanthus rhizosphere microbial communities from Kellogg Biological Station, Michigan, USA - KBS M1-3 metaG (SPAdes) (version 2) | ecosystem: Host-associated > Plants > Roots > Rhizosphere >... | reverse complement strand
AATATCAGCAATTGGACTATGGATGGAACAGGGCGACGCCGCCGCCGTAGCTTCCATCTCCGGAGGCCTACGCCAGCGCGGCTCTCACTTCATCGTCGCGCGCACGTCAACCAATGCCTGGTCGAACGAGCTCACGCGGATGAGCCCCAGGCGCGGGTACTCGAGGTCCATGATGACATAGCTGGCGACCGCGGTCGTGGCCGCGAACCCGATCATGTAGACCCAGTTGCGCGCGTGTGCGCCCGCCATGCCGTAGCCCGCCAACAACGCGGCCGCCAGGGCCACAGTCGCCAGCATCACCCAGATCACGGGGTGCGGGTGCATCTGCCCCGCGAGCAACCGGGCCTCCGCGATGTCGAACATCTCGTTCAGCGCCGGGATGAGCAGCACCCGCGCCGGCTCGCCCCCCGGGGCGACAGAGGCGGCGACAGAGCGCGCCCATATGTCGTCCTGGGCGCGCGCGGCGTTCGCCAACTCGACCTTCGCCGCCGAGAGATCGGGGAGCTTGCGGTAGGCGGCCAGCCTCGCGTCGAGGTAGCGTCGAAAGCCATCCCGAATCGCTGACTGCGGTTCCGCCGGCAAAAGGTCGATGCGCAGCCAGGCGGTGCCGATCGCGTTGACCTCCTGGACGATCATCTCGCGTCGGCCCTCGAATCGGTTCGCCGCGCCCGAGAACGTGAATCCCATGAGTAGCGCGAGGAGGCCGAACACCGCGCCCTCCACGATGCCGACGCCTCCACGCCCGGCCGGATCCCGTGCGAGCTCCCGGTTGCCGATACGGCGGCCGAGCTCCAGGAAGAGGAGCAGGCCCGCAAAGAGGCCGCCGGCGAACGCAAGCGCGAGGAGCATGAAACTCACGATTGGGCCTAACGAGAATCGTCGATCATGGGACGTCGCCGAGCAGGTGGGTGCGGCGGGTGGAGAGGAGGAACACCTGTTCGTCGAGACTCCGTCCCTGGAGCACCGGATCGACCGGCCGCCTGGAAATCGTTAGGCGCCTGCCGGGCGTACGGCGGCTCTCCGGTCTCAGCGGCCCATCGGGACGCGAGATGATTTCATCCCACATGCAGCCGAGAAGGCCAATCATGGAAATACACCCTAAGCGGCTGCCGGCGCCCCGCGGGGCGCCGGCAGCCGCCTACCACATTGCATCGAATGCGCGGTCAGAACGCGACAATGAGTCCGCCGCCGAAACTGCCCTGATGCAGCCACGCCGTACCCTCGGCCGCGTAGCACCCGTAGTAGCTGCACCACGTGCCATACTCGCCGGACGGGACGGGCGTCACCATCCACCGGGCGTCAAAGCGCAGGCCGAAGCGACTTTCCGGCCTCATCCACTTCGCGCCTCCGCCGAGCGTCCAGGAGAATCGCGTAGAGCTATCGAGGTTTTGGCCCTTGGGGTCCAGGATGTTCACGCCGAGAGACCCTGAAATGAACGGCTTCAAAGCTTCACCCAGCGGGAGGTCCTGCCTGAAGCCCAGCTGGATGTAGTTGTTCGCGAAGTCGCCAACCGTTTGCGTTGCGACGGAGGGCAGATCAGAATTGAAATCGACATCCGTGTCCTGGCGCAGATACCAGATCTCCGCCGCCGAAGTGGCGCTCGTGAGGAAGCTAATGATTCCGCCCCAGCTGACCGAGCTGTTCTCCGAGAGCTTCCCCGAGGCGATGTTGGCGAGTGCGTCCGTGTCGAACGTCCCTCCTGTCTGATAGGCGCCGAACGGGGTGATCTCGAACCGGTGCGTGGCACCGTAGTACTGGGCTTGACTGGATGCCGTGACCCCGACGAGCAGCGTCGCGGCCAGCACCGACACGCGCGCGGACGATCGCATACGGAACATGGTAGTCCTCCATCTCGAATACGTTAGGTATCCTCTCGGATCAGCGCGCATGGGGAGCGAAAGCCGAGGTCGAGTCCAGTCCGGGACCGGTCCCGGACGTGGAGTGCGTTGGATGATTGTAGACTGCCAGCCGCGCGGCCATTGCACCTTCGTGCATCGACCGGTTCGCGAAGTTGACCGCCCCTGGGACCGCGGCGGCACCCTGAAGGCGACCGCCACCCTCGACTTCGCGGCGAGACACGCGACCCGAAGGTCGTGCCATTGATCTTCAGCGTCTGTCTCCCGACGCGTCGGACGCCCGGTCCCGGGCGGGCAGCCGCACGCCACCGGTCGATGCGTGGTCGAGCCGGAGACGCTCGACGCACGAATCCGACAGTGCACACACCGCCAGCGCCACTACGAAGACCGCGCGGACCAGCAACGCCTCTCTCGTTAGGCGATAGCCGAGGAAGTCGCGGGACAGGTGTGTGCGCATCCGATGACCACCTCGGAACGCGATGAGACGTCGCACCGTTCTCGGTCCGCACGGAAGCCCGCCCCCCCAAACCGAGTCCGTGGATGAGGGTAAGGACGGGCCAGTGGGGCCGCCCATTGTACCTTCGGGCAATCCGCGGGATGCCCGCCATACTGTACTCGGCGCGTTAGGTGAGTTGGGCCAAGGTGCACTAGCCATCGCGGCGGGGCTCGCCAACGTTGACGACAGTCGCGTTGCGCGCACCCCTACGGAATGAGCGGGAGCATCGCGTTGCCAACGAGGTCGCCGTGTCACACCGATGGTCCGCGCCAAGTTATCGAACCCTGCTCGCTGCTGTCGGGGCCGCCGGGTTGGCCGCCAGTGCCGCTCCCGCGCAGAATGCCACCAGTGCTCCCGCGCCGGAATCGTGCGGCCGATGCCTCGCCGGATTTCACTTCCTCCCATCGAGCATCGTAGGCGATCCGTTCGCCACGACCTATTTCCAGAACTCCACCGGTGGAGGCATGGCGAGCAACCTGGATGTCCCCGTGCGCAACCTGGACGGCGACGTGATCGGGTCGCTCAGTGGCGATATCGGCTTTCTGCTGGTCACGTTCGACTATCAGAAATCCATCGCGCGATGGCTCGCGTTGAATGCGAGCATGAACGCCGTCGGACGAATCGGTACGAGCACTGAGGCCGTCGTCGCAACTGGCGTGTCGGCGGCGTTCGGCGGCTCCCTCGGCGCGACAGTCCCGCTTTTCCGCTGGCCCAGCATCGTCCTGTCGGCGATCGGCGAGGTTCGACGCAGTTCGGCGTACGAGGTGGACCCGTACACCTTCGTGAGGGAAGTCGTGGACAGCGGCTACACGGAGGAGGCGAAGAGCCTGTTGCTCGCGAATAGCAAGGTCAATCGCTACCTGCTCGGACTCCGCGGCGCTTGGGGCCTCAAGCCGTGGCTCGGCCTGAGCGCCCAGATAGACCTGGGTCAGGCCGACACCCCCGTTCAGGGCGGGGAGTCCATCACCGGATACGGCCTGCAAGCCGGGTTCGATTTCGCGAAGCTGAGCCGAGTCCCCGTGGCCGCATCACTCGCCTTTCGGGGGCTCAGCGGCCCGGGCCGCAACGGAGACGTCACCGGCGGCGGCTATCAGGTAACCGAATTGGGGATCTTCTACACGGGTCGCTCGACGTTCACCGTCGGTAGTGAGTTCTTCTGGTCGAAAGTCGCGGTCCGTGCCGAGGACGTGCCAGACCTCAAAGCGGTCCAATTCCGAATCGTGACCCGGCTCAATTTCTGATCGTTTGGGCAAAGTCGTTGCTTTTCCAGGAGGCATTCACCCTCCGCCGACCGTCGGTCGTGCCGGCCGGCGAATCCTCGTGGTCTGCCATCCGACAGTCCACGTGGTGAAGTTGGACCCCGCTCGCGTGATAGCGCCCCTCGACCACGCAAGCCTCAGCGCGTTGCTCCGCGTTACCGGCAACGACGCCGTGAGTCCGACACGCGTGTTCTCCTGGCGCTCCGGTGCCGGCACGTCGTCGACCGCTGACCGTCCACCCGAGTAGAACGTGGCATCGGCCGAGACCCAGAGCCGCGGCCCGAACAGGTACCCGACGTGCGACTGCAGCGATAGCAATGGGTCCTGCGTCTTCTTCTGGTCGCCGAGGAAGGACGAATTGGGCGTAAAAAACCACGCACCCCCGAAGAGCTCGAGCGTCCACGGACCAACGGGTCGAGAGAAGCCAACCTCTGGCTTGAATGCCCACCGGTTCGTTCCAACGTTTACGAGCTTGTCGGAGAAGTACTGGCCAGTCGGCATGGCGATCGTCACGCTCGTACCGACATACGTCGACGGCTTGTGACGCACGAACTCTCCCAGAGACATCGCTCGGCCGCCTAACAAGCCTACGGCAAACCGCAAGCGAGCGTCGGCGAGTCCCGAGCGGTCCACGCGTGCCGCAACTTCCTGGACGTTGCCCGTGATCTTGGCCCACGCGTACGGCACCCCGACCGACACGTTCGCCGTTCGACCGGCAAGCGCGAACGTCCCGCCTACGCCGATCGCCGTGGTATATACCGTTGCGCGAACATCACTCAAGGGACTCGTCGCGTCGAACGCGATACCCCCCGTGGTGTAACCTAACGACACGCCGCTGAACAATACGCCGAGCGGGGTTGCGGCGTACGCGCGTGGCTCGATCTCCTGCGGGCGAGCGGTATCGACACTCGCCGCCATCAGCGCGGCCATCGCCCAGGCGCCGGGCGAAATCCGGCGTAGCGCGATCACTCCGGCTCCGGTGCCTTCTTCGGCTTACGTCCGCCGAGCGTGATCCGACCCGACCCACTCAATACCTGATTGTGCAACGAGGGCCCCGAGCCTCGAAGAATATCGGTCAATCCCTGGTAGTACCGAACGCCGATCCCGATGCCCAGCCCCGGGATTCGATACTCGGCATCGAATGCCACCCCGGCATCGAATCGCTCGATGGACTGCTCGATGTCGTTCTCGACGACGGTGGACGTGCCCTGCGGCGTGGTGCCGGCGTAACGATCGTTGGCCGAGAGCAGAACGCCGAGCTGTGGTCCAACGCCAACGCGAATCCCGCCGTCGCGATGCTGTGCCCACTGCACCAGCACGGGAATGTCCAGATAGCCGAGGTTTCGCTCCATCCTGCCCCCGACGATGAGCGGATCGAGCGCCGGGTCGTTCAATGGAATTGGATCGGCATCCTTGGCGCCCTTCGCGGAGAGTGGTATCACCCCGGTGAACAGGTGATAATGCTCGCTGAAGCGCCACGATCCGAAGAGACCGAACAGCGTGCCCCGCGCGAACGCAGCGCCGCTCAAGTCGCTGACGTTCGCGAGGTTCATCCCGATCTCGAGCCCGATGTTGAAGTTGTCGGACGCGAGCTTGTCGCCGAACAGCATGGCGAGGACGACCTGCGCGGGCGCGCGCGACGGACACGCCGCGCCGATCACTGTTGCGGTCACCGTGATCACCGCGAGGCGCGCGGCTCTCCTCACCATCTCCCTCACCGGCACGACCCTGCGCATGCTGTTGTCCAGGCCCGAAGGTGACGTGTTGGTCCACGGAGCACCTCACGATTGCGACTCGTCGTGCACGCGACCATTGCACCTTCGCCCAGACCGGATCACATCGGCACCGGCAGGACCGATTCCACGGCCTCCCGCAGCGCCCCGAGCCGAATGGGTTTCGTCAGATATCCCGCGCAGCCTTCGTCGCGAGCGCGTCGCTCCAGATTCGGGTAGCCGGTGAGAAGAACCACCGGAATGTCCCCGGTCGACTTCGACGCTTTGAGACAGCGCACCACCTCCCATCCATCAGCACCCGCAAGCGACAGGTCCAGCAGAATCACGTCCGGATGCTCGTCGCGCGCGATGCGCAGCCCATCGATTCCGGTCATCGCTGTGAGCACCCGATAGCCGGCGTGACCGAGGCCAGCTGAAAACACAACGCACGTGTCCTCATCGTCCTCCACGATCAGGACCTTCGCTCCGGCGGTTGCCACGCCCATCGAACACCTCCCGACATTTTCCGGCAATTCTTCTGGCGAATTCTTGCCAGTTCTGGCGGACGATATTTTTGGCGCCAACGGCTTAGACCGCTACTGGGGCCTAGGTCCCATACCGCTCGGTTCGGCATTCTCTGGAGGTTCACCGAACGCGTGGCCCAAGCGTGCGGCCGCTCGGCGGATCAGCTCCATCACGTGCACGACGACGCTGCTCGATTCACCCTGGCGTGTCAGCATCTCGATCCCCCAGGTCAGGTCGAGTCCACGGACCCGCACGGCGGCCAGGCCGGCCGGTGGCAATCGCAGGTGTGTACGAAATCCAAGACACCACCCTTCACCGCGTCGCGCCACCGACCACATCGTCTGAAGTCCCTGGTACTCGCGCTCGATCCGAGGGTAAAACTCCTGCGCTGCGAACAGCAGCATCGTTCGGTCGTAGAACGCCGGATACACCCAACGCGGCACGAAGAGAAACGGAAACTCACCGAGGTCGGCCAACGCGATCTCGTCGCGCATGGCGAGGCGATGCTCGGGCGGCAGCAGCACGCAGCAGATCGGGTCATCGATCAGCTGGTGGCGCTCGAGCTGCGCCAGGAACGGCGTCACGGATGTGAACGCGTAGCAGAGCCCCACGTCGGCCTCTCCAGACACGAGCGCGTTAGGCTGGTCTGTCGTCGGCATCTCGACGAATCGCACGTGCGCGTCCGGCAGCTCGCTGGCAGCAGCACGTACGAGTGCGCCGACCAGGTGCCCGGTGACGAACGCCGGAATGACGACCACGATACAGTGACCTGTCGCGCCGCGCGTGGCGCGATGTGCGTCGGCCACGACGCCGGCAACGCGATCGAGTATGCGTTGAGCGTCTGCCGCGAAGGTCTCACCAGCCGCAGTTGGTACCACTCCCGTCGGCTGACGCTCGAGCAGCTGCACGCCGAACATGCGTTCGAGATCGTGCATCTGGCGCGAGAGCGTTGGTTGCGTGATCGCGAGCCGGCGCGCGGCTCGCCCAACGCTCCGTTCCTCGACGACCGCCAGAAAGTAGCGAAGGTGCCGGAGCTCCAGGGCCCGCAGCGCCGTCATGTCGGATGCCAGCTCGTACGGTTGGCCCTGTTGGCCTGCCGGGATGACGGATCGGATTGCGCCCGGCGATGCGGTGTGGGCGGGCTCGCGCGCGATCGTGAGCAGTGCGTCGCGCACGGTACGGACAACCCCCGGCAGCCGGCCACGCTTGGAGATAACGTGCATCGCGATCGGCGCAGCGAGGTCCTCAACGGGAACCACCACGTTCTCCGGCGGAACCCACGCGGCGAGCGCACGGATGAACGGCGTCCACGCCTTACCGGCGGCGATCACCGCGAATGCGTCGGCAACGCCCTCCGTCGTCTGGATCGGCGCAGGCGGGGTGACGCGTGCGGCAATCTGTTCGCACACGCGGCGGTGATCACCCTCGAGACCCACCGGGCTGACGATCGTTTCGGTCGCCAGCTCGGACAGTCGAATGCTCACGCGGCCTGCCAGCGGATGCCTGCTGGCCAGTACGGCGGCGTCGCAGTAGTTGACGACGAGGACTCGAGACTCGAGGTCCGTGAACTCGCGCGACGCTTCGACTCCGATGCCGAGATCGGCTTCGCCGGACCGGATCGCGAGCCACTGTGTCGGCCCCGTTCTTTCGATGACGCCAAGCTCCACCATCGGGCAATCACGGGCGACCGCCGACATGAGACCCGCGATCAAACCATTCCACGTCGGCACCAGGCCCGCGCAAATGGAGCATTGGCCCGCCAGCCCGCGACTCGCCGATCGCGTGCGCTCGAGCGCCTGGGTGATCTCCTCCGTGATGGCGCGAGCCGTGACCGCGACGGACTCACCGGCGGGTGTAAGACGGAACGATCGCCGGTCGCGCACGATCAGCCGTTCGTTCAGCTCACGTTCGAGATCCTGGATCTGACGCGACAGAGCTGGCTGCGCCAGTCGAAGACGCTCGGCGGCGCGCACGAACCCGCCCTCGTCGGCGACTGCGAGGAAGTACCTGAGGTGGCGCAAGTCCACAAAGACGCTCCGAACCGAAATGCATGAGTTCTCACCAGGGCATGGCTTTTCATACAAGAAAGTCTTAGCGGCGGATATTGGCCTCTGGTTACCTCTTAAAAGCGCGCTGCGAACCAGACCTGGGTTCGCGCGCTGACTGTTTCGGCCCGAAGCGGGCCTTGACCAGATGTGCGCGATGGCGCACAGGATGCGCGCCGTGAACTTCGTCGAAGGGCAACAACTGAACTGTGGCGTGCTCGACATTCTCGTCGAGCACATCGCGAAGACTGTAGCGGATTCTGCTGTATTCATTACGGCAGAGGTGCCCGAAACGGGCGTCCGGATTCTCGCTGAATTCCCCCCGGCGGCGGCGACCGGTGCGCCCAACGCTCAGGCGCACGAGCGCCGTACGACTGGGGACAGCGAAGGCCTGCGGATGGATGAGCCGGCCGTAGCAGCCCCCGTTCAGTTCGGCGATGCGGTCATCGGTTGGGCCGTCATGGTCGGTCCGACGCTCGCGGAGGATAAGAAGGCCGAGGGGCTGATCACATTGCTGGCCAGGTGTGCGAGCGTTCTCCTCGCCCTTCCGCGACGCGATGAGAGCGTCGAGCGCGCCAAGCGTCGCTGGGAGGATGCCGCGCGCGACGGATACTGGGAGTGGGATCTCGCGAGCGGTGCGATGCGGTTCTCTCGCCAGAGCTTGTCGCTCCTCGACTACCGGGATCGGGATCGCCCGAACCGGGCGGCGGTGTGGCTCGATCGCGTTCACCCCGATGATCGCCTAACGCTGATCGCCTCGCTGCTCACAGCAACGACCGAGGACGACACGCCGGTCGAAGTGGAGCATCGGATCGTGCGGAAGGACGGCTCGGTTGGATGGCTTGCAGTACGGGCGTTCCTCGAGCGTGATGGAAGTGGCCGTCCGATGCGGTTGATCGGGTGGCTATCGGATGTGAGTCGTGCGCGGCACGTCGAGTCGGAACTGCGGAACGCGCAGTTGTTGGCCGATGTGGGTCGCGTCGCCGCGGGCACCGCGCACGACTTCAACAACTATCTCACAATCATTCGTGGACATGCGGACCTCGCGATGCGGTCGATTGACCCAGCGAGCAACGCCCGGGAGAGTCTGGAATTGATCAAGCACGCAGCCACGGGCGCGACTGCGTTGACGACACAACTGCTCTCGTTGCGTCGCTGTCAGGCACCCGTGCAATCGCTCGTGGACCTGAACGCCGTCGTCGGGGCTGCCGAGCGGACGCTTCGTTCGCTCGCGGGAAGCACGACGCGCGTGAACCTGAAGCTTGCATCTGACCTCTCGGCCGTGCGCGTCGAGGTGGGCCACGTGGAGCGTCTGCTCATCAATCTCGTCGTCAACGCTCGCGACGCGATGCCAGGCGGCGGCGTGGTGACCATCGAGACGGCGGATGCGTCGTACGACACGTTAGGCCCCGACACGCGACCCCTGTTGCTCCCGGTGGCCGACTACGTCCTCCTGACGGTGAGCGACACGGGTACGGGGATGTGCCATACGACGCGCGCGCGCATCTTCGAGCCGTTCTTCACTACCAAACCTGGCAGGCAGGGCACCGGGCTGGGGCTGTGGATCGCTCGGGACATAATGCAGCGCTGCGGGGGCGGCATTGACGTCCGCAGCACCCCCGGGAATGGGACGACGTTCACCATGTACTTTCCTCGTGCGGAGCCGCGTGGCTGAACACGCGCGCCGTGCGTGTTATTTCGCGGTGTAGCCCTTACCCTCGAGGCAGGCCGCCATCGCCTTCTTGATCGCCCCGATCTTCGCGTCGTGAGAGGCGGCGGCCTGCTGCTTTCCCGCAGCCTCCGCCTGTGCGCCGGCGTTCTTCTTTGCCCGCCGACCGCCGACCCCACCCGCGACCGCCCCGATCGCCGCTCCCTTACCGGCGTCGCCAGCGATGGCGCCGATCGCCACACCCGCCACGGCACCTTTCGCGGCGCCTCCAACGGCGGCCCCGGTAGTAGCCGAATCGGTCTTGGCCTTCGCTGCCTTCCCTGCTGAGTCTGCGTTCGGTGGCGGCGTGTTGAGGTCGTGGCCCGTCTGCTGCTGCGCCCAGTCGTAGCACGCCTTTTCGTCGGCGGCTTGCACCTCGGCCGTCTGCCCCTTCGCGGGATAGACCAACAGCCCCACCTGCTTTGCTGGAGAGGTGGCGGCTGGCTGCCCTGTTTGGCCCTGCGCGGCGAGTATTGGCGCAACCAGCGCCGTGCAGACGGCAGTCGCGACTAGACGAGCTGCGCTAGAGAATGACATCTGATGCCTCCGTGGTGGCTACCTGCCGCCGATTGGCGTCGCGGCCGGAATACCGTGCTGGCTGCATCGCCCGCGTATCGACTTAGTACGGCGAAACTACGGCCATGGTACGGAGAGCGCCTCGCGGCGGGCGATAGCACCTTAGGGATACGCGAACCAACGGCTAGGGCTCGCCAGCGGATGGTGGCGAGCGTTGTATTCTGAATTGTTACCAAAGGCCAATGTTTCCGCGACCGAGTGGTCGTAGACTGTCTCCCACCGCCGACCCCTCGGCGGAGCGCTGCACGCGTCTCCCATGGAGCAGGATCGGATGACTCTCATGCAAACGCAGAGTGAAGGCGAGGACGGGTTCGCCTACTGCGCTGACGATTTCACCAGGTCTGTCAGGTCGGAGGCGACGCGGCGGCCGACCGTCTACGTAGTGGACGACGACGATTCGATATTGACGGGACTCGCCAGTCTGCTCGGCGCGGCCGGGTATCGCGTCGAGGCCTTCAACTCGGCTCTCGACTTCCTGGCCGTTCCGAGGAGAAGGCCGGCGTGCCTGGTGCTCGACCAATTGATGCCGGAGATCACCGGCGCCGACGTCTACCGACACCTTCTGCTCGACCCCGATCCCCTCCCCGTCGTCTTTCTCTCCGGCAGCGGCGACGTCGCCGCGGCGGTCGATGTCATGAAGGCCGGCGCCATCGATTTTCTGCGCAAGCCGGTCGATGGCGAGGAGCTGTTGGCGGCGGTTGGGCGCGCAGTAGCACGCGACCGCGCCGCAGAGGCTGACCGCCTCGAAAGGGATAGGCTCCAGGGACGCCTCGCGCGGCTCACTGTTCGGGAGCAGGAAGTTCTTCACGAAGTCGTGCAGGGACGACTCAACAAGCAGGTCGGCGCGCGCCTGGGGATCACGGAGCGCACGGTGAAGCGCCACCGCGGAATGGTCATGCACAAGCTCGGCGTGGACTCCGTTGCGGAACTGGTGCGATTCGCCGACCGCATCGTCGAAGGCGAAGGCGCTCGCGCGTAGACCTAACGCGGTCGGCGCGCATTGCCTGTCCCGAAGGTCCCCTCGCGGCGGAATCACGGCGGGCATACAGTGAGCGATCGTGTGGCCCGGCGAGTCATCGTCCGGGTGGCATGCTGGCCCGCGAGTACCGCCATCCCGTTCAGCGATGCCATACAGCGCGCCACCGATCACGCTCGCCATCATCGAAGATGACGCGTCGATGCTGTTCGCCCTGGAGTCGCTGCTGTCCGCATCCGGCTTCCGCGTGGTCTCCTTCACGTCGGCGGAGAACTTCCTGGAGAGCCTTCCCGGACTGGCGATCGATGGTGTGGTCAGTGACGTCTATCTCAGCGGCATGACAGCCGTCGCGCTCTACACGTTGCTCGCCGAGCGGCACCACGTTCTGCCGATGGTCTTCATCACCGGGCACGACGACCCCGCTACGCGCGCTCTGCTCCGCGAGGCGGGCGCGACATCATTCCTGCACAAGCCATTCGACGAGGCCGTGCTGCTTCGCGAGGTGGGGCGCCTGATCACGCATGCTCCGTCTCTGCCGCCCCCCACCGGTCGAACCAGCAGCGCGTAACGGAGCCGCGCGCTCAGAAGCGAACTGGCGACCTGGGAGCGGGCAGAAGCGAGGGCTCGCCGGGTGGTATACGCCTGTCGTCGTGGCGTTCCTGCGGGGAAGCGGCAGATTCCCTGGCGATCACGAATGCGACTCGCGCTCCGCCACCCGGCAGGTTCTCCGCCCAGATCCGGCCGCCGTGTGATTCCACGATCATCCGGCAGATCGACAGGCCCATCCCGATGCCATCGGGCTTCGAGGTAACGAATGGCTCGAAGACCGACTCGAGTTGATCGGACGCGATCCCGCCGCCGGTGTCGGCGACTCCCACGATCACGCCGCCGCCTGGCTCAGCCTCGACCGACACTCGCACCTGTCGCTCCGTCGCATTCGTCGCCACGATGCTGTCGAATGCGTTGAGCACGAGGTTCACGACCACCTGCTCGATCTGGACGCGGTCTCCCCACACCGATGGAACCTCTGCGCTCGCTGAATGGATCAGCTTGATGCGGCGACGTACCGCATCGCCACTCAACAGCGCGGCGATACCGGCAACGAGATCCTCGAGGCGGAATTCGGCGAGATCGGTCGGCTGCTTGCGAAGGAGTCGCCGCAAGCGGTCGATGATGGTGTTTGCACGCCGCACGTCATTGGCGACCATCTCGAGCATCCGCGTGACCTCGTGCATTTCGGGGGCGCTTCCGGCTCCGGCCGCGCCGCCCGCGAGCCACCGCTGAGCGGCCTGCACGGACAGGAGGATGGCGCCCAGCGGCTGATTGATCTCGTGGGCGAGCGACGCTGACAGCTCGCCGACGATACCGACGCGGGCCATGTGGGACAGCTCTTCACGACGTTGTGCCACCTCGAGCTCGGTATGACGCCTGATGATGGAGTTCGTGAGAACGAGGCAGAGGAGGTGGAGTCCGTCGACGATCCCGGCATCCCACGAGCGCTCGTGGTGCACGACGGCAACCACGAGGACGCCGAGGCAGCGGCCGCCGGCCATCATCGGGAGGCCCACCACCGACTTCACTCCGCGCTCAACGTAGCCGGCTCGGTCGCCAACCAGGTCGTCAGGCATTGACGACATCGAAGAGATCTCGACTGGCTCGCCGCGCCGGAGCCTGGCCCACGTAGCGGGAAGCCCGGCAGGGCCCAACGCTTGTGCGGGGCCGACACCGGGTGCGGCCCAGCGATGGAGGATGCGGAGCGAATCCGTCGACTCGTCCAGCATGGCCAGCATTGCCCGGTCGACCCCGACGAACTCCGCGGCTTGAGCGAGAATTTCCTCCGCGACGTCGTCGAGCTGCGCCCCGGTCGCGGCGACCAGCTTGGCGGAGAGTCGCAGCAGCAACAGCTCCAACTGCCGCTGAGTCTCGCCCGCTTGCTCGGCTACGCGGCGCCGGCGGAACTGGCGCAGGAGCGCGACAATGAGCGTCGTCTGCACCGCGATCACGGCGAGCACGATGAGCAGTGGCCATCGATACTGCACCCACGGGGACGCGACCTTGTCGATGACGCGGCTCCCCGGTGGCAGACGCGCAGGATCGAGACCGAAACGTTGCATCGTCGGCCAGTCGAACTGGTAGGACGCGGTGCCTCGCAGGTCGATGGGAGTCGCCGACGGCGGAACGCCAGCGAGCACCGCCTGAGCCATGGTGGCGGCACGCGCCCCCAGCACGGCGAAGTCGAGTACCGCGCCACCGACGATCCCGCGCCCTAGGTGCGTAGCCGACACACCGTATATGGGTACCCTCGTGGCCCGGACGAGCTGTTCGAGTGCCAACACCGTCACGAAGCGAGTGCCGTCCGCATCAGTATCCATCGACGCGAAGAGCACGACAGAGCCGCTACGAAGTGATGCTGCACGACGCAGCACGCTGGGGAAGTTCAACGGGCTTGTGTACTCGATCTGAAGCCGCCCTTCGTAGCCTCGTAGCTGTTCACGCACCAATCGCTCGATGCCGCGTTCGAAGTCACTGGTGCCAATGACCACGAGAACGTGTTTCGTCTGGGGCTCCAGTCTGACCACCGCATCCAGCGTAGCTGCGGCATCGACTTTGATGGCAACACCCGTCACGCGGCCGGATCTGAACGCCGCAGCGAGCTCCGCCTCGTTGGAGGAGAGCAAGACGACGGGTACGTCGCCGACGAGCTCGCCGGCGGAGAGCTTCTGCACCACGCTGTGAGAAAGTCCGGCGCCGATCACAAGGTCGGGGCGCTGGGCGGCGTACTTTCTCCGGATGTATTGGTAGGTCAACTGGCTCACGGATTTACCCTCGGCACCCGTGAGGCCCAAGTGTTCCTCGAACAGCTCGACGCGGCGGCTGCTGTCCGCCCCCAGCCGCTGGCGGATGACTTGGTCGAGGAGCGCGACAGCGGGCTGCTGGGTCGCCTCCTCGAAGAGGAGCAGGACGCGGCGGTTCGTTCGTGTCGCTTTCGCGTCCGCCGAGGTTGTCGGGTTACGCGAGGGTGCGTTTTTCGCCGCGGCCGGTGTCTGTGACAAGGCTGCCGGCGGCATTCCCATCGCCAGCAGTGCGACCAGTGCGATCACAGAGAGCATGAGGGGAACGCTCGAACCGAGGCCCGTCCCGGTTGGACGCGCCTCTGGCTCGCTGATCCGGAGCCTCAAGTTATGCGAGGAGGTGCGGCCGAACGAACGACCGGTTAGTGGTCGTCGTCATTGAATGCTCCTCGGGAATGGACACGTCGCGACCGAACACACGAGACCATCCTCGCCTGCCCAGTCGCAACCCGCCATTGGACCTTCGGCACGGGGGTCACCCGTGCTCGTTACCTCGAGTTCGACCTACTTCGCGGAATAGCCCTTCCCGTCCAGACAGGTGGTGAAGCCGTCAGCGAACTTCTTCTTGCTCTGCTCGGCTGCCGCCGCCGCTTGCGCCTGCGCGTCGTTCGCGGCGGCCTGATTGTTCGCCTTCTGGTTTCGGCGGCCGGCCACTCCACCCGCCGCAGCGCCGATCGCGGCCCCCTTGCCAGCGTCGCCGGCGATCGCGCCGATCGCCACGCCAGCCACGGCTCCTTTCGCCGCGCCCTTGGCTGCCCCGCCCTGCGCAGGGGGCGGCGCCGTTGCTGCACCGACCGGTGCGTACGGGTCGATTCCCGTGTTCGTCTTCGCCCACGCGAAGCACTCGTTCTCCTCGAAGTGCTGCTGCTCGATCGGCTGTCCGTTCTTCGGGTACACGACGACGCCAATCGCCGACCCGGACGCCTTGGGATCGAACGGAGGATAGGTCTTCGGGGGCGGCGGCGGGGGCGCACTCGCCGGTTCCGCGGCGGCGGGCTTGGCCGCTGCCGGCTTCGCAGCTGCTGCCTTCGTCGCTGCCGGCTGCGCTGCCTCGGGGCTTGCGACGGTCCCGGCGGAGACCATGGTCGCCGTATCGCCTGCCGGCGCCGTGGTGGCCGCTGGTGCGGCCGTGTCAGTGAGCGTGGCGCCGGCGGACGCGTCCGATCTCCCCTTGCACGCGGACAGCGATAGAGCCGTAAGCGCGAACGTGCACGTTACGACGACGATGTGCGCCGCACGGGGCGCGAATGGTCGGGTGCTCATGTTCCCCTTCCCTGGTGACGGAACGCCGGCCGAGGGCCGGCCATCATCAGCCTAGGAGGGCGCACGCGCGAGGGACATTGGCCGTTGGTGACACACCGGCCGGCAATGTCCGCCGCAGCATCGGTTCAGTCCGACGTTGCGCCAGCGCCAACTCCGGTCGGCTCAGGACGTGAGATGGCGCGCGAACCCGAAGGCGCGCAGACATCGACCACGCAGGAGTTGGGGAACGGCCAGACACTCGCGATGCGTTACGCTTCGTCGAGCGGCCGAGCGACGGCGTACGCCAGGCGCGGCATTCGGCGTTAGGCAGGCCTCTGGGCCGCCTGTGGCACGCCGCCTCGCGGTATCGCGGGGCGTTAGGCATGGAATTCTGCCTGGAATCCCACGCAATCGCCGCGATCATCGCTGCGAGGCCGTATGTTGCACTCCGGCGCGAACGGTGTACAATTGCGTCGGTCCAGATGGTGCTGAGCTCGGTACGGACCGCGACCATCCATTGTCGGACCGGAGAGCGATACCCCTGTGACAGTATGACCGACGTTGAGCCGCTGAATCTCGTCGTCGTCGACGACGACCAAGAGGTGCGTACGGCACTTGGGCGGCTCCTTCGCTCGATGGGCCATGAGGTCCACGCCTTCGCGTCGGCGGAGGACTATGAAGCTCGTCCCGCCGCGGCGGACTGCCTCATCGTCGATCTCCGCTTGCCGGGAATCAACGGCTTCGAGCTCCTGGAACGCCTTCGGCTGCGCGGCTCCTCGATTCCGGTCGTGTTCATCACGGGTGACGGAGGGCCCTCACCCAGCGACGCGATGGAGCACTCCGGCACGGCGACCCTCGCCAAGCCGTTCGATGACACTGAGCTCATCGCGGCGATCACGGGCGCCGTGTCCGCTCGCGCGAGCGTACAATGAGTCCCGCCGACCATTCACGAGGACACCATTGAGCACGAATCGGCGAATACCTCCGGCGACCAATCGACAGCTCGCCGTCCGCCTGGCGGTAAGCCGCGCGCTCGGTAGAACGCGAGATCTCGACGACGTCTACAGTGCCGCGCTGGATACGCTCGCCGAGTGTCTGGACGTGTCGCGGGCGTCCGTCCTGCTGTTTGATGCTGAAGGCGTCATGCAGTTCAAGGCCGACC
>Ga0207691_10003025_pt1 | contig 16410 bp, 13 predicted proteins | sample KBSM13metaG_FD_184327 | JGI IMG/M metagenome (GOLD analysis project Ga0207691, IMG submission 184327) | Miscanthus rhizosphere microbial communities from Kellogg Biological Station, Michigan, USA - KBS M1-3 metaG (SPAdes) (version 2) | ecosystem: Host-associated > Plants > Roots > Rhizosphere >... | reverse complement strand
CAAATAAAAAAATCACACCAGGTGGACACTGGATAGGTATAGCTTCTATCGCTGCAAAACAATCGAATGCCGATGCAGTGAAAACTGCGGAAGCATATGCACTTACTTCCGTTGCTTTATTTGATGCATTCATTTCATGTTGGGATGAAAAATACCGGAGTAACTCGATCCGCCCGGTTACTGTAATAAACGAGCATATTGATCCGGCCTGGGTACCATTCTTACAGACACCACCATTCCCGGAATATACCAGCGGACATAGCACCATCACCCGTTCTGCAGCGACTGTGCTGAGCGCAATGTTCGGTGATAATTTTGCATTCCAGGATACCAGTGATCTTAGATATATCGGAATGCAGCGCCATTTTGATTCATTTGTACAGGCAGCTGATGAAGCATCTATCAGCAGGGTATATGGTGGAATACATTTTCGCTTCAGCGTTGATGCAGGATCTGACGCCGGTCGAAAAGTTGGAGAGTTACTAATTGAAAAAGTATTGAACCCGGCTAAGCCAGTCAGTGCAACAACTAAATAAATAATTGCCGCGTATACTCCAGAAGCCGAGCAAACTCAATTGTGGAATAAACATCAGTAACCGAGAAGGAATCGTAATTAATTCTAGTGAAGGCAGTCATCTGCATGACAATGATCTGCTTTTTTGCAGGACTGGTAATTTACCCAATGAGCTGAAACGATCAGCGTTACAGCCGGGATAAGGAAGTATATAAATTTCTCGTGAAATACCTGTTTTAGAAATAACATTCCAATTCCGGCAGTAAAAAGTAAAATAGGTATCGTACTATGGTGATGCTTTTTGTAACCATGCCAGAGGGAATAAAGACCAACGCAAAGCGCTATAAAAATCATCATATACTCAAAGCTGGTATTATTGATGATATTGATTCCAAACAAAGGGAGGCTCGAAAGAAGCAATGGCAAAATCGCACAGTGGATAGCACAGGCAACTGAAGTCGCAATTCCTAAAGCATCATAATTTATCTTCGTCATCTTTAAAACCGATTAATGCAAATATACTAAAATATTTGCAACGAGGTTGCAAATTTATGCTTAATTTTGGGATGAAATGAGCAAAAAAACCATTTTTTACGTGTTATTCTTCACTGGATTGGTGATCAGTTTTTACCTGGTGATCATCAATATTACTGATATCGGTAAGGAAAGCCTGCCTCCTCTTAACACAGTGAGACCTTTCAGTTTTGTACGCCAGGACGGAAAAGAAATCACAGAGAAAGACATTGCCGGGAAAACATATATAGCAGAATATTTTTTCACTACCTGCAAAGGTGTTTGTCCGAAGATGAACAGGAATATGCAGATGATCTATAATGATCTTAAAAGTGAAAAAGATTTTGCCATTCTATCGCATACCGTTGATCCGGAAACGGATTCTGTTCCTGTGTTAAAAAGATATTCGGATTCCATCGGTGCTTCAATCAATAATTGGTGGTTTCTGACCGGGACAAAAGAAAATCTATATAAGACTGCAAGAGAAAGTTATTTGTTGGATGACCCGCAAAACAGCAGTAAAAATATTTCAGAGCAATTTCTTCATACACAGTTTTTTGCATTGGTAGATAAGACTGGCCAGGTCAGGGGAATTTATGACGGATTAAAAAAAGATGAAATAGAACAACTGGTGAAAGATTGCCGAATGTTATTAACTCAGAAGCCGTAAGTGAAGATGGTACTAGCTCTTGACATATTAAGAAGACATAATTTAAGTGTGACGGATTGCCGGAAAACTATCCTCGACGTTTTTCTCCAATCGAAAATGGCACTTGGTCATCACGACATGGAAGAGAAGACACGTGAGCGATTCGACAGGGTCACGATATATCGAACGCTACAGACATTTATCGATAAAGGCATCGTTCATACCATTCCAACTTCTGACAACTCTGTCAAGTATGCACTCTGTCGCGAAGAATGTACGGAAGGACATCATCACCACAACCACATTCATTTTATCTGCGAACGTTGTGGTTTGACCACCTGTCTTGATGGAACTCATATTCCTTCCATTCATTTACCTAAAGGTTATAAATCAAGCCAGGTAAATATGGTTGTAAACGGAGTCTGCCCAAATTGCAGAATTAATAATTAGCACTATCACATTATCGCACTAAACACACTAATCACATTAGTGCCCCGATGTAAAAACATCGGGGCACTTGGTTAAGGCTCTGATTAGTAGCTAATTCTATAATGGAAACATTATAATCTAATAACAAATATAATCCCCCTGATCTTCATATGAAATACCCGTTTAGTGGTATTTTTTAAATACGTAATATGCTCAGGATAAGGCAGTTAACTCTTTGCTGACCATATCCATCAGTTCGCGGATCCTTTCAGGTGAAAAATCCAGGCTCAAGCCTGCAGCTCTGTACAAATCAGGAAGTGTCTTTGTTCCGCCAAGACTCAAGGCATTCGTATAGTTTGTTATTGCCTGTTGTTTGTTTTCCCTGAACTGTTTCCACATACCCAATGCACCCAATTGTGCGATTCCATATTCGATGTAATAAAAAGGAACTTCAAACAAATGGAGTTGTCTCTGCCAGCTGATATTGCGATAAGGCATCAGACCACTATAGTCGATACTGGAAGAAGAGAATGTATTCAGGATATTCATCCATGCTTCTGATCTTTCATTTTCAGTATGTCCGGGATTTTCATAAACCCAGTGCTGAAATTTATCAATTGTGGCTATCCATGGAAATATAGTGATCACTCTTTCCAGCTGGTGACGCTTAGCTCTTTTCAAATCAGCTTCATCGTCAAAGAATACATGCCAGTAATCCATCGTAAATAATTCCATCGCCATACTCGCAACTTCTGCCATTTCCGTTGGATATTCCTTGAAATTGGCAAGTTCAAGTGGATGTGAAAGAAATGAATGGATGGCATGACCACCTTCATGTACCATTGTGGTAACATCACTCATTTGTCCGGCTGCATTCATGAAAATAAACGGCGCACCACTTTCGGCTAGCGGCATATTATAACCTCCGGGTGCTTTGCCCTTGCGGGAATCAAGATCAAGATGATTCATCACTTCCATCTTACGCAGGCAATCCGCAAAAAATGGTTCGAGCTCATCAAGGCATTTAATGGTCTTGTGTAATAATTCTTTTCCTTCATTAAATGGCCTTAACGGTTCAATGCCTTTTGGCTCTGCTTCAGTGTCCCAGGGTTTGAGAATTTCAAGTCCCAGTTTCTGTTTATGCCGTTCAAAAATTTCGTCTACCAATGGAAGTACATGCAGCCTTGTTGCTTCGTGAAATTGATAACAGTTTTCAGGAGTGTAATCAAAGCGACCCATCTCCACGAATTTATAATCGCGGTAATTTGCAAAGCCGGCATTTAATGCCAGCTGATGACGTTTTTCAATAAGACTATTATATAATTTATTCAGGGGATCTTTATCAACCAGCCTGCGTTCGTTTATTTTCCGGTAAACCTCTTCCCGTTTTTCACGATCAGGATCTTCCAGGAATTTGGCCGCCTGTTGCAGCGTGTATTCTTTACCGTTAACTTCAACGGTCATGGCACCTGCTATCTGTCCATATTGTTGTTGCAATACATTGATATCAGCCTGAATCGGAATATTGGCCTCGCGATAGAGTTCGATGTTCTTGCGGACATTCCTTAAATAAGTAAAATATTTATCCTGGTCCAGCTCTTTTGCATAAGGTGACTCCACCAGTTTTTTATTTAGCAAATCGGCATAGGGCTGGTATTTGGGCTGTATTTCCTGGTAGAAATAATTAAATGCTTCCTCCAGTGATTTGTCAGTGGTATCGCATGTCATCCTGATCTGCCTCCAGCAGGCGTCTTCACTTACGACGGCCTCCAGTTCATTGACATCTTTCAGCCACAATTCAAACTCACGGAGTGAAGTGATCTGCCTTTCTGCAAGATTCTTGAAATAAGGCTCGAGGTTTTCCCAATCAGTGATAACATAATTATCGGGAAGAAATGATCTTTTGATCTTCGAAATATCTGCTGAATAATTCATGGTTAAGCTTATTCTTTACATCATTTTACCGGTCAAACTCTGGTTGGCCGCAAACTAAGAAAGAGTGGAGTTTTATTTTTTCTTTGCAGATTTTTTTGGTGCTGGTTTTTCTGCAGGGGCTTCGGCTTTTTTTGCTTTTGCAGCCGGTTTAGCCGGTTTTTTATCTTCTGCTGGTTCGGATTTTTTTGATTTAGTTTCTTTTACCTCTTCTGCTTTTTCAGTTTTCTTTGATTTGGTTTCTTTCACTTCTTCAACGTCTTCCGTCTTTTTAGCTTTTGCTTTTTTTACCGGCTTTTCTTCTTCTACTGGTTCTTCCACTTCTGGCTCCTCTGCCTGCTCTTCAGGAAGTTTCACTTCTATCTCGTGTTCTTTTAAAATTCCGTACCAGCGAACCATTTTTTTCATGTCGCTATTGTATACCCTTTCAAAATCCAGGTCCGGATATACTTTCTCAAAAAATTTCTTTACCGCTTTGGCGTCTTTTTCTTCAGGAAGTTTAGCTCCGGCTTTTTCAATGGCAAAGAAAATCTCTGAAAGATTAACATTATCATTTACTGTGTATACTTCTATGCTTTCGAGGTGTGAAAGGTTATGTGTACGGGAGGATACAAATTTTGTAGCCTTATCATCCAGGGAGCGGACGATAGCACCGTCAGTTTTGCTGCTGATTATTTCAAATAAACCAGGCAGTCCTGTCACTGATACAATCTTACGATATTCCATATTTGTCATTAATGATGAGGTGCAAGATAACCCATTTATTAAAATGGAAACCCGACTACCTAAATCTCCATTTGCCAATTTTGTTCTATCTTAATAGCCCTCGTATATTAAATAAAACACATGAAAAAAACAATCTTACTTAGCATACTGCTAGTCTTTACAGCAGCTTCTATCCATGCGCAATTGGCAGATTCGATTAAAGTTTACCTGTTGAGGGATTTCCAAAGATCGAAATCATATACCCAGGAATATCTGGACGCTATGCCTGCAGATAAATATGGATATCGCCCAAATGATAGCGTCAGGACCTTTGCGCTTCAAATGCTTCACCTTGCAGATGCCACCAATTATTTTGCAAGTACTGCTACAGGCACACCCAATCCTCGTCCCGACGGCCTGGAAAAAATGAAAAATCCAACTAAAGATTCAGTCGTAGCTGCGGTTAATGCGAGTTATGACTTCATGATCAGTGCCCTGGAAAAAACCAGTCCTTCAACATGGCTGGAGATCGCTAAATCCGGCAATCGGGGATTCCCCAAATTGGTCTGGTTCCAGAAAGCACTGGAACATCAGGCACATCATCGCGGCCAGACTACCATCTATATTAGAATGCAGGGAATAAAGCCACCCAGAGAAAGATTATTCTGACATTATACCAATCCGGGATTCGAAAAATCGATATTTTGAATCCCTTTCTTTTTTTAAAAATACTTCTGCTTATGAAATGTATTTTGCCTCTTGGCATTGCTATTATGCTAGTCCTCACTGCTCCTTCCGCAAATGCACAGAAAAAAAATGCTGCGGAACCGGCTAAAGAAAAGGACAGTTATCCTGTCAATAGTGGAACGCTGAGCGCATTCCGTTTCAGGAATATCGGGCCGGCCCTTACATCTGGGCGTATATCTGACTTAGCAGTAAATCCTTCCAATCATGCTGAATATTATGTTGCGGTAGCATCGGGCGGAGTGTGGAAAACAACCAATGCAGGGATCACCTATACCCCCGTTTTTGATCAGCAGGGATCTTATTCGATTGGTTGTATTACCATCGATCCTTCAAATTCAAGCACCATATGGGTGGGTTCGGGCGAAAACAATAACCAACGTAGTGTTGCCTATGGTGATGGTATTTATAAATCGGAAGATGGAGGAAGTAGTTGGAAAAATATGGGACTTGGAAAATCTGAGCATATTGGTAAAATCATCGTTGATCCTGCTGATCCAAATATTGTATACGTTGCTGCTTACGGACCATTGTGGAGTTCGGGAGGAGATCGCGGGGTTTACAAGACTATGGATGGTGGTAAAACATGGAGGAAGATCCTGGATGTAAGCGTACATACCGGTTTTTCTGAAATTCATATGGATCCCAGGGATTCAAAAACTTTATATGCATCTGCCCACCAACGCCAACGTACAGTGTTTACTTATATAGGTGGAGGTCCGGAATCTGCAGTTTATAAAAGCACAGATAGCGGACATACCTGGAATAAAATCATGAGTGGACTTCCATCGGGAGATGTTGGTCGCATCGCACTTGCTGTTTCTCCGGTGAACCCTGATATTTTATTTGCCATGGTGGAAGCAAGAGAAGGTGGTGGAACTTTTGTAAGCCAGGATCGAGGTCAGAGCTGGAGCAAAAAAGGTTCATATTCTACTTCAGGAAATTATTACCAGAGACTTTTTTGTGATCCGAAAAATGTTGACAAACTATATGCTATTGATACCTATATGGGTGTTAGCATAGATGGCGGCAAAACATTTACCATACTGGGAGAAAAAAGTAAGCATATCGACAACCACGTGATCTGGATAGATCCGGCAAATACAGAACATCTTTTAGTGGGCTGCGATGGCGGATTATATGAAAGTTATGACGGTGCAGATAATTGGGAATATAAACCCAACCTTCCTGTTACACAATTTTACAAAGCAGCAACAGATAATGCGTATCCATTTTACCATATCCATGGTGGGACCCAGGATAATTTCAGTTTGGGTGGACCGTCAAGGACTACTAGCGCCAATGGCATCCTGAATACAGACTGGTATTTCACTTCTTTGGGAGATGGATTTGAATCTCAGGTTGACCAGTCGGATCCCAATATTATTTACGCCCAGGCGCAATACGGTGCACTGGTCAGATATGATCGCAAAACCGGCGAAAGACTGGGCATTCAGCCCCAGGAAGTAGCTGGTGAACCCGGGTACCGCTGGAACTGGGATGCTCCGTTGGTGATTTCCCGCTTTGATAATAAGCGGCTCTATTTTGGTGCGAATAAAGTTTTCAGAACTGACGACAGGGGAAATACCTGGAAAGTGATCAGCCCCGACCTTACCCGCCAGATCGACCGTAACAAACTAACGGTTATGGATAAGGTATGGAGTGTGGATGCTGTAGCTAAAAACCAGTCGACCGACATATATGGCAATATCACTACAATTTCGGAATCTGGAAAAGATGAGAATATGCTGTATGTGGGAACGGATGACGGGGCAATCCATGTTACTGTAAACGGTGGAGCAAACTGGACCAAGCTATCCTTACCTCAAGGGGTACCCGAAAATTCCTATGTGAATCAACTGCTGGCATCACAACATGATAAGAATACGGTGTATGCTGTATTTAATCAACATCGCTACGGAGATTTCAAGCCATATATTTATCGTAGTCGTGATGCGGGTAAAAGCTGGACAGCATTACAGAGTACCCTGCCGGTAAGAGGCACTGTGTATACAGTTGCCGAGGACCATATTAACGCTGATCTTTTGTTTGCGGGAACTGAATTCGGAGTGTATATCACTGTTGATGGTGGAAGTCACTGGGTACAGATGAAAGGCGGTATGCCAACAATTGCTATCCGCGACCTGGAGATTCAGAAAAGAGAAAATGACCTTGTACTGGCATCATTTGGAAGAGGATTTTATGTTCTTGATGATTATAGTCCATTGAGAAATATGAAAACTTCTGACCTTGACAAAGAAGCGATGATCTATCCCATAAAAGACGGTTTGATGTTCATTCCTGATATGCGATTAGGGGTAAGAGGTAAGGGCTTTCTTGGTGAAAGTCTGTATACTGCTGCGAATCCACCTGTGGGAACAACGTTTACATATTACCTGAAAGATGATATTAAAACCATTAAAGAAAAACGAAGGGAGAGGGAAAAAGAGTTGATCAAAAAAGGTCAGCCGCCATATTATCCTTCGATAGATTCATTGAGACTGGAAGACGAGCAGATTGAACCACACATACTATTTACTATTACTGATGAAAGCGGAAATATAGTGCGAAGGATTAAAGCCCCCGCGAAAAAAGGAATTCAACGCATTGTCTGGGATTTCAGGTATGCTTCTACAGCTCCAATTAGTTTTACTTCATTTGATGAATCATTTGCATTCAGCAGTCCGGATCTGGGTCAGATGGCCCTTCCAGGGAACTATACGGTGAGCATGAGTAAATTTGAAGATGGTAAATATTCAACGCTTACGTCACCGGTGCCGTTTAAGACAGTAGCATTGAATGCCGCTTCAATACCAGTATCTGATCAAAAGGCGATCGCTGCATTTACTTCAAAACTTGCGGGCTTTGTCAGGGTAGTAGATGGAACCGATGAATATCGCAGGGAGCTGGTAACGCGTTTGAGGTATCTGAAAGCTGCTGTTGTGCAAACGCCTAACGCACCGCTGGAAGTAACAACACAATTAGCTTCATTGGAAAAAAGACTTAATGCCGTGAATGTTACTATGAATGGAGATGCTACAAGAGCAAGAAGGGAATTTGAAACTGAGCCTTCAGTGAGTGGAAGATTAGGTACGATCAGGTATCAGTTGTGGAATGTGACTGCTGATGTTCCCGGAGCTTACCAGGAATCATACAATATTGCCGAAAAACAATTTGTACCTATTTACAATGAGATAAAATCCATTGGTGAAGAAATGAAAAACGTTGAAGCTACAATGGAAAAAAGTGGTGCACCGTATACTCCGGGAAGATTGCCGGAGTGGAAAAAAAATTAAAAAGCACCATTCAATTTGATGATGTGGGGAATGTGATAATGTGGTAGTAAAATTGGTTAATTAGAAATTACAACGGGCGGGCTTCCAGTTCGCCCGTTTATTTTACCAGTAATTGAGTGAACGCCGCACTATCACCGTTGAACACGTTGAAGTCAACGGCTGATACTACACCATTTACCCTTCCTTTTTCTGAATGTTGCCAGAAGATCCATTCACGTTCGATCCTCGGGCGATTTTTTTGAATATAATGAGCGACCCAAAGTGGATATTCATCAAAATCACTGCCCAGGTATTGGGTGTAAAAATCAACACTGGTATATATTATGGGCTTGATTCCATAATGTCTCTCAACAATATTTAACCATTCCTGAATTCTCTTACGAACATCAGCGGGACGGGCACCATAAAGTTCTTCGATGTCCAGAACAGGAGGAAGATCACCTTCTTCCAGCTTAACAGTAGAAATAAAATTTTCTGCCTGTTTAGCTCCTCCTTTTGTTGCCAGGAAAAAATGATATGCTCCGCGGGATAAACCTGCTTCTTTTGACCTTCTCCAGTTTCTCCTGAATTGCCAATCGACCCTGGAATATCCTTCCGTGGCTTTAATAAAAGTAAATTTCAGATCAACATCTTTTACTTTCATCTGCTGAACATCTGACCAACTTATCACACCCTGGTGCTTTGAAACATCAATACCATGGATCGAATAATCTATCGGGAGGGAAATGCCGAATGCAGGATAATGAGCAAAGCCAGCCTGCTTTTCCATCCACCATATGTATAAAAAATAGCCTCCAATAGAAAGCCCGGTGATGAATAGGATACTCAGGAAAAACTTATGTTGGTAAAAAGGCTTCTTTTTTTTGGAAGGCATGAAATTCAAAAAGGATTGTGGCGCAAATTACAGCAGAAAAAATTCCTTGCTGAATGATCTTTTAAACATCGCTGTGAAAAATTATTTCAGGATCTTTTTTACATACTTAAAATCTCCGGATCGAATGCTAAGCATGTAGATACCCTTACGCCATGCATGCGCATCTATTGTGATATAATCACTTCCGTTCAGCAACTGTTTTTGTTGTTTCCATATTAATTGTCCGGCGCTATTGTACAGCAAGATCGAAATATCATTAGAACTGAAATTTCCTAACTGTATGGCAAACTGGTCACCAATTGGATTAGGATAAATGATGACGCTATTGGGAACACTATTATTGCCGGTGACTATATTCACTTTATTGCGGGCAGATATCAGCTGAAGTTTGGGATCGATGATCACCGTATCGGGAATAAAACCGGGATTCACTATTTTCTGTTGCCCATTGACAGTATGGTTGAATACTATGATCGTATCGTGGGATGCATTTTTAAATTGGATCGGCACCGGCATTTCAAAAAAATTGACTGAGGGATGGGAAGTGGTCTGGCTGAGACTAAGGTTATAAAAACTTCCTCCCATTGATTTTACATCCAGTGAATAACTCGGGTATCCTTCACCGTTATACCAGTCGAGGAAAAATTCATCGAGTTCCTGTCCGGAACTTGCTTCAAGGTTGCGTTTAAGATCTTCTGTCCTGCCGAAACCGTATGATGTGACAGGGTCCGTAAGGTAGTTTCTCAGGCCACGGTAAAAAGCTGAATCACCCAATTTCCATCTCAACATTTTCAATAACCAGGCACCTTTTGCATAGCTCATGCGGTAGCTGAATATCCTTCCAACGTTGGTAGTATCATCTACAATTACCGATCCGCCAGGTTGTGACACAATGGAGTTTAACTGCACCTGGAAAACTGGCATATAGGTCGCAGGTAAATAAAAACTTTCCAACGCGTAGTTGGCCATGAAAGTGGCAAACCCTTCATTGAGCCAGATATCGGTCCAGGATCCGCAAGTAACACGGTCTCCAAACCACTGGTGTCCCAGTTCATGAGTAATCAGTTGCTCATCGGCATTACCCATAAATGAATTGGTCTGATGCTCCATGCCTCCGCCAAATCCACACTGCGTATGGGCATAACGTTCATTGCGGAAAGGATATGGGCCGAAAACATCTTCATAAAGGCGCATAGTCCTTCGGGTATATTGCTTGCTATTGGAAAAAACTGCACTGTTTTCAGGATAAACATATTGATTGAAAGGCAACACGGCATTCTTCAATTGGATCGTGTCATTCTGTACTTCATAGTTTGTAGCAGCAAATGCAACGAGATATGAAGCAATGGGGTAGCGATGTTTCCAGTATACTGTTCTTTTACCCGCATTGGTGAATTCATTTGCCAAAACTCCATTTGAGCTGGCAAAATATGCTTCGGGTGTTGTAATAATGACGTCAAGGGAATCTGTTTTATCATCCAACCCGTTTTTGCAGGGCCACCAGTCTCTTGCGCCATAGGGTTCACTTAAGGTCCAGAGGATGGGTATTCCCGAATGGGATGATGTTGTAAAAGTTCCGTTATTGGGGGGTATTCCCTGGTAATAAATACTTAGGGAATCTTTCTGGCTGTTATTTATGGTAGATGGAAATGTGATGGATAAAACATGATTTCCGGGTCTGGTGAATATCAGTGGCGTATTATGGTAGAGAATACTGTCAACAATGAGGTTATCGGATAAGTCAAAACTAATTGTATTGGTTGCTGTGGTTATAGTGAAATTGCAGGTAAGTTTTCCCTGTATATACCTGATCGCCGGGTCTATTGCCCATTCACAGCGGTAATGTAGAATGCTGAAATTAGCAGAAGCAAGCGATTGGGATAATCCACTAAAATTGGCGCCAGTCATTGAACTATGGAAGTTTTTTTCCTGTTCACTGATCTGTTCCATGGTGAAACGTTGATTGATCTGCGCATGCAGGGATTGAAAACCAAGGAATAAGGAGAAAAAACAGGCGGTTAAACGAAGGAAAGGCATACTTATAAAGTTCATGATAATAACGAAGTAGGGATTGATTAATTTTACAACTGATGCCCGGATTCAATATTAATGATAGCGTTAATTTAATTACAAAACTATCCCTGCGAAAGGGTATTAATGCTATTAAAGTACTAGGCTCCTATTATTATAGCAGGATTACGAATAAACCCGTGCAGTGGGGTTTTCCGATCTCTTTATCTTTTGAGCCCACTACATCGTGTAATCTCAGGTGCCCGGAATGTCCGAGTGGATTAAGGGCTTTCACCCGCCCGACAGGCATGTTGGAAAACTCTTTTTTTAGTAAGACTATAGATGAAATGCATCGGGAACTGCTTTACCTGATCTTTTATTTCCAGGGTGAACCCTACCTTAATCCAGGCTTCCTGGATATGGTTAACTATGCTTCCCGTAAAAAAATCTATACAGCTACCTCTACTAACGCGCATTACCTGACAGACGAAAATGCAAAAAAGACTGTAGAATCGGGGCTCGACAGGCTGATCATTTCGATTGATGGAACAACCCAGGAAGTATATCAACAATACAGGATAGGTGGAAAGTTGGAGAAGGTCATTGCCGGGGCAAAAAATATCGTGAAATGGAAAAAAACGCTGAAAAGCAAAACCCCGTTTGTCGTGTTTCAGTTCCTTGTAGTTAAACCCAATGAACACCAGATTGAAGATGTGAAAAAACTGGCCAAAGAAATAGGCGTAGACGATGTTTGGTTTAAAACGGCGCAGGTTTATGATTACAAAAACGATCCGAACGGATTGATCCCCGGCATTGACAGGTATAGCCGGTATAGGAAAAATGCTGAAGGTGAATGGCAGCCTAAGAACAAAATGGCTAACCATTGCTGGAAATTGTGGCATGCCAATGTGATCACCTGGGATGGCCTTGTTGTACCATGTTGTTTTGATAAAGATGCACAGCATCAGTTGGGGGATTTACGACAACAATCTTTCCGGGAAATCTGGGAGAATGAGCGTTACCGTAATTTTCGAAAAGAACTGATGCAAAGCAGAAAAAATATTGATATTTGTTCAAACTGCAGTGAAGGCACAAAAGTCTGGGACTAGCAATAAATATGGTACAATTTAACAACCGGATAAGGCAGGTCATAATTCTCATTCTGATTGTGTTGCTTGGCTACCTTATCATTAAGGAGCTCTATATTTTTGTTCCCGGTTTTCTTGGTGCGATTACACTGTACATACTTGGCAGGGGAAAGTATTACCATATGGTTTTCAAAAAGAAATGGAATCCCAAATGGACTGCAATGCTTTATATCCTGATCGTTTTAATTTTACTCAGCATTCCTGTTTATTTCACCATCAGGGTTATGGTTCCGAAGATCAATGCCGTTTTTGGAAATTCGGAAGAGATCATGGCAGGTGTACACAAACTGTCTGAACGAGTTGCTCACTATACCGGCATTCAACTTTTTGCAAAGGAAAATGTTGCCAAAATAAAGGAAAATGTGGGTGGTTTTATTCCAACATTTTTGAATAGCACCATGACCATTGTTGCCAATGTGATAATGATGTTTTTTGTGTTGTATTTCATGTTGGTCAATGGTAAAATAATGGAACAGGCAGCCAATGATTTTATACCGTTACACCAGGACAGTGTAGAGAAGCTGGCGAAAGAAACAAAGAACATGGTTAAGGCCAATGCAATTGGCATTCCACTGATCTCTATTATTCAGGGCCTTTTTGCCACGGCAGGTTACTGGATCTTTGGGGTAACTGAATTTGGGCTCTGGGGTTTTCTGACCGGGGTTTTTGCTTTTTTTCCTATGGTGGGTACCATGCTGATCTGGCTGCCATTAGTGATCTATCAATACATGCAGGGCCTGTCATGGCAGGCCACGGGTTTATTGATATACAGCCTTTTGGTAACCGGGAATGTTGATTATCTTGCCCGGATTACATTAATGAAAAAAATCGGTGACGTTCATCCGCTGGTCACTATTTTAGGCGTTATTGTGGGACTTGGACTATTTGGATTCATGGGATTTATTTTTGGTCCGTTATTGCTTTCATACCTGATTCTCATGGTCAGAATATACAGCACTGAATTTGTTGAGCATAACAATTTGAAGTAAACTGTTTTAAACATCTAAACTTATTGAATGGGTCTTGAAAAAGATATCAACCAGTCTACGTTCAGAAATGAAAACCAGAAATCCTTAGTAAATATTATATATACTTATAACTGGGTGTTGGAGGGTTTCAAAAAAATTGTAGGAAAGGAAGACCTTACCCTTCAGCAATATAATATTCTGAGAATACTCCGCGGGAGTCATCCCCAGCCTTTATCAACCCTGCAGATCAGGGACCGGATGCTGGATAAAATGAGTGATACGAGTCGGATCGTTGACCGACTTGTCGTAAAGGGCCTGGTGGTAAAAAAACTTTCCAAGGCTGATAAAAGACTGGTGGATATCACAATAACGGAGAAGGGTAAACGGGTTTTAGCAAAGCTCGACCAGCGAAACTATATGCTGGATAACATGGCGAGTGGATTAAGTGAAAAAGAAATGAAAACATTGAACAAACTTCTCGACAAGATCAGGTCCATCGGCACACTGATGCTGATCATCTGTGGATTTTTTTTTGACCAGTCCTTAATGGCTCAATCGGCCTCAGCTTCACCAAAATATGAATTCAGGGCAGCATGGGTAGCATCAGTAGATAATATTGACTGGCCTTCGAAAAAAGGATTGCCGGTAGATTCCCAGAAAGCAGAATTTATCCGGCTGGCGGATATGCATAAGTCGAACGGAATGAATGCGCTGATCGTCCAGATCAGGCCATCTACCGATGCATTTTATCCTTCGCCATATGAGCCATGGAGCGAATGGCTGAATGGTGTACAGGGTAAGCCTCCATTTCCTTACTACGATCCACTTCAGTTCATGATAACGGAAACGCATAAGCGAGGTATGGAATTCCATGCCTGGTGTAATCCTTATCGTGCCGAATTCATTGTTGGCAAATCTTCGATTGCTCCAACGCATATCAGTCGCATCCATCCGGAATGGTTTCTTGAGTATGGTGGCAAAAGATATTTTGATCCGGGGAATAAAGACGTGCAGTTATTTGTAGAAAATGTGATCCGGGATATTGTTGCCCGTTATGAAGTTGATGCCATACATTTCGACGATTATTTTTATCCGTATCGCATTGCCGGAAAAGAATTCCCCGATAATTCAAGTTATGAGCGTTATGGTGGAAATATGTCGAAGGATGACTGGAGAAGAAGTAATGTCGATTCCATTATCTTAATGCTTTCCCGTTCCATTAAGGAAATAAAACCAACATGCAAATTTGGTATCTCTCCTTTTGGTGTCTGGAGAAATGTTTCAAAAGATCCTGAAGGAAGTAACACTACTGCCGGCCAGACAAATTATGATGACCTCTATGCTGACATTTTGTTATGGCTAAAAAATGGATGGATCGATTATGTTGCTCCGCAATTATATTGGGAGTTTGGTCACAAAGCTGCTCCCTATGAAGTATTGCTGGAATGGTGGAGCAAGCATACATACGGCCGACATTGTTATATCGGGCTGGGAATCTATAAAGCGGGCAGTAACCAGATATGGAAAGACCCGACGCTGATTCCAAGGCAAATTGAAGCCATGAGAAGTCTGCCTAATATCCAGGGACAGGTTTATTTCAGCAGCAAGAGTTTTGTAAGTAATCCAAATGGGTGGAGCGATAGCCTGCGCAATGTGTATTATAAAGAGCCGGCGTTGATCCCACCTATGGAATGGTTGAAATAGCTATGTGAGGAATGTGATTAGTGTGAAATAAATACAATTAGATGAAGTACCTGATCATAATAATTACACTGGTGATGGGTTCTATTCTGCCGATACAAGCGGCATTGAATGGAAAATTAATGAGGACATTCGGTCATCCTATAATTGGTGCAACCATCTCTTTTTTAACCGGAACCATTGTATTATTTATCTACGCTTTTGCCGTGAAGGCAAATTTTCAAACATCATTGATAAAAGAAACGCAGTGGTATCATTGGGTGGGCGGCATCATTGGTGCGATCTATGTTACCGGCATCATCATGATCATTCCGCGGTTGGGTGCAGCATTAGCGTTCAGTTTAATTGTTGCAGGGCAATTGATGATGAGTGTGCTGATGGATCATTTCGGTTTACTTGGTGTACCCGTTAATCCGGTGACTCCTGCTAAAATGCTCGGATTTTTATTGCTTCTCGCTGGGGTTATCTTAATTAGGAAATGATAGGTTAGTTGAAGAAGCAAACACATTTTACACATTTTCAAATTAGCATATTGTTTAGCGCTTTCCTTCTAATTTATCGACGTACTCCTGGCTCCCCAATCGGAATCTAAATGGTATTCCGGTTTTCTTCTCGAATTGCCATTCTTTCTGGCAGACAATGCCAAGATCCCGGGTAGTGTTGAAATAGGCATACTGGTTGACGGTATAATTCTGAGGTGAGGAGATAAGGTTTAACTGGATAATCTGATTTTCTTGAGCAGACGGAGGATAATTTGCCTTATCCAATCTCATTACCTGGTATTCCACCACAGTCTTTGTAGGCACGGTTTTAACTCTATAAGCCGGTGTGTTTAAAGAATTTTTAACAAATTTTTGACCCCTGCAGGGGACGGTCAAATTCAATAAAATCAAGGCAAAAACCAGAATTGCCAAATGTTTCTGCATT
>Ga0207691_10003024_pt1 | contig 16412 bp, 12 predicted proteins | sample KBSM13metaG_FD_184327 | JGI IMG/M metagenome (GOLD analysis project Ga0207691, IMG submission 184327) | Miscanthus rhizosphere microbial communities from Kellogg Biological Station, Michigan, USA - KBS M1-3 metaG (SPAdes) (version 2) | ecosystem: Host-associated > Plants > Roots > Rhizosphere >... | reverse complement strand
AGCAGTGCTCGCGGGCGCCTGGGGTATGAAGCCCGCGGGCACTGCCCTCGGGCCGAAGCGTGTCGTAGCGCAACACGACCTCGCGTACATTATCTATACCTCCGGCTCGACCGGGCTCCCCAAAGGCGTCGCGATCGAGCATCACAGCGCCGTGTCGTTCGTGCACTGGGTGCGCTCCGCGTTCACCGACGACGACCTCGCCGGAGTGCTTGGATCCACGTCGATCTGTTTCGACCTGTCCGTGTTCGAGCTCTTCGGCACGCTTTCGTGGGGAGGCAAGGTCGTCCTCGTCGACAATGCGCTCGATCTCGCGACCTGCCCGAACCGGAACGAGGTGACGCTCGTCAACACGGTGCCCTCGATCATGCGGACGCTGCTTGAGGCGCAGGGCTTGCCCGGATCGGTGCGAACCGTGAACCTGGCCGGCGAACCGTTGCGTACGGACCTCGTGGATGCGCTTTACGCATCTCCGCACGTGCGCCGCGTGCACGATCTCTACGGTCCCTCGGAAACGACGACGTACTCGACGTTTGTGTTGCGCGAGCCCGGTCAGAGCGCAACCATCGGCAAGCCGATCGCCAACACCCAGGTCTACCTGCTCGATACTCATGGCAATCCAGTGCCGATCCGCGTGGCCGGCGAGCTCTGCATCGGCGGCGAAGGGGTGGCGCGCGGGTACCTCAACCGTCCGGAGCTCACGGCGGAGCGCTTCGTGCCCGATCCTTTCAGCCGGACACCCGGCGCGCGGCTGTACCGGACGGGCGATTTCGCGCGCTATCGGCATGACGGCAATATCGAGTACCTCGGCCGCGCCGACAGCCAGGTCAAGTTGCGCGGCTTCCGCATCGAGCTTCCTGAGATCGAGGCGGTTATCAACCGCCACGAAAACGTGCGCGAGTCGGCGGTGGTCGTGCGCGAGGACCGCCCCGGAGACCGGCGACTCGTCGCGTACGTCACGGCGCGGGACGGCGAGCTTCGGATCGCGGACTTGAAGACGCTGATCGAGCGGCACCTTCCGCACTACATGCTGCCCGAGACCTTCGTCGCGCTGGCGGCGCTACCCCTCACACCCAACGGCAAGGTCGACCGGCAGGCATTGCCGGAGCCCGAATACGATGGCGGCTCAGTCGCGTTCGAGCCTCCGTGCACGCCGATCGAAACCGCGCTCGCCGATGTCTGGGCCGAAGTACTCGGCGTGCCTCGCGTGGGGCGCAACGACAACTTCTTCGATCTCGGCGGACATTCGCTGCTCGCCGCGCAGCTCATCGGCAAGATCAATCGCGCGCTCTCGATCGAGCTCACCTTGCGGCAGCTGTTCGAAACGCCGAACGTGCGCGAGCTCGCGCTGGCCGCGCTCCAGTGCATGGTCGCGGACGCTGCGGACGACGAGGCGCCGCTGGTGGCGCGCGAGAGCGCCTGACCGACGCCCCTCGCCAGTCGTGCCACCCGCTCCAGCCGGATAGCGAATGAAACCGGGCTCCGACGCCTCGTCGCTCGAGGGAATGCCTCCGGAAGCGCGCCTCGCGCTGGAAGCCCGCTTGCTGGGCGAGCGCCGCGCCCGTCCACCGGCAAACACGATTCCTCGACGCAAGAGCGCCGGTCCCTGCCCGTTGTCTTTCGCGCAGAGCCGGCTGTGGCTCGCCGAGCGCATCAATCCCGTTCCGGGACGCTACAACATCGGTCGGGCGTTTCGCCTCCGCGGCGCGCTCAATGTCGATGCCTTGCGTTCGGCGTTCGATGCTCTCGTCGCCCGCCACGAAGTGCTGCGCACCCGGTTCGTGCTGCAGGATGGATTGCCGCTGCAGGTCGTCGCACCCCACGAACCGTTCGTGTTGGAGATCCTCGATCTGCGCCGGGGGCCCGCCGATACCGAGACCCACGACGCATTCGTGCGTCGCCTCACTCGCGGCGGCTTCAACCTCGCGGCCGAGCCTCTGCTGCGTGCGGGTGTTTTGCGTTTGAGCGATGACGAGAGCGTTCTCGCCCTGGCGCTCCACCACATCGCCGCCGATGGATGGTCGCTCGAAGTGCTCGATCGCGAGCTCGATCTCCTCTATTCGGCCTTCGACACCGGCGTGCCCGCGGGAGTCGCGCCGTTGCCGATCCAGTACTCCGATTATTCGGACTGGCAGCGCGAGACGATGCGCGGCGCGCCCCTCGACCGCGAGCTCGGGTACTGGCGGCAACAGCTCGCGTCGCTGCCGACGCTCGAGTTGCCGGTCGATCGCCAGCGACCGGCGCAATCGAGCTTCCGCGGGCTGACCGAGCGCTTCGTCGTACCCGCGCCGCTTGCCGCGTCGCTCAAGGCCCTTGCGCGCGAGCGGCACGCGACGTTTTACATGACGCTGCTCGCCGCGTTCGAAGTGCTGCTGATGCGCTACTCGGGGCAGGACGACATCGCCGTGGGCACGCCGATCGCGGGCCGGGGCCGCCCTGAGCTCGAGGGGCTCATCGGCTTTTTCGTGAACACGCTGGTGATGCGCGGCGACCTGTCCGGCAATCCCACTTTCGCCGAACTCCTGCAGCGCACACGCGATCGCGCGGTGGATGCCTACGCGCACCAGGACCTGCCGTTCGAGAAACTCGTCGAGGAATTGAACCCGGTCCGCGATTCCCGGCGCAACCCGCTGTTCCAGGTCATGTTCGCGCTGCAAACCGCGCGCGAATACTCGCTCCACCTCCGCGCGCTCGAAATCACCCGCGTGCCGCTCGTGAACGACACCTCGAAATTCGACCTCACGCTCCATATCGGGGAACGCGAGGGCCGCCTCCAAGGCGATTTCGAGTTCTCCACCGATCTCTTCCTGCCGTCGACGATTCGCCGGATGACCGGCCATTTCCTCCGGCTCCTCGAAGGCATCGTCGTGGATCCGCAGACGCGCATCGGTGCGTTGCCGCTGCTGGGCGAGGCGGAGCGCCGGGAGATCCTTGTCGATTGGAACGAAACGGCATCGGAGTACCCGCGCGATCGCTCGATTTCCGAGCTCTTCGAAGCGCAGGCGTCAATGCACCCGGACGCGCCGGCCCTGGTCGAGGAAGACGCGGTCGTGACCTATGGCGATCTCAACGTTCGCGCCAACCGCCTCGCTCACCACTTGCGCTCCTTGGGCCTCGCGCCCGGCGATCCGATCGGGATCTTTCTCGAACGCTCGTCCGACATGATCGTCGCGATGATCGGAATCCTCAAGGCGGGCGGAGCCTATGTGCCGCTCGATCCCAACTATCCAGCGGAGCGTCTCGCGTTCATGCTGCAGGACACGGCCGTCGGGATCCTGATCACGAAAAGCGCCCATCTCTCGCACTTGCCGGCGTACGGCGGTCGCATCGCGTGCATCGATCGCGACGCGGCGGAGATCGCGCGACGGGACGATGCCAATCCGCCGCCGGCCGCAACCGCGGATGCGCTTGCCTACATCATCTACACGTCGGGATCGACCGGCGAGCCCAAAGGGGTGATGGTGCCGCATCGTGGCGTCACCCGCCTCGTCTGCCGCACCGACTACATCAAGCTCGATGCCGGCGACCGCGTCGCGCAGATTTCCAACCCGTCGTTCGATGCGGCGACGTTCGAGGTTTGGGGCGCGCTTCTCAACGGCGGGCGCCTCGTGCTCCTGCGGCGCGAGATCACGCTGGATGCGGAAAAACTCGGCGCCCGGCTTCGCCACGACGGAATCACTGTACTGTTCGTGACCACGGCCCTCTTCAACGCGATCGTTCGCGCGCAGCCCGCAGCTTTTGCCGGCGTCAAGCACGTGCTGTTCGGCGGCGAGGCGGTCGACCCGCGCTGGGTGCGCGCATGCCTCGAGGCAGGCGCCCCGGGTCGGCTCGTCCACGTGTACGGTCCTACCGAGACGGTGACGTTCGCCACGTGGCATCGCATCGAAACGGTCGCGGGCGACGAGCCGACGCTGCCCATCGGCCGGCCAATCGCGAATCTCAAGGTGGCGGTGCTCGATCGAAATCGGCAGCCTGTACCCGTATGCGTCGCCGGCGAGCTGTACATCGGCGGCGAGGGCATCGCGCGCGGATACTGGAAGCGCCCGGGGCTCACCAATGAGCGCTTCGTCGCAGTCGATTGCAGCGAGCTCGGCGGGATGACGATGTATCGCACCGGCGACCTGGTCCGTTATCAGCCGGACGGCAGCCTCGTTTTCCTGGGCCGGCTGGACCAGCAGGTGAAGCTTCGCGGCCATCGGATCGAGCCGGCCGAGATCGAGATCGTGCTGCGCAACGTGGCGCCGCTCTCGGACGCGCTCGTCGTGCTGCGCGAAGACCGGCCGCACGAGCCCGAGCTCGTTGCGTACCTGGTCACCAGGGCCGGCGCGCAAGCGCTCGCGCCGGCGACGCTGCGCACGATGCTGAAGTCGAAGCTCCCGGATTACATGCTGCCCTCGGCGTTCGTTTTCCTGCCTGCGCTGCCGCTCAACGCCAACGGCAAGGTCGATCGCGACGCGCTGCCGGCGCCGATCGCGGCGAGCGACGGGCGCGAGCACTCGATGGTGGCGCCGCGCGACAACGTCGAGCTGCATCTCGTCAAGATCTGGCAAGACCTCCTGAAGCGGCGTTCGATCGGCGTGCGCGACAACTTCTTCGATCTCGGCGGGCATTCGCTCCTCGCGGTCCAGCTGATGAAGCGCATCGACGTGACGTTCAATCGGCAGCTCGAGCTCGACATCCTGTGGTCGGGCGCCGGCACGATCGAAGCGCTGGCGAAAGCGCTGCGCGAGGGATTCAAGGCCGGGGAGAATCCGGAGCTCGTCCACATCAAGGAAGGCACGCGCCGGCCGCTGTTCGTGATGTTCACCATTGCCGGCCGGCTCTTCTTCTACTACGAGCTCGCGCGCCGGCTCGCCCCGGAGCAGGCGGTCTATGGACTGCAGGCGCGGGGCGTCTTCGACGCCGGCCGACCGGACGACACGATCGAATCGATCGCCGCGCATTGCATCGAAACGATGCGCAAGGTGCAGCCCGAAGGCCCCTATCTTCTCGCCGGGTACTCGGCGGGCGGCGTCGTGGCCTACGAAGTCGCGCAGCAGCTCGCGCTCGCCGGACAGTCGGTGGAGCTGCTCGCTCTGCTCGACACGTTCGCGCCGCCGGCGACGGCAGCGGGATTGTGGCGCCGCGAGCTGCGATCGCTCTTTCGCGGCAAATCCAGCCTGCGCCAGATGCAGGAATTGCTGTACTACGCCGTGCTGCATTCGCTGCGGCTCGGCCGGTTGCGGCAGCTCCGAACCGCGGGCGAAGCCCATCGCTGGGCGCACTGGACGTACCGGCCGCGGCCGATCGCAATGCCGATCGAGCTCTTCGTCGCCGAAAACTCCACTGCAAAGGCTGCGCCCGATCGACTCGGATGGGGCCGGTGGACCAATAGCGCGATCCGCATCCACCGTCTGCCCGGGAGCCATGCCGAGCTCGTCAAGCCGCCGATCGTCGACGATCTGGCGGCACGCTTGCAGCAGTGCATCGACCGCGTCGGCGGCGGTTGACGCACCGCGCGACACTCGTCGCGATGAGGATGCCGCCGCCGGGCGCATCGGAGATACACGTCTGGTCCGCGTCGCTGTTGCTCGCGTCCGAGCGCGTGGAGGCGCTGCGCGGCGAGCTCGCTGACGACGAGAAAGCGCGCGCCGAGCGGATGCACACGCACGACCTCGGCCGCCGGTTCATCGTCGCCCGCGCCCTCCTGCGGCACCTGCTCGCGGCGTACCTGCCGGTCGATGCCCCTGCTCCGCTCTTTCGCTATGGGGACCGAGGCAAGCCGGAGCTCGCCCACGACGCCGGGCTAGCATTCAACGTCTCCCATGCCGAAGACACCGCGCTTTACGCGATTGCGTCAGGACGCGACGTCGGCATCGACATCGAGGCCACGGGACGCGACGTCGAGATCGAAGGGATTGCGCGGAAGGTGTTCTCGCCTCTCGAATGCGAGGCGCTCGACGCGCTCTCGCCGTCCGCACGGCGCGACGCGTTCTTCCGGATCTGGACGCGCAAGGAGGCGTACATCAAGGCGCTGGGCGCAGGCTTCGGCTATCCGACGACGTCGTTCACGGTTTCCCATTGCGACGACGGCGACGCGCTCATCGCCGACGACGGCGACCCCGACGCGCCTCGGCGCTGGCGAGTAATCGCACTCGATGCCCGCCCGGGTTACGCAGCAGCGCTCGCGGCTCCCGGTCGCGACTGGTCGGTGCGGTGCTTCGACGTGCCTATCACGTTCTGATCGGGGGCGGCTCAAGGGCGGGTTACTGCGGGCGCCTGGGGTATGAAGCCCGCGGTGACCCGCCCTTGGGCCGGCGCTCCCAAAACTGCTAGTCGCTGCGCAGCAGAACGCTCGCCATCGCAGCGATACCCTCGCCCCTGCCCGTGAAACCCAGCCGCTCGGTCGTCGTCGCCTTGACGCTCACCCGGCCAGGATCGCACCCGAGGTCGGCAGCGACGTTCGCGCGCATCGCCGCGACGTACGGCGCGACTTTGGGCGCCTGCGCAATGAGCGTGACGTCGAGATTGCCGACGCGATAACCGTGCGCCGTGGCGAGCGACGCGACGTGGCGGAGCAGCACTCTGCTGTCGGCGTCCTTCCAGCGGGCATCGGAATCGGGGAAGTGCGCGCCGATATCGCCGAGCGCGAGCGCCCCCAGGATCGCGTCGGACACCGCGTGCAGCAGCACATCGGCGTCGGAATGGCCTTCGAGGCCGCGCTCGTGCGGAATGACGACGCCCCCCAGCACGAGGCGGCGGCCGGCCACGAGCGCATGCACGTCGAAGCCGTTGCCTATCCGTATGTCGGTCATGGCACGACCACGAGCGGCATGAGCGCCGCGCGGATGCGCGCAGGGATCGGCACCGGGCGCTCGCTCGCGCGATCGACCCACACGTGGACGAAGCGTCCCGCGGCCGCAGGCTCGTCGTCGCCGCGGCGAAAGATGCCGATCTCGTAGGTCACCGACGTCGTGCCGAGCCGGACGACGCGGAGCCCGACGTCGATCGTTTCGGGAAACGAAAGCGGCCTTGCGAACCGGCAACTCGTCTCGACCGCGTAGCCGATCGCCGGATCGCCGGCGATGTCGAGCCCGCCGCAGCGAATGAGGTGCTCGTTGACCGCCGTGTCGAAATACGAGTAGTAGGTCACGTTGTTGACGTGGCCGTAGCTGTCGTTGTCCATCCACCGCGTGGCGACCGAAAGGAAATGCGGGTATCCCGCGCGCGGTGTGTCGATGTTCGCGGCCATGGAATAAGCGAGCGCGCGTCAGCGCAGCGGCCACGCTCCCTGTGTGGGCGCGCGTTCTCCGCCCGTCATGCGCTCGTCGAGCAGCTCGATCCAGTGGCGAACGGGCCGTCTCGCGCCGTCGCCAAGATGGGTGAGACATCCGATGTTGGCCGTCGCGATGACGTCCGGGCGGCCGTGTTCGAGTGCCTTCAACTTGGCCGCCTTGAGCTCGCCCGAGAGCTTCGGCTGCAGCAGCGAATACGTCCCCGCCGAGCCGCAGCACAAATGCGGATCGGCGACCGGCAGGAGCTCGAGCCCTATCGCCTGCAGTATTTCCTCGACGCGCCCCCCGAGCTTCAGTCCGTGCTGCAGCGAGCACGGCGACTGGAACGCGACTTTCTGCGCACCGAGGTCCAGCGCGATCACGGGGGCGATCCGCGGCCACTCGGCGCCGATCACTTCGACCGGGTCGCGCGCGAGGCTCGCTATTCGCTTTGCGCGCTTCCTGTATCCCTTCTCGTGCTGAAGAAGGCGACCATAGTCCTTCACCATCACGCCGCAGCCACTCGCCGAGACGACGATCGCCTCGACGTCGCGATCGACGTGCGGCCACCAGACGTCGATGTTGCGCTTGACGATGCCAAGTGCCCGCGCCTCGCCGCTCAGGTGGTGGGGCAAGGCGCCGCAGCAGCCGCTCGCCGGTACGCGCAGCAGCGAGATGCCGATCCGGTCGAGCACGCGGGCGAGCGCCGCATCGATGCCGGGCGCAAGTGCGCCCTGGACGCACGCATCGAGCGCGAGCATTTTCCGCCGGTGCCTCGCCGCGGGCCAGACGCCGGCGGGGCGCCGACGGGGAATCTTCGAGCGCAGCTTCGCCGGCAGCACGGGCCTCAGCAGGCGGCCCGCCCCCAGCGCGAACGCGAAGAGGCCGCGCGACAGGAGCGCTTCGCGGACGAGCCAGCGGCCGGCGCGCGCGGCCACCGATCTCGGCGCGCGCTGGTCGACGACGTGCCGGCCGATGTCGATGAGCCGCCCGTACTGGACGCCCGATGGACACGTGGTCTCGCAGCTGCGGCACGTGAGGCAGCGATCGAGATGGAGGCGCGTGGCAGCGGACACTTCGCTTCCCTCGAGCATCTCCTTGATGAGATAGATGCGCCCGCGCGGGCCGTCCTGCTCGTCGCCGAGCAGGAGATACGTCGGGCACGTCGCCGTGCAGAAGCCGCAATGCACGCACGCGCGAAGGATCGCGTTGGCTTCGCGCCCCTCGTTCGTTTCGCGGATGAAATCGGCGAGCGCGGTCTGCACGGTCAGAAGTCGGGATAGAGGCGGCCGGGGTTGAGTATCCCCGCGGGATCGAACACCGCCTTGAGCCGGCGATGAAGATCGTGCAGCGTTGCGGGCAGCGGATGAAACGCGCCGACGGATTTGTCCGTGGCGCGAAAGAGCGTCGCATGCCCTCCGTTGTCGCGCGCGAAAGCACGCACGCGCGCGGGGTCGGTGCGCTCGCCGGCGACGAGCCAGCGCAAGGCGCCGCTCCATTCGATCATCTGCTTGCCGTCCAAGTCCACGTGCGGCGCACTCCCCTTGACCGACAGCCGCCACAGCGGCGCGCCAGCTGCGCGCGCGTCCGCGAACCAGGCATCGGTGTGTTCACGAATGCCCTCCCAGAACGAGTCGGCCTCGGTGAGCGCAGTTCCGCCGATCTGTCGCCTCGCGGCATCGACGGCCGGCGCCGCACCGGACAGGCGAACCGCGAGCGTTCCCGCGCGATGGCAAGTGGCCGAGACCGGCAGCGGCTTGCCGCTCCACTCGTTCGTCATCCGGATCGCTTCGCTTGCGGCGCACTCGAGAACGAGAGTCGCCTCCGTCTTCGGCAGGGGCGTGCACTTGAGCGAAATTTCGGTCAGCACGCCGAGCGTACCCAGCGACCCCGTCAGGAGACGCGGCAGATCGAAGCCCGCGACGTTCTTCATCACCCGGCCGCCGAACGAGAGGTCCTGGCCCCGACCATCGAACATCCGCACGCCGAGGACGATGTCGCGCATCGCACCGGCGTACGGGCGGCGCGGTCCGGACAGTCCCGACGCAACCGCGCCACCGAGCGTGGCGGCGGCGCCGAACGCCGGCGGCTCGCACGGCAGCATCTGGCCCGACGCCCGCAACGTCTGCACGACCTCCGAGAGCCGAGTGCCGGCCCGCGCGGTGACCACGAGCTCCGTCGGATCGTAGTCGACAAGCCCCGCATAGGCGGAGATGTCGAGGACGTCGCCAGCACGCGTTTCGCCATAGAAGTCCTTGGTCCCGCCGCCCCGGATGGTCAGCGGCGACTTGGCGAGCGACGCAGCGCGGATCTGCGCCTGGCAGGCGTCGAAGGCGGCAGCGGTCAACGGTGCACCCGTGGCGAGGCGCCCCTTCGCTCCGCGCGCAAGCGGGCACGCGGTGTCGCGCTCATTGCTTCGCGGCAATCTTGTCGCGGTAGATGATGCGCGGCTCGTCCGCCTCGATGATCGCCGTCTCCTTCAATGCCGCCGCTTCCCACTGCCGCAGCCACGGATGCGCGAGGAGCGCCTCCAGGTACGTTCCGGCGTCACCTCCGGGAACCACTCCGTACGTGCGAAAGCGGAATGCGACGGGCGCGTAGAACGCGTCGGCGATGCTGAATGCGCCGCAAAGATACGGCCCGCCCTTGCCGAAGCGGCGCCGGCTTTCGTTCCAGATCTCGGTCACGCGCGCGATGTCGCGCTCGAGCGCCGCCGACCAGGGCCGGACGTCGACACGTTCGCGGATGCACATTGCCATCTCGCTGCGCAGCGCCGGAAATCCCGAGTGCATCTCGGCGCAGATCGAGCGCGCCCACGCCCGGGCAACGGCGTCCGCCGGCCACATCCCGGAATGACGCTCGGCCAGGTACTCGGCGATCGACAGCGAGTCCCAGACGATCGTGGCACCGTCGTGCAGGCACGGCACGCGCATCGTCGGCGAGAACGCGCGGAACGCGGGATTCAACGTCCCTTCGGTGGAGAGCTCGACGGGCGACTCGGTGAACGGCGCGCCGGACAGCATCGTCACGAGCCAGCCGCGCAGCGACCACGACGAGTAGTTCTTGTTCCCGACGTACAGCTTGTGCATGGCGTACCTCGCTACAGTGGAACCGTCTTGCCTGGATTCATGATGTTGAGCGGATCGAGCGCGCGCTTGATCGTCCGCATGAGGTCGACCGCCTCCCCGTGCTCGGCGACGAGCGCATCGAGCTTGTGCACGCCGACGCCGTGTTCCCCGGTGCACGTGCCGCCCATCGCGATCGCCCGCAAGCTGATGCGCCGCGCGAGACCTTCGGCCCGTTCGCGCTCGCCGGCGGCGTCGGGATCGAACAGCACGCAAAGGTGGAAATTGCCGTCGCCGACGTGCCCAACGATAGGCGCGCAGAGCCCGGTCGCGTCGGCGTCGGCCTTCGTCTCCAGCACACAGTCGGCGAGCCGCGAGATCGGCACGCAGGCGTCCGTGGCAAACACCTGCTTGCCCGGCTGCATGGCTTTCGCGGCGTAATACGCGTTGTGCCGCGCCTTCCACAGGCGCGAGCGGTCCTCGGGCTTCGTCGCCCATTCGAATGCACTGCCGCCGAACTCCTCGGTGATCGCCTGCATCTGCGCGACCTGCTCCGCGACTCCGGCTTCGCTGCCGTGGAATTCGAACAGCAGCGTGGGCTTTGCCGCGAGGCCCTCGAGCTTCGAATAGCGGATGCAGGCCTCCATCTGCACGTCGTCCAGGAGCTCGATGCGTGCGACCGGGATGCCGTGCTGCATCGCCAGAATCACGGTCTGCACCGCGCCCTCGAGGCTCTCGAACTGGCAGATGCCCGCGGAAATCGCTTCGGGCACGCCGTACAAGCGCAACTGGATCTCGGTGATGACGCCGAGCGTGCCTTCAGCGCCGACGTAGAGACGCGTGAGATCGTATCCCGCGCTCGATTTCCTCGACCGCCCGCCGGTCCTGATGAGTCGTCCATCGGGCGTGACGATGGTGAGCCCGAGGACGTTCTCGCGCATGGTCCCGTAGCGGACGGCGTTGGTGCCGGACGCGCGGGTTGCGGCCATCCCGCCGATCGTCGCGTTGGCGCCCGGATCGATCGGAAAGAAGAGGCCCGTGCCCTTGAGCTCAGCGTTGAGCTGCTCGCGCAGCACGCCCGCCTGGACGCGGCAGTCGAGGTCCTCGGCGTTGACTTCGAGCACGCGATTCATCTGCGACAGGTCGATGCAGACGCCGCCGTACAGCGCCGCGACGTGACCCTCGAGCGAAGTCCCGACACCGAACGCGATGACGGGCACCCGCGCCGCATGGCAGAGGCGAACGATGGCGGCCACCTCCTCATTGGTGTGCGGGAACACGACGACGTCGGGCAGGCCCGCGTCGGCGAGCCCTTCCCCGTGGCTGTGCTGGTCGCGGATCGAGCGGGAGGTCAGCGCGCGCTCGCCATAGTCGGCGGTGAGAAGGGTCACGAGATCGGCGACATCCTTGGCATCGGGCCGCTGTACGCGTGCTGCGGTGTGCGTGTTCATGAGTGTCCTCGGTCAGAAACGCGGGAGCTCGGGGTGCGGCAGAGCCCCGTGGTGGACGTGCATCTTGCCGAACTCCGCGCAGCGCGACAGCGTGGGGACGCCCTTGCCTGGATTGAGCAGCGACTTTGGATCGAATGCGGACTTCACCGCAAGAAAGCATTCGAGCTCGGCTTCGCGGAACTGAACGCACATCTGCGGCAGCTTTTCGATGCCTACGCCGTGCTCGCCGGTGATCGTGCCGCCCACGTCGATGCAGAGCTCCAGGATTTCGGCGCCGAACGCCTCGGCGCCCACGCGCTCGGCTTCGACGTTGGCGTCGTACATGATGAGCGGGTGGAGGTTGCCGTCGCCCGCGTGAAAGACGTTGGCGCAGCGGAGCTTGTACTGATGCGTCAGGGCTTCGATCTGCCCCAGCACGTGCGAAAGCGCGCGGCGCGGAATCGTGCCGTCGATGCAGTAGTAGTCCGGGGTGAGGCGGCCAATGGCGGGAAACGCGGCCTTCCGCCCCGACCACAGGAGCAGGCGTTCGCGCTCGTCCTTCGACACGCGAATGCCGGTGGCGCCCGCCGCGCCCAGCACACGCGTGATTTCGGCCATTTCCGCAGCCACTTCCTCCGGCGTGCCGTCGGCTTCGACCAGCAGGACCGCTGCCGCATCCTGCGGATAACCTGCGTGCACGAACTCCTCGACCGCGCGCGTGGCGCTTCGGTCCATCATCTCGAGACCGGCGGGCACGATGCCCGCGCCGATGACCGCGGCTACGGCCGCACCCGCCGCGCCGACGTCGGCAAACGCGGCGAGCGCCACCTGGGCGGTCTGCGGCTTGGGCGTCAGCTTCACGGTGATCTCGGTCGTGACGGCGAGCAGGCCTTCGGAGCCGTGGATCAGCGCCAGGAGGTCGTAGCCCGCGCTGTCGAGCGCGTCGCCGCCGAACTCGACGACTTCGCCGCTGATGAGCACGGCGCGCACGCGGCGAACGTTGTGCACGGTGAGCCCGTACTTGAGGCAGTGCACGCCGCCGGCGTTCTCGGCGACGTTGCCGCCGATCGTGCACGCGATCTGCGACGACGGGTCCGGCGCGTAATAGAAGCCGTAGGGGGCTGCCGCGGAGGAAATCGCGAGGTTGCGCACACCGGGTTGCACGACGGCCGTGCAAGCTACCGGATCGATCGAGAGGATGTTGCGAAACTTCGCCATCGCAACGACGACGCCGTCCTTGTGCGGCACGGCGCCGCCGGAGAGGCTCGTGCCGGCACCGCGCGCGACAACGGGCACGTTGCTCGCGTGGCATTGCTTCAGCACGTCTACGAGCTGCGCTTCGTCCTCCGGAAGCGCGACGGCCGCCGGGAGCTCGCGATACATCGTGAGGCCGTCGCACTCGTACGGTTTCGTCTCCTCGGCCGAAGTAAGCAGCGCGGAGTCCGGCAGGACGGATGCGAGTTGGGCGTGGACGGCTGGATCGAGCATCGAGTGGGCGGCGCCCCGCTTCGTTTTGGAGCGCTGCCGACCGATTATTCCACGATTATTCCATCTCGGCGCTGCCGCCGTGCGTCGCCGCTCGGCAGTCGCGGAATAATCGCGCATTCGGCACAGCTATACATGCGCTCCGGTGTTCCTTAGAATCCGCGCTCCGGCGCTTTCCATCCATTGTGGCGGGCGCCCCAACCGAACCGGAGACCCCCATGCGGATATCCCGCCTCCTGTGTGCGCTCACGCTGGGCTGCGCCGCAGCGCTGTCGTTGCCGGCCGCGCGCGCGCTCGCGCAAACGACACTGAAGATGAACATATCGATCAGCCAGAACTCCCACTACGGGGTGGCGGTCGACACCTTCGCGCGCGAGGTCGAGGCGAGAACCGGCGGCCGGTACAAGATCCAGAATTTCTACTCAGGCGCGCTGGGTGCCGAGCGCGAGTCGATCGAGGCGCTGCAGTTGGGCACGCTCGACCTCACGATGACGTCGACCGGGCCCGTGCCGAACTTCGTGCCGGAGGTCGCGATCCTCGACATTCCGTTCCTGATGCGCGACTACCCGCATGCCCGCGCCGTGCTCGACGGACCGATCGGCCAGGAGATGCTGACCAAGTTTCCGGCGAAAGGCATCGTGGCCCTCGCATGGGGCGAGAACGGCTTCCGGCACATGACCAACAGCAAGCGGCCGCTCAATGGTCCCGACGACCTGAAGGGCCTCAAGATGCGCACCATGGAGAATCCCGTGCACATCCAGGCATACAAGCAGTTCGGCATCATCCCGACGCCAATGGCGTTCACCGAGGTGTTCACCGCCCTGCAGCAAGGCACCGTCGACGGCCAGGAGAATCCGCTGTCCGTCATCTCGGCCGCCAAGTTCGACCAGGTGCAGAAATACATGACGCTTACCGGCCACGTCTACTCACCTGCGCTGATCCTGATGAGCAAGGCGGCGTGGGACAAGCTTGCGCCCGCGGACAAGGACGCGTTCATGGCTGCCGCGAAGGAAGCCGTCAAGGCGAACCGTGCGCGCATCGACGAGGACGAGCGCAGGGCCGTCGCCGATCTTCGCGCGAAAGGAATGGTCATCATCGAGAACGTCGACAAGGCGAAGTACCAGGCGATGCTCGCGCCGACGTTCGTCGAGTTCGGCAAGAAGTTCGGCCAGGACAACATCGACAAGATCAAGAACTACAAGTGACCGCGCCCGGCCGGCTGCCGGGCGACAGGGAGCCGTGGAGGAACCCTTGCGAAACGCGTTTCTAGCGGTGGAGCGCCGGACGACGGCGTTCGCGCTCGCGTTCGCGTGCGTCATGCTGGTCGCCGCGTCCTGCCTCGGCCTCTACCAGATCTTCGCCCGCTTCGTCTTCCAGCAACCCGCCGAATGGTCGGAGGTGCTGATCCGCTTCACCCTTATCTGGATGGTGTTCATGGGCGTGCCCTCCGCCTTCCGCCAAGGCGCGATGGTCTGCGTCGACCTCGCTTATCGCAAAGCCGGGCCCAAACTGCGGCGCGCCCTCGACTGGTTCATCGCCGCCACGGCGCTGATCCTCGTGGCCGTGATCATTTACTACGGATTCGACTACGCGTACCGCGCGCGCTTCCAGACGATCAGCGGGCTCGAGTCGTTCTCGATGACATGGGCGTACCTGGCCGTGCCTGTCGGCGGCCTCTTCTGCGTCCTGGGCATCATCGGCTGTCTCATCGATCCGCGCCGGCAAGAGCTCGAAACGGCGCAGTAGCCGCTTCTCCGGTCCGCTCCTCCCATGCCGTCGACGATGTTCCTGACGATGTTGCTGTGCTTCGCGCTCAGCATCTCGGTCGCGGTGTCGATCGGCCTCGCGAGTCTCGCGGGCGCATGGCAGGCGAACTTGAGCCTCCTCGCCATCGTCAAGGAGATGTTCGGCGCCATCAACAAGTTTCCGCTGGCGGCGATCCCGTTCTTCATCCTCGCCGGCAATCTCATGGAATCCGGCGGCATCTCGCAGCGGCTCGTCGACTTCGCGAAATCGATCGTCGGCGGGATTCAAGGCGGGCTCGCGGCAACCTGCGTGCTGACCTGCATGATCTTCGCGGCGGTTTCGGGCTCGAGCGTGGCGACCACGTTCGCCATCGGCGCGATCCTGATTCCGGCACTGATCAAGCACGGGTACCCGACGAACTTCGCGGCGGCGCTGCAGGCCGCATCGGCGGAGCTCGGCGTCATCATTCCCCCGTCGATTCCGATGATCCTCTATGGCGTGTCGGCGGAGGTTTCGATCGGCGAGCTCTTCATCTCCGGCTTCGGCCCCGGGCTCCTGATCGGCGGCGCGTTGATGCTGTTCGTGATCGTGTACGCGAGGATCAAGGGCTACGGCAAGGGAGACCGCGAAGGCAAGATGCCGGTGCTCGCCGCCGCCCGCCACGCGGCGCTGGCTCTGTTGATGCCTGTCATCATCCTGGGCGGCATCTACGGCGGCGTGTTCACGCCGACGGAGGCGTCGGTCGTGGCGGTGTTCTACGCGCTGATCGTCGGCGTCGGTGTCTACCGCGAGACGAAGCTCACGGACCTGCCGCGCGTCTTGAGGAAGAGCGTGATCTCGTCGGCGGTGATCATGTTCATCATCGCCAACGCCGGTCTTTTCAGCTATCTCATCACGCGTGCCGGCGTGCCGGAGAAGATCGGCGCGTTCCTGGTCGAGTGGCTGCAATCGCCCGCGCTGTTCCTGCTCGGCGTGAACACTGCCCTGTTCGTCATCGGCATGTTCATCGAAACCTCGGCGTCGATCATCGTCCTGGCGCCGATCCTCGCGCCGGTCGCCCAGCATTTCGGCATCGATCCGGTGCATTTCGGCATCGTGATGGTGGTGAACCTGGCGCTCGGGATGATCACGCCGCCGTTCGGCGTCAACCTCTTCGCCGCCTGCACCGTGGCCCGCATCTCGCTCGACCAGATCGTGACGCGGCTCGTGCCGTTCATCCTGGTCGTGCTCGCCTGCCTCCTGGTCATCACCTACGTCCCGGTCGTATCGATCGGCCTGCGCGATCTCGTCTACGCGAAGTGACCAGGCTAAAGCGTCAGACGCAACGCCCGCCGTCGACTTCGAGACATGCACCGGTGATGAACGCCGCCTCGTCCGACGCGAAGAAGACCGCGGCGGTCGCGATGTCCGTCGGCTGCGACAAGCGGCCCAGCGGG
>Ga0207691_10003022_pt1 | contig 16417 bp, 14 predicted proteins | sample KBSM13metaG_FD_184327 | JGI IMG/M metagenome (GOLD analysis project Ga0207691, IMG submission 184327) | Miscanthus rhizosphere microbial communities from Kellogg Biological Station, Michigan, USA - KBS M1-3 metaG (SPAdes) (version 2) | ecosystem: Host-associated > Plants > Roots > Rhizosphere >... | reverse complement strand
TCCTGATTCCATGGTTCGGGATCGGCGCAAAGCCCGCCATCGTGGCGCTCTTTCTCTTCAGCCTGCTGCCCATCGTGCGTAACACGCAGGCGGGCTTGCGCAACCTTCCTTCCGACATCCGTGAATCGGCGATCGCGCTTGGGTTACCCACCCATGCGCGCCTGCGGCTGGTGGAGCTGCCGCTCGCCGGGCACTCGATCCTGGCCGGAATCAAGACCGCGGCGGTCATCAACGTCGGCACGGCGACGCTCGGCGCGCTGATCGGCGCGGGCGGCTACGGTGAGCCGATCCTGACCGGCATCCGCCTCGACGACATGGGTCTCATCTTCGAGGGGGCGATACCTGCGGCGATCCTTGCGCTCCTCGTGCAAGGGGCATTCGAGCTCGTCGAGCGGCGTTGGATCAGCTGGGAAGACAGACCTCGCTCCACACGGTGATCTGCGCGTCCGCTCCGGACTTCGCCGGGATGACCCTCACTTCGCCAGTTGGCCGCGAAGCGCGCCGTTCGGATACTTGGCGTTGTGCACGTTGACGTAGTAGTCCGACGGCTTGTCCATGATCTGCTTCACCACCTCCCTGTCGATCGTCGCGCAGCCCTTGGACGTGCCCTCTGCATTCGGTGCCTCGAGGGGCACGACCACATCACCCGCCTTCCCGGCAGCACCGACATGTATGTGTGCCGCGTTGGCGGCGTCGATTCCACTGACCTTCAGCTCATAACAGATCTGGCCCTGCCCGGGGTTGAGCCGCACCGTCGCGGTGCCCTTTCCGTCAGGATCGCCCGGCGTGGGGGCTTCTTCGGCGCCGCTCATCTGCACGGTGATCGGCTTGCCGCCGTGCTCGGTCTCTTGACTGAACACTGCAGTGGACAGGAGAAAAGTGGATGCCGTGAACGCAACCAGCTTGAATGGGGTGAGCATGGTAATACCTCACGTGAAAATGCGAACCAATGGGTCCCGAATCTGGGGCGCTGCGAGCTTCGCCGCCATCGGTCATCCGCGTGCATAATTGGTAGGACGCCACCGACGGACCTCGTGACATGCGCAACCTGGTTGCAGCGGCTGTCTTTTTCCTGGCGATTCACTTCGGCGTGTCCGGCACCCCGCTTCGCGTCCGGCTGGTCCGCGCGATGGGGGAGAAGGCATACCGTGGCCTCTTTTCGCTTGCTTCGCTCGCAGGACTGATCTGGCTCATCAAAGCGTACGGCGACGCTCCACGCGTGGAGCTCTGGGGTCAGCTCCTGGCGCTGAAGCCGATCGCGGCGCCGCTGGTGCTGCTCGCGTTCCTTTTCGTCGTCATCGGGCTCACGACGCCGAGCCCGACAGTTGCGGGTGGCGAGCGGCAGCTCACGCGCGATGCACCAGCGCGCGGGATCGTCCGCATCACGCGCCACCCCTTCCTGTGGGGTGTGGCGCTCTGGGCACTCGTTCACCTGGTGATCAATGGCGATCTGACGTCGGTCATCCTGTTTGGCTCATTGCTCGTACTGGCTGTCGCGGGCACCGCGTTGATCGACCGGAAGCGCCGCGACGCCTTCGGTGAGCATTGGCGGAGATTCGCGCAGTCGACTTCGAATATTCCGTTCGCCGCCATCATCAGCGGGCGCAACCAGCTGGGCGCCGCCCTGCGGGAGGTCGGCATCGTCCGTCCGCTGATCGCAGTCGCGGTCTATGCCGCGACATTCGCCTTGCACGCGCGGGTGTTCGGTATGCCCGCCGGGTAGACGCACTGCCCCGCCGCAGCGGCGGGGCAGCACGCTCCTCACTCGACGGTCGTGAACTGGATTTCGACAAACACTACGTTGCCGTTGGGCGACACGGTGGCCACACCCACCTGGTATTCGCCCCCAGCCGTAATCCAGCTCGCCGGGACCTCGAAGTGCGTCATATCCGGCGGCAGGTTGAGGCTCAGGCTCTGCTCGGGGTCCGCCGACTCGTTTTCGAGCTCCAGGATGAACTCGGCGATTCCTGGGACTGCCGACCACTCGATCACGAGACCGTTGCTGACGTCGACTTCGCTGTCGGCCGCGGGAGAGATGATCACCGTTGCGGCGGGCAGATCGTGCGAGAGTGACGCCGTGCTCGCGAAGCGCTCGCCTTCACAGCTCCGGCCCCGGAACCGGTAGAGGCCTTCCGGATAATTCGCGAGGATGGCCTCTCCCGACGGTTCGGGGGATTCGATCAGGAACTCGCGTTGACCCCCTGTCGATCGGTTGACGCTGTTGAAATGGAACATCGGGCGGCCACCGGGCGCCTGGATTCGGAACTGGCACAAGCCATCGTCGCCACCCACCGCCTCGATGACGATCTCGGTGTCGTCGTCGGTCGCGTTCTTTTCGACGTGCATGTCGGCGGTATCGAACGCTTGCGCTGGATCGGGTGGCGCGGCGCCTGCGACTGGCACCGCGAGTGAGGGCGAGACGGCAATCAAGCAGACGTGCAGCAGACAGGGGCGCATGGCGGGTCTCCGGTGCGAGGGATAGAGTTGTTTGCTTCTTAGACGTGAGCGCCGCTGCTATCCTTCGCTGCTCCGGCACTGACAACTCGAATACGGCGTGGGGTCCCGCATGAACAGGCGCTACTTCCTCAAGTCCTCGCTGGCGGGGGCTGTCGCCGCCTGCTTGCCGTACGGCCAACTGCTGTCGGCCACGCGCATCTCCAGCGCGGTCGCCGCCGTAACTGGCAGCGGGTCGGCGATCACCCTCGAGCCAGGCGCATTGCAGGAGCTCAAGGACAGTCTCCGCGGTGCACTGCTGCTGGCGGGCGAGCCCGGCTACGACCAGGCGCGTCGCGTGCTGAACGAGTCGATCGATCGTCATCCGGCGCTCGTCGTGCAGCCGAGCGGGGTCGCCGACATCCGCAAGGCGGTGACGTTCGCGAAAGAGCGCGACCTTCTGCTCGCGGTCAAGTGCGGCGGCCACAGTTACGCGGGCAAGTCCACCTGCGATCGCGGCATGCAGATCGACCTGTCGCACTTTCGCGGCGTGCAGATCGACCCCATGTCACGCACCGCCCATGTCGCCGGCGGCAGCCTGCTCGGCGAGCTCGACCACGAGGCGATGGCGTTCGGCCTCGTCACGACCGCGGGCACGGTTTCGCACACCGGGGTCGCCGGTCTCACGCTCGGCGGTGGGTTCGGCCGGATCGCCCGGCGCCATGGACTGGCGCTCGACAACGTCAAAGCCGTCGAGCTCGTCACGGCCGACAGCAAGCTCGTGCGCGCCAGCGCCGCCGAGAATCCCGATTTGTTCTGGGGCCTGCGGGGCGGCGGCGGCAACTTTGGAATCGTCACATCATTCGAATTTGCGCTGCATCCAATGTCGCGACAAGTGATCGGGGGCGACCTTGTCTTTCCGGTGGCCCGAGCGCGCGAGCTCCTCGAGTTCTACACAGACTTCAGCCTCGGCGCGCCGGACGACCTGTATGTCGACGCGATCATGAGCACGCCGGCGGGCGGCAAAGACGGCGTGTTTCTCATCCATGTCTGCTATACGGGACCGGCTACGCAGGCCGAATCGGTGCTCGCGCCGGTGCGCAAGCTGGGCACACCGCTCGCGGGCGCGATCGGGCCGGTCGACTATGTGGCGCTGCAGCGCAGCAGCGACCGGACTGATCCGCGCAACCAAGGCGAGTATCTCAAGTCGGGCTTCATCGACGGGGTCGACGCCAGGCTGGTCTCCACCATCATGGACGGCTTCGAGCCGCACCCGGGGCGCGGCACAACGGTGTTCTTCCAGCACTCCGGTGGCGCTATCGGTCGCGTCGCGCCAGATGCCACGGCGTTCCCGCATCGGCGCTCGACCCACAACATGTTTGCGACCGTTTCCTGGCCGCTCGGCGTGGATGCGACACCGCACGTCGCGTACATCAAGAAGTACTGGGCAACGCTGGAGGCTTTCACGGACGGCTATTACACGAACGAGGTCGGCGAGGAGGGGCAGCGCTTCGTCGACGCAAACTACCAGGGGAACCTTGCTCGCCTGCAGGCGGTCAAGAGCAAGTACGACCCGAGCAACCTTTTCCGGCTGAATGCCAACGTAACGCCGGCGGCATGAAGGGTGCACACATGGCTACAACTGACTTCGACCGGCGTGTCGTGCGTCGCCGTTCAGGCCTGCGACATCTGCAGTTTGCCGCCGCGGTGCTCGCCGCGATCGCCGGTATCTCCCCGTACTCCGCCGTCCACGCGGCCGATGAGCCTCCGCTCAAGATCGGCGTGATCGGTACCGGCAATATCGGCGGCAATCTCGCCACGCTCTGGGCAAAAGCCGGCCACGAGCTCGTGATCTCCTCGCGTCACCCGGAGGAGCTCGAGGAGCTTGCGCGCTCGCTGGGGCCCAAGGTGCGCGTCGGGACACCGCGCGAAGCCGCTGTCTTCGGCGATGTGGTGCTGATCTCGGTGCCGTACGCGGCGACACCGCAGATCGGACGTGATCTCAGGAGCGCCCTCGCCGGCAAGGTGGTGCTGGATACGGGCAATCCCTATCCGCAGCGCGACGGTGCGATGGCGGAGGAAGCGCGCCGCAAGGGCACGGGCGTGGCCTCGGCGGAGTTCCTGCCGGGAACGCGCCTCGTGCGCGCCTTCAATGCGATCAACTATGACGATCTCAGGAGCGAGGCGCACCGCAAGGGCGAGCGTGTGGCCATCCCGCTCGCCGGCGACGACGCGCAGGCACTCGCGATCGCGGAGCGCCTGGTGCGCGACGCGGGGTTCGACCCGGTCGTGGTCGGCCCGCTGTCGCGCGCACGCGAGTTCGATGTGGGTACCAAGGTCTACACGAAACTCCTCACGGCGCCGCAACTGCGAAAGGAGCTTGGGCTCGCGCCCTGACCGGGGTAAATTCGCGCACCTGCGGCGATCCGCGCACAGCGGTCTACAGGTGGAGGCGGAAGACGACCGATGGTCAACCTGCGCATCTTCGACGGTCTGCCGGTCGCATTTCTCCTGCTCGCCGGGTGCGCCGAGCGCGCACCTGACACGCCCAGGGACAAGTACGACCCGGCGCAGATGGATTTCCGGTCACCGCCGGCCACCATCACCAACGAGCGGCATAGCGGAGCGTTCTCAGCCGGCACGTCGCTCAGCCCGGGCGCGGCGCTCAACCGGCTCGACTCCGCGCAGATCAAGGAAGTGCGCCTCGATACCACCCACAAGATCATAGAAATAGCACCGGGTCTGAAATACAGCGCCTGGACTTTTGGTGACCAGGTTCCCGGTCCGGCGATCCGTACACGCGTGGGCGACCGGATCCGCTTCACGATGACCAACAGGAGCGACGAGCCGGTGCCTGCGCTGCGCGTGACCGAGGCGCCGATGATGCATTCGATGGATTTCCACTCGGCGATGGTCTCGCCGCAGGACAAGTACCGCTCGATCGCGCCCGGACAGACGATCAGGTTCGAGTTCACGCTCAACTATCCCGGCGTCTTCATGTATCACTGCGGCACGCCGATGATCCTCGAGCACATCGCATCGGGCATGTACGGGATGATGATCGTCGAGCCGCGGGCGGGTTACCCGACCAAGGTCGATCGCGAGTACACGATCGTGCAGAGCGAGTTCTATGCCAAGGTGGATCCCGGCAATCGCGAGGTCGATGGGGCGCCGCTCTACGTGCTCGACACCGAGCGGCTGCGCGCCGCGCACCCCACGCACACGGTATTCAACGGCGTGCACAACGGCATGGTGACGCATCCGCTCGTGACGAAGCCCGGTGAGCGTGTGCGGCTGTTCGTGCTCAACGTCGGCCCGAGCAGAACCTCGAGCTTTCACGTCGTGGGGACGATCCTCGATCGCGTCTGGTTCGAAGGCAATCCGGACAACCAGTTCCGCGGCATGCAGACCGTGCTCCTCGGCTCGTCGAACAGCGCCATCGTGGAGTTCGTCATCCCGGAAGCGGGCTCCTACATCATGGTCGACCACCACTTCGCGAATGCGTCTCAGGGTGCGATCGGCCTCATCTCCACCGAGGTGAAGCCGCGCGAAGCGGAGCTCGAGCACCACAACCTCCCGGCCACCGCAACGCCGACCGATCCCGCGGCCGCGAAGGGCAAGCTCGATTTCGAGAGCAAGTGCCTCGCCTGCCATTCGATGGGGCAGGGACCCAAGCTCGGGCCGGACCTTGCCGGCATAACGAAGAGGCGCAGCGACGCGTGGCTCACGCGCTGGCTGAAGGCTCCGGAGAAGGTGCTGGAGACCGACACCGAGGCGCAGGCGCTTCTGAAGGAATGGAACAACGTGCCGATGCCGAACCAGAACTTGAGCGACGAGGAGATCGCCAACTACTTGAAGTTCTTCCACTGGGCGGAAGCGCAACCGGCAGGCACGATCAAGCAGACGGCGGGGCACTGAGCTCGGTCACAGCGTACCGACAGGGAATTTCGTGATCTTCGCTAGCGCGCGCACCGTTGCACTGATCTGCCTCGCCTGCACCGCGTGCACCCAGGAAACGCCGACTGATGCGCCGCCTCCTGGACGCCTTCCGTCCAGCGTGATCCCGGTTCACTACGAAATCAGCGTCGAGCCCGATGCCCGCGCGCTCACGTTTACCGGCCGCGCCCTTATCGATGTGGAGGTGAAGAGCCCCACCGATGCGATCACCCTTAACGCGCTGAATCTCGAGATCTCGTCCGCGCGGCTCGATCGCATGGGTGAGGCGGTCGTAACGCTCGACCCGGAGGCACAGCTTGCCAGGCTCACGTTCTGGAACGCGGTCAAGCCTGGTCGTCATCGCCTCACGCTCGACTACCGCGGCACGATCGAGAAGACGACGGCCGGCCTCTTCGCTGTCGACTACGACACTGCGGCTGGGCCGCGCCGGATGCTCGCGACGCAGTTCGAGGTGGCCGACGGTCGGCGCTTCGCACCGATGTGGGACGAGCCGTCGGCCAAGGCCACATTCGCGCTGGAGGTGTTGATCCCGGCTGGCGAGTCGGCGTACTCAAACATGCCCATCGCCTCCACGAAGGCCGAGGGTGAGAAGCAGCGCATCCGCTTCGAGACCAGTCCACGCATGTCCTCCTACCTGCTCTTCCTCGCAGTGGGTGAGCTCGAGCGTATCTCGCAGACCGTCGCCGGCGTCGATGTCGGTGTCGTGACCCGCAAGGGCGCCGGGTCGTCGGGTCGCTACGCGCTCGATGCAGCCGTCGAGGCGCTGCCCTGGTTCAACGACTATTTCGGCACGCCGTACCCGCTCCCCAAGCTCGACATGGTCGCCGTGCCGGGAAGCAGCCAGTTCTTCGGTGCGATGGAGAACTGGGGTGCCATCCTCTATTTCGAGCCTGCGCTGCTGGTCGATCCACGCCTGTCGTCGCAATCCGATCGTCAGTGGGTTTTCGTCACCGTCGTGCACGAGATGGCGCACCAGTGGTTCGGCAACCTTGTCACGATGGACTGGTGGGACGACCTGTGGCTCAACGAGGGCTACGCGACGTGGATGGAGCTCAAGGTCGAAAGCGCGCTGCACCCCGAGCGCAAGCCCGCGCTCGAGGTCATGAACGAATCACGCGAGCAAGCACTGCGCCGCGATGCGGGCGCGGCGACGCACCCGGTTGTACAACCCGTCGATTCGGTCGACGCCGCGAGCCAGGCCTTCGATGCGATCGCGTACAACAAGGGCGGCGCCGTGATCCGTATGCTCGAGGACACACTGGGTGAGTCAGGCTTTCGCGCGGGCATCCGCCGCTACATGAAGCGTTATGCATACGGAAACGCGGCGACCGATCAGCTCTGGGCGGAGCTCGCCGCTGCGACGGGTCGGCCAGTCACCGACATTGCACACGACTTCACGCTGCAGCCGGGCGTGCCGCTGGTCTCCGTCGAAGCGGCGCCTTGCACCGACGGTCACACGCCGCTGACCTTGAGCCAGGGACGCTTCGAAACCGGCCCCAAGTCCGCACAGCGCATCACGTGGCGCATACCGGTGCGGCTGCGGTCGCTCTCGACTGGCTCTACAGAGGACCTGCTTCTCGCCAAGGAGGGCGCCCCCGCGAAAACGCTCATCGAAGGTTGCGGGCCGGTGATCGTCAACGCCGGACAGGCCGGCTATTTCCGCACGCGGTATACGCCGCCCGACCTCAACGCACTCGCCAGCGAGTTCGCAGCCGTGCCTGAAATCGACCGGCTCGGTCTCCTGCATGACACCTGGGCGCTGGGTGAGGCGGGCGAGCTGCCCGTCACCAGCTACCTGGAGCTGGCGAAAGCTGTATCGATCGACAGCGATCCGCTGATCCTGATGCAGCTCGCGGACACATTCACGAGCATCGACAAGCTGTTTGACGGGTCGGACCGGCAGCCAGCCTGGCGAGCGTTCGCGCGCAATCAACTCAAGCCCGTTTTCGAGCGCGTTGGATGGCTTCCCGCGCCCACCGAGGGCGAGACGACAGGACGGTTGCGCGAAGGGCTCATTCGCGCGCTCGGTCGATTCGAGGATCCCGCAGTGCTCACCGAGGCGCGCCGCCGTTTCACACGCGCGGCCAAGGTGCCGGACGCGCTGCCGGCCGCGATCCGCGAGGCCACGATCGAAGTCGTCGCGAGTCATGCGGACGCGGCCACCTGGAGCGAGCTCCTGGCTCGCGCCGAGGCGGCCTCGGAGCCGATCGAGCAAGAGAGGCTCTTCGGTGCGCTCGGCCGCGCCATCGATCCCGCGCTCGTCGCGCGCGCGCTTGAACTGTCGCTGGCGGGCGAGATGCCGACCACGTTTGCGTCCACCGTCATCGCAACCGCTGCCGAGGAACATCCAGAGCTTGTATTCGATTTCGCGGTTGCAAACGAGAAGGCGGTGCTCGACCTCGTGGACGCCCCGTCGCGCTGGGCATTCATCCCCGGCCTCGCGCTGACGTCTGCTGACGCTGCAATGGCGCAGCGGGTGCGCGCCTACACCGACCGCTCCATACCGAAAGACGCACAGCAGGAAGCGCAGCGCGTCATCGCCGACATCACGTTCCGAGCCGAAGTGATCGCCCGCCAGCTGCCTACGCTCGAGGGATGGTTGCAGCAAATGGGCGAAGGAGCTGCTTCGAAAGCGTCGTCCGCTAGTCACCCTTCTTGAGCAGCGAGGCGAGGTCGGCGAACGGTGTGTGGGTTGCCTGCGGCGAGCCTTCCGTGCGTCCGGCGCGGTTGCCTGCCTGATCCAGTTGCCGCTGGTGCTCGTTGTCGTGGCAATAGATGCAAAGCAGCTCCCAGTTGCTTCCATCGGCCGGGTTGTTGTCGTGGTTGTGGTCCTTGTGGTGGACGGTGAGCTCGCGAACGTTGTTGTGGTCGAATTCACGCGCGCAGCGTCCGCAGATCCAGGGAAACATTTTCAACGCCTGGCCGCGGTAACTCTGCTGGCGCTCGTCGTGTGCGCGACGTGCTTCCGCGACCGTTCGATCGAGGCGTCCGAGGTCGGGACCATCCTTCTTTCTTCCGACAGGCATGAGCGGATTCTGGCTCCTTCGAGGGCTTGACGGAAGATGGGCCGCCCCCGCAGTTTTCATAATCACCCGCCGTGGTCACGCTGCGCGAACTGCGCACTCCTGGAGGGACGGCGAAGCCGATAGACTTCGGCCCGGCGTGCGCTCCATGGAATCGCTATCGACACTGCCGTGGTTGCTGCCGGCGCTCCTCCTGGTCGGCGCGGCTGCCCTGGTTCTATGGCGTCGACAGCGAGCTTCGCTCCGGACCCAAGTCGTCGCCGACGGCACGCGACGAGCGCTTGCGCAGATGTCATGGCAGGAAGTCGGGGACCTCGTGGGCGGGTATTTCCGCCGTCGCGAATTCTCGGTCACCGAATCGCGGCGAGCGGGTCCGGACGGAGGCATCGACCTGGAGCTCACCAAGCGCGGCGAGTACTACCTGGTGCAGTGCAAGCACTGGCGCGCCTCGAGCGTCGATGTCGACACCGTTCGCGAGTTCCATCGTGTGATGGCGGCGCGTCACGCGGTTGGCGGTTTTGTCGTGACATCAGGGTCATTCAGCACCGAGGCCCAGAAGTTCGCAGAAGGCCGCGAGATCGAGCTGATCAACGGACAGCAGCTGGCGGCAGTGATGACCTGAGGCGGGGTGCCGTGTACGACGGCACGATCCCCAATAAGAAACAAGCACTTACGCAGGACCCCTTGTGGCGTGACCCGCGCCGAGAGGACACTTGCGCCTCGTCTGCTAACAAGAACCGGTGCGAATCGCCAGGTCAACCGGCCGCTAGAGCGCCGAGGGCGATCGCATCCACGGAGGGATCATGGGCCGCCGGGTGCTGGTGTGCGATCTGAACAATTTCGCGCGCTACCCGACGATTTCGGTCGGCTACCTGGTGGCCGTGTTGCGCCGTGCGGGTCACAAAGTCGAGCTGTTCTCGCCCTGGAGCGTCGGGATCGGCGGATACACGCGTGAGCCGCCGGTGCGGCCCTGGGGACTGATCGACCAGCGACTGCGTATGCGGTCCGCGTTCTCGGCATCACCGCTCGTCCGTCGGGTACGCGCCGAGCTCGGGCGACGCTTCGCGCAATCGGACCTGGCGCGCCAGTCCGCGCGACTCGAAACGCATTTCCGCACCGCTCTCGCACGCGGCCCGGACGCCGTACTGATCTCGACTTACCTGATGTACCGCGACATCGTCGAGCGGCTGTGCGCGCTGTGCCACGCAGCCGGCGTACCGACGATAGTCGGCGGCCCCTATTTCACGGATCTCAAGGTGCGCGAGGCGTGGCGCGGAATCCCCGGTCTGACCGCGCTCTCCGTCGGTGAGAACGAGCTCGCAGCGGCCGACCTGGTGGAGTGCCTGGCGAGCGGCGCTACCGCCGCCTCACTGCCCGCGATCGCGACCCATGCCACACCCGGTCCGCGTCGGCCCACGCCATTCCGGGCGCTCGATGAGCTGCCGTACCCCGACTACACGGATTTCCCTTGGGCGCGTTACCCGACGCGGATCGTCTCGGCGATCACCGGTCGCGGCTGTGGCTGGGGTGCTTGCCGATTCTGCTCGGACATCACATCGACCGCCGGCCGGACGTTTCGCTCGCGCTCGCCCGAGTCCGTCGTGGCGGAGGTCGATCATCAGTGCGCGCACTACGACGCGCGCCACGTGGTCTTCACGGATCTCAAGCTCAACTCGGATCGTGCAGCCTGGCACGGGCTGATCGACGGTCTGTCGCGACGCAAGCCGCGTGTCGAGTGGATCGGCGCAGTGCACATCGATGAGGACGGCTCGCACGCGCTCGACCCGGCGACCATCCGGCAGGCAGCGGAGGCCGGGCTGGTACGGTTGACCACGGGGATCGAGTCCGGCAGCCAGCGGGTGCTGGACCTGATGAAGAAGGGCACGCAGCTCGCCGAAACCTCCCACGTGCTGCGCGGTGCGGCCGCGGCTGGCGTGAGCGTGCGCGCGACCGTGATGGTAGGTTACCCGGGCGAGACTGCGCGCGACGTGGCGGCCACGGCGCGATTCCTCGACGATCACCGCGAGGTGATCGAGCGGGTGAGCCTCAATCGCTTCACCCTGATGACCGGTACGGCGATCGACCGGATGATCGAGAAGAAACCCGAGAGATTCGACACGGTCCGCGTGCTGGCCCGAAACGATGCACAGGCCACGGTCGATCACGTCTCGCTACTCGCGCAGGGACGCGACTTCCGCCGCGAGCTGCGGCGCGTGCTCGGCGTCGTCCACCAGATCAACCGCCGGCCGCTGCAACCACGCGCGCGCGCGTTTGCGGGCGTGATGTAGCGTCCCGCCCGCCTCCCGCGCTCCGTTCAGCTCAGTCGATCGTAAACGGCGAACACGCGCCGCATCCGCAGCGCAAACGAGCACTCGCGCTCGACACGCGCGCGGGCAGCCTGACCCAGCCGGAGGCGCAGCTCCGTTGACGCGATCGCAGTGCGCAACGCATCCGCAAGTGCGGCGGGCGACCCGGGCGCGCAGAGCAGCGCATCGTCTCCGTCGCGCAGAAACGTGCTGAGCCCCCCTGCGGTCGTCGCGACGACCGGCAACGACATGGCCATCGCCTCGAGCACGACGTTCGGCAGCCCCTCGCGCAGGCTGCTCAGGCAGAAGAGGTCGAGCTCCGCGTAGAGCGTCCGCATGTCGTCGATAAAGCCTAGGAGCGCGAGACGGGTCGTGTGGCGTGAGGCGCGGATACGCTCCTCGAGCGCACCGCGCTGCGGGCCGTCGCCCGCGATGCTTAGACGGATGTCGTGGCCTTCCTCGAGCAGCGCTTCTACGGCCGCAATCAGTTCGAGAAATCCCTTCTCGGGAGTCAGCCGGCCGGCCGCGCCGATGTGCAGCGCGCCGGCGTTGCCCCGGGGCCCGCCGCTGCATCGATATTCCTCGCCATCCACGCCGTTTTCGATCAGCGAGAGACGCTCACTAGACACGCCGAGCCGTCGCGCCTCCGCGTGAAGCTCCGACGACACCGCGATCACCTGCTCGTAACGGCGAATCACCCGGCGATCGAGCGCGAAGTAGAGCCGCGTGCGTCGCGTGTCCTCGGACCAGCCATGCAGGGTCGACACCAGCGAGAAGCCAAGCAGCGGCTGCAGCAGCAAGCCGATCAGGTCGGTCTTGTAGTCGTGCGCGTGCCAGATATCGACGCCGTGCTCACGGCAGAGCCGTGCAAACCAGGCGACCGTGAGCGGGCTGAACGGAAACGTCTCTGCGCGGTCGTGGAGCTCGACGCGCAGTGCCGCGCCGCGCGAGCGCAGCTTTTCGAACCCACGGTCCGAAGCGGGATGCACGAAGGCCAGGACCGAGCGATAGCCGGCGCCCTCATGGAAACGCGCGCCCGCCAGCAGTGTCTTCTCGATACCGCCGCCGGCACCGGCAACGATCCCGGCGTCGAGCACGGTTCGTAGCGCGCGGGGACTGTCGAGCGTTACTTCGGCTCGGCGGCCGAGCATCGGAACGTGGTCACCTGTTTCCCGCTGCCCGCGGGCAGCGCTGGATCCTTGTTGACTGTCGATATGATCTCGGCGCTTTTTTGCCCGGCTCGAACGCACGCCCGTGTAGTCAGGTCCTTTGCGACCTCGACACCGCCATCGTGCTCGATAGTCGAGGTGTCGTCCTTGTTGACCTTGATCGTCGTGCAGGCGCCGAGGACGACACACAATGAAGACAGGACGGCTGAACGCATCATTTGCGCGAATACCTCAGGGTTGCGTGCGAAACGGCCCCGTGATCTCGAACGTCATCCCGTTCTTGCGGTCGCGCCCGCGCTGTGACGAGAAGTAGAGCCGGGTCCCGTCCGGGCTGAACGCGGGGCCGGCGATCTCGGAACCGGCGTGCCCGGTGAGCTGCAGGAACGGCGCGGCAATGCGCTGACCCTGGCCGTCCGCGAGCAGCACGAGCTGCAGGTCGTCGTCGTCCTCTGCGACGTAGATGTCGCCTGTGCGCCGATCCACCGTCACGTTGTCGGGCTCGCGGAGCGGCGCGGCGGAACCGAGGGTCACCGCGTCATAGATCACTTCGAGCGTCCCGGCCTGGACGTCGTGTGCCCACACGCGATGATCCGCCGTCGTGCAGAAATACACGATGCCATCGGCAAACCAGGCGCCCTCGCCGCGGGCGAACGGCGTCGTGTCCTTTCCGCGGTACGGACGGTCGGGCCTGACGGCGATCCACGCGATCGTGCCGTTGGATTGCAACGCCGCTGCTTCGAGCACACCGGTGCTGAGGTTGCCCCATACCTCGGGACGAAATCGATAGAGACGGCTCTCGTAGTCGTCCTCGGTCAGGTAGACGTAACCCGTGTCCGTATCGACGACCGCCGCTTCGTGTGGAAACTTCCCGAGCGCCGGCAGCGCCGTACCCTGGCCGGGCGCATAGGGGTCGCATTCCCAGACATACCCTGCGCGATGTTCCTCGCAGGACAGCCACGTCCGCCACGGCGTCGCGCCGCCGGCGCAGTTCCATTTGGTGCCGCCGAGTATCGCGTACGCGCTCGCCACCGATCCGTCCGCCCGAAACTTGAGCGCGCCCGCGCCGCCGTTGCGGCCGTTGAGCTCGGAATTCGAGACGTAAACCCAGCCGCCGCCCGCCGGATCTGCGAAGCAGGAACCACCGTCCGGCTGGCCGTGCCAGGGATACGTCGTTCCTGCGACCGTCTGGCCGGTAGTGGCAAGCAGCCGCGCGCTGAACCCCGCCGGCAACGCGACGCCGTTTGCATCCGGGGATCCGAGCGGCCCATACGGCGACGGGCCGAGGACCGCATTGGCTGAAAAGGCCCTGCGCCAGCCGGCAATACCGAGGCCTGCAGCCAGCGTCGAGACGGTACCGAGCTTGATGAACAGACGACGGTCGACAAAACCCGAACACATGGCGCGGCACCTCTTCTTATTTGCACCAAGAGTACACGCTGCGCGTGTGTCAAGGCGATGTCAGGTTGCGCCACCCGACGGGTTGCAGCAAGGCTCCCGGGCGTCTGCAACGCCCAGTCGCGCGAGGCCTCGCGCGGGTCAGCCGCCGGGTTGGCTCGACAGCTCCGGGCCGGATACGACCGCCTGCGCGGCGGTCTTCATCTCCGGTGCGTCCGGAGGGCCCACGACCTCGACATCGACGAGCGGCAGCGTGCGCGTCTGGTAGACGAAGAGCCCGCTGCGCACCGAGCCGAGCCGGAGCAGCATCAGGCTCATCTCCGACTTCGATGTCTCCGCCTCGCGGGCGAGCGTTTGCAGCGTCGCGAGCGAATCGACCGGGCGGCCATTGGCCGTCAGCACGAGGTCGTATTCCTGCAGATCCTGCGCCTGGGCCGCGGAGCCGTCCTGTACGTAATGGATCATCAGCGAGGGGCTCCCCTGTACCTGGCCACGAATCATGGGCTCGGACTCCGCGATCAGCGCGCCCGAGATCCAGAGCCCCTGCCGCTCGATCACGCGCGATGCCGCCGGCCAGTTCCCGTGCACTGTGACCTCGGCGCCGTCGCGTCGCACCGAGAGCGTGACGTCGTCGAGCTTGCCACGCAGCGCGTGCATCAGGTCGGACTGATTCTTGAGCGCACGGTCGGGTGAGCGCAGCGCGAGCAGCTCGTCGCCAGCGCGCAGGTCGATTGCGCCGGCCGGCAACCGCGAGCGAGCGACAACCAGCGTGGGCTCCTCGTTCTCGTCGATCGCGAAATCGACCAGCCCGGCCGGCGGCGAGGGATCCTCGCCCTTCCTCAGCAGGTCGACGATCGCGCAGGCATACGGCATCGGAACGGCAAAGCTGATGCCTTCGGTCCGATCCTTGGCCATCGACGCCGTGTTGATCCCGACCACGCGCCCGGTCACCAGGCTGATCAGCGGGCCGCCGGAGTTGCCCGAGTTGATCGGGGCATCGGTCTGCAGCATCTGCGGACCGAGACGGGAGGTGATCGCGGAGGTGATGCCGCGTGTGCCCGTGAAGCGGAATCCCCACGGATGCCCGAACGCGCCCACCGGATGTCCGATCGGCGGTGAGGCATCGCAATCGAGCTGGGGCTCCTTTGGCGTGCGCCCGGCGGCGGACGGATCGTAGGCGATCACGGCCAGGTCGAGGTGGGGGTCGACATAGAGGCGCTGCGCGGGCAGCGGCGCGCCGCCGTGGAACGTCACGGTGAGGCTGGAATATGAGCTGCTCGCGACGTGCTTGTTGGTCAGCACCCAGCCGCGGCGGGCGTCGACCACCATGCCGGCGCCCTGGAAGGAGCCCGTCTGGTCCTGGGTGAACGGCCGGCTGACCGACGTGCGGATCTGGACCGTCCAGTTCTTGGCGTCCTCGAAGGCATCCTCGCCGGCCTTCTCGGCGTCGGCGGCGGTATTCGTGGCCGCGAGGACCGGCCCGACCAGCAGGAGAGACAATGACAGGGACAGGGGGAGGAGCGATCGCATCGGGCGTTCCGGTTCGGGAAAGCCTGATTCTGCGGCGGGCGGGCGGGCGCGACTGTTCGGTGCGTCACGATCTGGGACGCGGCGACAGGCGCAAGGCGTATCACTGCACGTTCTGGGCGGCGAGAAAGGCCGAGCCGAGGCGGATGGGTGAATGTGCCAGCGACCCTCGTTCAGAGGGAGTGCGGTCCCAGGTCGAGCAGGTGCAGCAGTTCGGCCTGCGAGTGGACGTCGCACTTCGCGAAGGTGCACTTGAGATGCGAGCGAACGGTGTTGACGGAGACGCCGAGCTTTTGTGCCGTCTGCTCGACCGAGTGTCCCTCGAAGAGGTAGGCGGTGACTGCGGCCTGGGCGGGGGTCAAACCGTAGAGGTCGCGCAGCAGTTGGTGCGAGATCACGTGTTTGGAGTGCGTGTCGAAGATGTTCACCAACACGGCGATGTCTGCGCGACTCGCTCGATGTGACACGGGGAAAACAAGTATTCGACGCGGCCGGCTGCTATTCGGCGCGGGCAGCTGCGCGGCGAACCCGGTTGCTACGAAGGCACCCAAAGCCAGTGCGGATAGGAGGAGTGTCAGGCGGCGGTCGAGATGAGGATCGTGAAACT
>Ga0207691_10003014_pt1 | contig 16441 bp, 14 predicted proteins | sample KBSM13metaG_FD_184327 | JGI IMG/M metagenome (GOLD analysis project Ga0207691, IMG submission 184327) | Miscanthus rhizosphere microbial communities from Kellogg Biological Station, Michigan, USA - KBS M1-3 metaG (SPAdes) (version 2) | ecosystem: Host-associated > Plants > Roots > Rhizosphere >... | reverse complement strand
AGGGGCTGTGGAACCTGTTCCTGCCGCCGCACCCGGGCGACGACGGCCATGGCCCGGGGCTGACCAACGTCGAGTACGCGCCGCTGTGCGAGATCATGGGCCGGCGCTACTGGTGCGCCGAGATCTTCAATTGCGCGGCGCCCGACACCGGCAACATGGAGGTGCTGGCGCGCTATGGCACGCCGGCGCAGCAGCAGCGCTGGCTGACGCCGCTGCTGAATGGCGAGATCCGTTCGGCGTTCGCGATGACCGAGCCGGACGTCGCATCGAGCGATGCGACCAACATCGAATGCAGCATCCGCCGCGACGGCGACGACTATGTGATCAACGGTCGCAAGTGGTACATCACCGGCGCGATGAACGAGCGCTGCGAGGTCTTCATCCTGATGGGCAAGACCGACCCGGACCACGCCGACCGGCATCGCCAGCAGTCGATGATCCTGGTGCCGAAAGACACGCCGGGCGTGACGATCGTGCGCGACATGGCGCTGCTCGGTGTCTTCGACCCGCCGTTCGGCCACCCGGAGATCCGCTTCGAGAACGTGCGCGTGCCGGCCTCGAACATCCTGCTCGGCGAGGGCCGCGGCTTCGAGATCGCGCAGGGCAGGCTCGGGCCGGGGCGCATCCACCACTGCATGCGGGCGATCGGCATGGCCGAGGCGGCGCTCGAAATGATGTGCAGGCGGCTGGCGTCGCGCACCGCGTTCCGCAAGCTGCTGGCCGACCAGGGCGTGTGGCGCGAGCGGATCGCCGAATCGCGCATGCTGATCGACCAGTCGCGCTGGATGGTGTTGAACGCGGCCCACCGGATGGACACGGTGGGCAACAAGGTCGCGGCCAAGGAAATCGCGATGATCAAAGTGCTGACCCCCAACAACTGCGTCAAGGTGATCGACTGGGCGATGCAGGCCTTCGGCGCGATGGGCCTGAGCCAGGACACCTTGCTGACGCACTTCTACGCCTACGAGCGCCACCTGCGCATCGCCGACGGCCCCGACGAAGTGCACCGCAACGCGATCGCGAAGCAGGAGCTCGCGGCCTACCTGTAGGCCGCAGCGCGCGGCCGGCGTGACCGCGCGTCAGCCGTCGCGGTTGATCTTGCGGATCAGCTTGGCCAAGGTCGTCATCGCCTTGTCGTTGTCGACCTGGCAGGTGCCCGCGGCGGCGTGGCCGCCGCCGCCGAACGCCAGCATCAGCTCGCCGACATTGGTCGTGCTGCTGCGGTCCAGGATTGACTTGCCGGTGGCCAGCACGGTGTTCTGGCGCTGCATGCCCCACATCACGTGGATCGAGATGTTGGCCTGCGGGAACAGCGCATAGACCATGAAGCGGTTGGTCGCCCAGATCGTGTCTTCGCCGCGCAGATCGAGCACGACCAGCTTGTCGTGCACGGTCGCGCAGCGCTTGATCTGCGCCTTCGCGCGTTCGGCGTGCTCGAAGTACAGCGTGACCCGCTCCTGCACGTCGGGCAGCGCGAGGATCTGGTCGATGTCGTGGTCGCGGCAGTAGTCGATCAGGTCCATCATCAGCGCGTAGTTGCTGATGCGGAACTCACGGAAGCGGCCGAGCCCGGTGCGCGCGTCCATCAGGTAGTTCAGCAGCACCCAGCCTTCGGGATCGAGGATCTCGGCGCGCGAGAATTGCGCCGAGTCGGCCTTGTCGACCGCCTGCATCATCTCGTCGCTGATGCGCGGGAACGCCGCCTTCGCGCCATAGTGGTTGTAGACCACGCGCGCCGCCGAGGGCGCATCGACCTCGATGATGTGGTTGTGGTGCCGGCCGGTGCGCAGCGTTTCCGACAGGTGGTGATCGAAGACCAGGTGCGCGCCCGGCACGTAGGGCAGGTTGGTCGTGATGTCGCGCGGGCCGACGTCGATCTTGCCGTCCTGCATGTCTTTCGGGTGCACGAACTTGATCTCGTCGATCAGCTTCATGTCGTTGAGCAGCACGGCGCAGACCAGGCCGTCGAAATCGCTGCGCGTGATGAGGCGAAACTTCTGGGGGCTCATGAGTCACATCCTTCGAAAGGTCAAGAGATGCGGCCGCAGCGCCGAACGCGCGACCGTATGCGGCGTGCGACGAGCCGCGTCACTGGTTTACGGCGGCGGCCGGCGGAACTGAAGCCGCGCGACGCGGTGCCCGGGCCGTGGCCGTGCCGGATTGCCGGCGCGCGGCTCGGCTTCTCAGGCGGCGTCGATGCTGGCGAGGTAGCGCGGCGGCCGGCGCGCCTTCGTCGCCTGCTCGAACGCATACGCGAGCGTGAGCAGCCGCGCTTCGCTCCAGGCCTCGGCGAAGAAACTCAGGCCGATCGGCAGCCCGTGCACCGCGCCGGCTGGCACCGTGATGCTGGGCGTGCCGGCGACGGCCGGCGGCGTGGTGCTGCCGCCACCGACGAAGTGATCGCCGAGCACGCGGTCGCTGCGCCAGGCCGGGCCGCCGGTCGGCGCGATCAGTGCATCGAGCCGGTGCTCGCGCAGTTGCGCGGCGATGCCGTCGGTCGCCGCGATGCGCAGGCACATGGCGCGCGCCTCGAGGTACTCGGCATCGGTCAACGCGCCCTTGGTCTGCGCCTTGATGAACAGGTCCTGGCCGAACCACGGCATCTCGCGCGCCGCGTGGCGCTCGTTGAACGCGATCAGCTCCGCCAAGCTCCTGACCGACGCGCCCGGCCGGCGCTGCAGGTAGCGGTCGAGGTCGGCCTTCAGCTCGTACAGCAGGACCGTCAGTTCGGCGTCGCCGATCGTGTCGATCCCGGGCAGGCTGACCGGGTCGACCAGCACCGCGCCGGCCGCTTCGAGTGCCGCGAGCACCGGGCCGTAGGCGCGGTCGGTCGGCTCGTGGAAGCTGAAGTAGGCGCGCACGACGCCCAGGCGCGCGCCCTTCAGTGCGCCGGCGTCGAGCGCGCCGGCGTAGTCAATCGGCGCCGGGGCGCCGCGCATCGCCGCATCGGCCGGGTCGTCGCCGATCATCGCGGCCAGCAGCAGCGCGCAGTCGCGGACGCTGCGCGCCATCGGGCCGGCTGTGTCCTGGCTGTGCGCGATCGGGATGATGCCGCTGCGGCTGAGCAGCCCGACCGTGGGCTTCAGGCCGACGATGCCGCAGACCGAGGCCGGGCTCAGGATCGAGCCGTCGGTCTCGCTGCCGACCGCCGCGGCGCACAGGCTCGCCGCGACCGCGACCGCCGATCCCGAGCTCGAGCCCGATGCATTGCGGTCGAGCGCGTAGGGGTTGCGCGTCAGCCCGCCACGTGCGCTCCAACCGCTGATGCTCACGGCGCTGCGGATGTTGGCCCATTCGCTCAGATTGGTCTTGCCCAGGATCACCGCACCGGCGGCGCGCAGCCGCTGCACGATGAACGCGTCTTCGGCCGGCAGGCTGCCGAGCAGCGCGAGCGAGCCAGCCGTGGTCTGCATCCGGTCGTGGGTGTCGATGTTGTCCTTGAGCAGGATCGGCATGCCGTGCAGCGGGCCGCGCGGGCCCTTGCTTCGGCGCTCTGCATCGAGGGCGCGGGCGATCGCCGGCGCGTCCGGGTTCAGCTCGAGCACGCTCGCCAGCCTTGGGCCGCGGCGGTCGAGCCGCTCGATGCGCGCCATGTAGCCGGCGACGAGCCGGGCGGCGCTGGTGCGGCCGGCGCTCAGGTCGGCCTGCAACTCGGCGAGGCTTCGTTCTTCGATCGGCATCGTGCGCATCGGGCCTCCGGTGAGCCTGGCCAGGGCGGGGCGGGCCAGCAGCGCGGTGCCGGCGGCGGCGCCGGCCTGCAGCAGCGTGCGCCGATCCGGGCTCATCGGGGCTCGGCCGGCGCGGCATCCGACAGCCCGGCGCGGATCTGCGCGCGCAGCCAGCGGTTGCCGGGCTCGGCATCGGCATTGGCATGCCAGTACAGGTACAGATCGCTGGCCGCAGCCTCGATCGGAAACGGCAGCAGCCGGTTGCCGAGAACGGCATTCGCGGTGCCGGCGTAGCGCTCGGGCATCGTCAGCAGCAGGTCGGAGCTGGCAACCAGCTGGCAGGCCGTCCAGTGGTGCTGGCAGCGCACCGCCACCCGGCGCTCATGGCCGAGACGCTGCAGCGCGATGTCTTCGAGGCCCGGCCCGCTGCGCCGCGAACTCGTCATCACGTGATCGAGCGCCAGGTAGGTCGGCAGGTCGAGCGACGCGCCGACGGCCGGATGGCCGGCGCGCACCGCAACGACCATCTTGCCGCCCGCGAGCAGCTGGTACGACACATGGGGCACGCGCGGCAGCAGCACATCGACGACGGCATCGACCTCGCCGGTGGCGAGCGCGCCGTGCAGCGCATCGCGGTCGTGGTGCACTGCGGCGAGCTGCACCTGCGGCGCCGCCGCGCGCACCCGCATCGCCAGGCCGGGCAGGGTGGCGGTTTCGACGATGTGGCGCATGCCGATCCGGAACGCCCGCGTCGAGGTCGCCGGGTCGAATGCCTGGAGCTGGTTCAGCGAGCCTTCGATCTCCTTCAGCGCGCGCCGCACCGGGCCGATCAGCGCATGCGCCGCGGCGGTCGGCACCATCGCATGGCCTTCGCGCACGAACAGCGGGTCGCCGACCAGCTCGCGCAGGCGCGCCAGCGCGTGGCTGATCGCCGGCTGCGTCAGCGCCAGCCGCTCGCTCGCGCGCGTGATCCCGCCTTCGGTGTAGATGGCATCGAGCACGACGAACAGGTTCAGGTCGATGCGGCTGACGTTGACCATGGGCTGGCCGGCCGCAAGGCGGCGATGTGGATGAATCGGGTGCATGACGATAGCGCCCAAACTTCATTGGCGACGGGCGCGCAGCCGGCATATCCTCGCCGACCGCCCTCAGAGCGGGTCCAGGAGGCAGCGATGAGCGGTCAGTTCGCGGGGTCCGGCCCGGTGCAGGAGCGGCACCGCTTCGATGTGGCCGGGCTCGAAGCGTGGCTGGCCCGGCACCTCGCGGGGTTCGCCGGCCCGCTGCAGGTCGCGCAGTTCAAGGGCGGCCAGTCGAACCCGACCTTCCTGCTCGGCACCCCGACACAAAGCTATGTGCTGCGCCGCAAGCCGCCCGGCACGCTGCTGCCGTCGGCGCACGCGATCGAGCGCGAATACCGGGTGATGACGGCGCTGCGAGCGACCGACGTGCCGGTGCCGCGGACCTTCGTGCTGTGCGACGACGCGAGCGTGATCGGCACCGCGTTCTACGTGATGGCGCATGTGCCGGGTCGCGTCCTGTGGGACCCGGCGCTGCCCGGCATGGCGCCGGCCGAACGCGCCGCGATCTTCGACAGCATGAACCGCGTGATCGCGGCGCTGCACCGCGTCGACATCGGCCGCGCCGGCCTGGCCGACTACGGCAAGCCGGGCAACTATTTCGCGCGCCAGATCAGCCGTTGGACAGCGCAGTACCGCGCGTCCGAAACCGAGCCGATCGACGCGATGGAGCGGCTGATCGAATGGCTGCCGCAGCACATCCCGGCCGACGACGCGACCGCGCTGGTCCACGGCGACTACCGGCTCGACAACCTCGTGTTCCACCCGAGCGAGCCGCGCGTGGTCGCGGTGCTCGACTGGGAGCTCTCGACCCTGGGCCACCCGATGGCCGACTTCGCGTACCACGCGATGGCCTGGGACATGCCGGCCGGCGAGATGCGCGGGCTCGCCGGTCTCGACCTGGCGGCGCTCGGCATCCCCTCGGCCGGCGACTACATCGCGGGCTATTGCGAGCGCGTCGGCACGGCGCGGCCGGCGCCGGCCGAATGGGATTTCTTCGTCGCCTACAACCTGTTTCGCGGCGCGGCGATCTCGCAGGGCATCCTGCGGCGTGCGCTCGACGGCTCGGCGGCGAGCGCGCATGCGCTCGAGGCCGGTGCCCGGGCCCGCGCGGTCGCCGAGGCCGGCTGGCGCCGTGCCGGCGCGAGCTAGGGCCTTTACACCCAGGCAAACCCCCAACCGGCGTGGCGCATGGCCACGCGATAGTCACACCAACCATTGGAGACTCATCTTGGCCGACCATCCCTGGATCAAGTCCTACCCCGACGGCGTGCGCTGGGACGCCGACCTGCCGCTGATGCCGGTGCAGGCGCTCCTCGACGATGCGGTGCGCCGCTGGCCCGACAACCCGGCGCTCGACTTCATGGGCCGGGTCATCAGCTACAGCGAGCTCGGCGACCTGGTGAACCGCGCCGCCTGCGGGCTGCAGCAGCTCGGCGTCGGGCCCGGCGTGCATGTCGGCCTGTACCTGCCGAACACGCCGCATTACGCGATTGCGTTCTTCGCGGTGCTGAAGGCCGGCGGCACGGTCGTGAACTACTCGCCACTCGATGCCGAGCGCGTGCTGGCGCACAAGATCGAGGACAGCCAGACTGATTTTCTCGTCACGCTCGACCTCGCCGCGCTGTACCCGCAGATGGGCCGGCTGCTCGGCGCTTCGCGCCTGAAGAAGCTGATCGTCGGCAGCATGGGCGACTACGCGGCGCAGCCGCCCGCGGTGCGCACACAGCTCGAAGGCGCCGGCATGCTGGCGCCGGTGGCGGCCGACGACCGGCATGTGCCGTTCGATCAACTGCTGGCGAACGACGGCGCGTTCCAGGCCCACGCGCTGGGTGACCTGAGGCAGGCGATCGTCGTGCTGCAGTACACCGGCGGCACCACCGGGCTGCCGAAGGGCGCGATGCTGACGCATGCGAATCTGAGCGCCGCCTGCGCACAGTACGTCGCGACCACGCAGGGTGTGCTGAACGAAGGCGTCGAGCGCATGCTGGTCGTGCTGCCGCTGTTCCACATCTACGCGTTGACCGTGAACCTGCTGTTCGGCGTGCGCCTGGGCGCGGTGCTGGTGCTGCACGCGCGCTTCGATCTCGATGCGGTGATCCACGACCTGGTCGCGAAGAAGATCAGCATCTTCGCCGGCGTGCCGACGATGTACACCGCGATGGCGAACCACCCGAAGGTCAAGGAAGGTGCGCTGCGTTCGCTGCAGTTCTGCGGTTCGGGCGGCGCGCCGCTGCCGACCGAGGTGGCTCAGCGCTTCTTCGCGCTCACCGGCTGCCAGCTGTGCGAAGGCTGGGGCATGACCGAAACCTCGCCGACCGGCACGTTCACGCCGGTGCTCGGCATGCGCAAGGCCGGCTCGTGCGGCATGCCGCTGCCCAACATCGAACTCAAGTTCGAGAGCCTGACCGAGCCCGGCCGCGACGCCGCGCCGGGTGAGCCGGGCGAGCTCTGCATCCGCGGGCCGAACGTGATGAAGGGCTACTGGAAGAACCCCGAAGCAACCGCGAAGTCGATGACCGCCGACGGCTTCTTCCGCAGCGGCGATGTCGCGCGCATGGACGCCGACGGCTTCGTCTTCATCGTCGACCGCACCAAGGACATGCTGCTGTGCGGCGGTTACAACGTCTATCCGCGCGTCATCGAGGAGGCGATCTACGAGCACCCGGCGGTCGAGGAGGTCTGCGTGATCGGCATCCCCGACGACTACCGCGGCCAGTCGCCGAAGGCCTTCGTCAAGCTGAAGAAGGATGCGACGGGCCTGACGCTGGACGAGCTGAAATCGTTCCTGAAGGAGCGCATCGGCAAGCACGAGATGATCGCCGCGCTGGAGCTTCGCGCCGAGCTGCCGAAGTCGCCGGTCGGCAAGCTGCTGAAGAAAGACCTGGTCGACGAGGAAGACCGCAAACGCGCCGCCAGCAAGGCCTGAGCGACGCGTGCCACCCTGTCAAGGAGACACCCCGATGAACCACCTCAGCGGCATGGACGCGTCGTTCCTGCACCTCGAGACGCCCGAGATGCCGATGCACGTCGGCAGCCTGCAGATCGCCGATCTGCCCGAAGGCTACGCCGGCGACTACTACGAAGACGTGAAGGCCTGGATGGCGGCGCGCATGCACCTCGCATCGGTGTTCCAGCGCAAGCTCGCGCTGATGCCGTTCGACCTGGCGAACCCGGTCTGGGTCGACGATGAAGACGTCGACCTCGATTACCACGTGCGCCACGTGATCCTGCCGCGCCCCGGCACGCTGGAGCAGCTCGAAAAGTACGTCGCGCGGCTGCACTCGAGCCTGCTCGACCGCAGCCGTCCGCTCTGGGAGGTCTACGTGATCGAAGGCCTGAACACCGGCCAGGTCGCGATCTACAACAAGGTGCACCACGCCGCGGTCGACGGCCAGGCCGGCGTCGCGATCGCGAAGGCGCTGCTGAGCCCGTCTGCGGTGCCGGCGCCGATCAAGCCGCCACGGCCGCGCCCGCGCACCAACCAGTACCAGCTCGGCGTCGCCGAGCTCGCCGGCGCGGCGCTGAGCAACGCGGTGACGCAGACCATCAAGCTGTTCAAGTCGCTGCCGGCCGTCGGCCGCGCGCTGCGCAGCGTGGTCTACCCGGTCTCGGAGACCGACGGCAAGCGCCACCTGAGCCTGCCGACCGGGCTGCAGCTCGCGCCGCGCACGCCGCTGAATGTGGCGATCACGAACCAGCGCTCGTTCGCGGCGCGCTCGCTGTCGCTGGCCGAGGTCAAGGCGGTCGCCAAGCGCACCGGCACGAGCCTGAACGACGTCGTGCTCGCGGTCTGTGCCGGCGCGCTGAAGCGATACCTGGCCGACTACGACTGCGTGCCCGACAAGCCGCTCGTCGCCGGGGTGCCGGTGTCGCTGCGCGAGGCCGGCAACACCGACCCGAACAACCAGGTCTCGATGATCATGGTGAGCTTGGCCACGACGACCGACGACCCGCTCGAGCGGCTGAAGGCGATCAATGCGTCGTCCATGGTCGGCAAGAAGTTCCAGGGCGACGTGAAGGGCGCGATGCCGACCGACTTCCCGTCGCTGGGCGTGCCGTGGCTGATGTCGGGGCTGGTGTCGCTGTACGGCCGTTCGCGGCTGGCGAACCGGCTGCCGCCGGTCGTCAATGTCGCGATCTCGAACGTGCCGGGACCGCAGGTGCCGCTGTACTTCGCCGGCGCGAAGCTCGCGAGCTTCTTCCCGGTGTCGATCCCCGGCCATGGGATCGCGCTGAACATCACGGTGCAGAGCTACAACGGCCTGCTCGAGGTCGGCCTGACGGCGTGCCGTCGCGCGATGCCCGACGTGGCCGACCTGGCCGATTACATCGTCGAGGAGCACGCCACACTGCGCGCGCTGGTCGAGGCGCTGCCGGCGGCCGAGCCGTTGGCGCTTGCGGCCACTGCGGCGGCGCCGGAGCGCGGCACGGCACGGCGGCCGCGCACCAAGCCGGTCGTCGCGACGCCGACGCCGAAGGCGCCGGCACGGCGGCGCAATGGCTCGGCGGTGCCAGCGGCCGGGGCCAAACGCGCCCGCAAGACCGCGGCCGCCGAGGCGCGCGGCGCCTGATCCGCATCCACGCCAAGGCACCGCATGGCCACGACCCCGGCAGCCCGCAAGCGCAAGCCCGTGACCACGAGCGCGACCGCGGCGATCGCGCCAGTGAAGGCGCTGCCTGGCGTCGACGCGGCGGCGAACGTGGTGCTGCCGGCCGGCGACAAGGGCTTGCTCAGCCTCGCCCGCGATCTGCGCTCCTGGACCGACTTCGTGCTCGGCATCGCGAACACGGCCGCCGACCTGTCGTTTCGCGTCGCCTCGGCGCGGCTGACCAAGCCGTCGCACAAGGCCGCGGTCGAGAAGGCTGGCGGCCTGTTCCGCGATCTGCGCGAGGGCGCCGGGCTGACGCTGAACGATCTCGGGCGCGCGATCAACCTGAAGGATGTGTCGCTGCTCGAGCAGGTCGAGGGCGGCAAGGTGGGGTTGCCGTTCGAGATCATCCTGCGCCTGGCCGGCGTGCTCGGTCGCAACGACCCGATCCCGGTCGCAATGAAGCTGACCCGGACCTACAACCCGAAGCTGTGGGCGACGCTCGAGAGCCTGGGCGTCGGGCGCCTCGCGGTGCAGGCCGGGCGCGAGCGCGAGTTCGCCAACATCTACCGCAGCAGCGACGCGGCACGCGGCCTGAGCGACGCGGAGTTCGCCGCGGCGCTGAAGTTCGTCAGCGCCTCGTTCGATGCGGCGCTGGCGTTCCGCGCCGAAAGCGCCAAGGCGGCGGGCAAGGGTGACGTCAAAGGCGACGTCAAGGGCGCCGCTGCCACGTGATGCAGCGGTTGTTCGCCGGCATCGCGTGGTCGTCGATCAGCGCCAGGCCGGCGGCCTGCGCCAGCGCATCGACCGCCTCGAAGTCGCGAATGCCGCGCTGCGGCTGATCGGCGCGCAACGAGGCGTCGAAGGCCGCGTTGCTCGGGCTGGTGAAGGCGCCGTCATAGTTGAACGGTCCATACACCGTCAGCACCGCGCTCGGGGCCATCAGCTGCGGCAACGCGGCGAACAGCCGGATGACCTCGGGCCAGCCCATGATGTGCAGGGTGTTGGCGCTGAAGACCGCGTCATAGCGGGCCGATGGCAGCGGGCCGTTGACATCGAACACGAGCGGCTCGGACGTGTTCGGCAGCCGCGCCTCGGCCAGCCACTGGCGGATGCCGGGCAGGTTGTCGGGCCTGTCGGAGGTCTGCCACACCAGCTGCGGCAGCGCCGCGGCGAAATGCACCGCGTGCTGGCCGGTGCCGCTGCCGATTTCGAGCACGTGGCTGCGCTCGGCGAAATGGGTGCGCAGTACCGCGAGGATGGCGTCCTGGTTGCGCGCGCAGGCAGGCGAGAAGGGCTTGTGCATGGTGGCGATTCTGAGCCTTGTGCGGTCGGGGGCGTCCGGCGTGTGACAGTCTTTGCGCGAGGTAGCCGCTAAAGTTGGCGCATGGTCCGACCTCTGATTGCACTCGACGCTGACGGCGTGCTGCTCGACTTTCACCTCGCCTACGCTTCGGCCTGGCAGCGCGCGTTCGGCGTCCTGCCTGCGGAGCGCGACCCGCTCGCCTACTGGCCGATCGACCGCTGGGAGGTCGAACGCCTCGACGCGCCGCGCCGCGAGGTGTTCCGCGCGTCGTTCGACGAGGAATTCTGGACCACCGTGCCGCCGATCGACGGGGCGCGCGCGGCCTGCGACCGCCTGCACGAGGCCGGGTTCGATCTGGTGTGCGTTTCGGCGCTCGAGCTCGAGTACGAGGCGGCGCGGCTGCGCAACCTGCGTGACCTCGGCTTTCCGATCGAGCGTGTGTTCGCGACCGGCAACGCGGCCGGCGAACGCAGCCCGAAGGCCGACACGATCGAGGCGCTGCGGCCGCTGGCGTTCGTCGACGACTACCTGCCCTACCTGCGCGGCATCCCGGCGCAGGTGCACACGGCGCTGGTGCTGCGGGCACCGAACGGCAGCCCGAATGTCGGGCCCGACATGGCGCTGGCCAACTCGGTCCACGCCGATCTCGCCGCCTTCGCGGACCATTGGCTGACGCGCTGAGGCGCCCGGCCGAATCAGTGCTGGAGCGGATCGTCCGGCGCGCGCGCCGGCGCTTCCGGATCGTCGGGATCGGGCTCGGCCGCGACCTTGTAGCCTTCGCTGGCCCAGGCGCCGAAATCGTTGTTCTTGCAGCGCGCGCTGCAGAACGGCCGATACGCATTCGCGGTCGAATACACGCTCGGCCCGCCGCAGCCCGGGCAGCGGATCACGCGCGCAGCGGCCGGCTCGACGCTCACTGGACTCCCCTCCGTGCTGCGCACTTCGGTATTCGCTTGGGAGCGGCCCGGCGGCTCATGCGCAAAGCGTCAGTTCGAAGGTGCTGTCGACCGGATTCGGCTTCAGCCGGCCTTCGGCATCCTGGCGCATCATCCGCACCGACACCATCAGGCGGTGGCCGCTGATCTCGGGGACGATGTCTTCGGCCTCGTCGAGTCGGACCCGCATCAGCAGGTAGGAGCGACCCTGCGGCAGGCTCTGCTGGAACTGGCCGGCCGGTGCGACGACCTTGTGCGGCACGCCCGAATCGCGCAGCAGCCCGAGCAACACCTGCAACGCCTCGGCCAGCGGCATCATCGAGCCGATCCATTGCACCAGGTCGGCGCGACGCCGCTGCGGCGGGTGCTGCTGCCAGGCGTAGTAGGCGGGCAGATCGAACTCGCAGGTACCGCCGGGGATGCTGATGCGGCTGCGGATGCTCATCAGCCATTCATTGCTGCCGAGCGCGGCGCCGGCCTTGCCCTGGAGCTGGTTCAGGCCATTGAACGCGTGGTCGATGCGGGCGACGACCTCGTCTAGCGCGGCCTCCGAGATCGACGGGTTGCCCCGGTAGCTGTTGAACTGCTGCTTGTGCTTCTCGAGGTCCTTCAGCAGGTCGGATTTCAGATCGGCGCGCGAGGCGACATCGAGGATCTCGAACAGGGTCGACAGGGCATAGTGATGGTCGACGACCGTGTCGCGCGCGATCAGCTGGCCGAGCCGGTCGAACAGGTGCTCGAGGCGCAGCATCGTGCGGATGCTTTCATTGAACGGGTATTCGTAGAGGATCACGGTGCGGATTCCATGGGACGCAAGGCGGACCTCGCAGCCGCGCAATTGTTCCACAGCACGGCGCGCGCCCGGTGGCGCAGCCTGTATCAGGGCGCAGCGCTCCATGCGAGCCACACCGCGCGCACCTCGGTGGCCAGCGCCGGCAAGTCGATCGCGTCGTTGAAGATCACCGCATCGGCGCTCGCGCGGCGCTGGCGGCGCGAGGCCTGACTCGCCAGCACGGCCTGCGCCGCCTCTGCCGTCCAGCCGGCGCGCCGCACGACGCGCTCGATCTGCGTTCCTTCGCGGCAATCGACCACCAGCAGCTTGTCGACCTTCGCGCGCCAGCGGCCCGATTCGACCAGCAAGGGAACGTCGAACACGATCGCCGGCGCGTCGGCGGCGGCATCGGCCTGGCGCTCGGTCTCGAGGCCGATCAACGGGTGCAGGATCGCTTCGAGGCGCTGCTTCGCGCCGTTGTCGGCGAACACCAGCGCGCGCATGCGAGAGCGGTCCAGCGCACCGTCGGGGCCGATAAGGTCGGCGCCGAACTCACGCGCGAGCACGCCGATCGCCAGGCCGGCCGGCTCCGTGAGCTGACGCGCGATCTTGTCGGTGTCGATCAGGGTCGCGCCCAACTCAACCAGCAACTGCGCCACGGTGCTCTTGCCGCTGCCGATACCGCCGGTCAGGCCGATCCGAAGTGGCGACGTCCGCGCGACAGGTCCGCCGGGTGGCCGCTGCAGGGACGCACCCGGCCGGTTCAGGTCGGCGGTATCCACAGCCGGGTCAACTGTTCGCCGAAGAACAGCGCGGCGATCCCGCCGCCGGCGAGGTACGGGCCGAAAGGGATCGGCACGTCGCGGTCGTGATTTCGAAACGCGATCAACAGGATGCCGACGGTCGCGCCCACGGCCGACGCGAGCAGGATGATCGACGGGATCAGCTGCCAGCCCATCCAGGCGCCGAGCGCCGCGAGAAGCTTGAAGTCGCCGGCCCCCATGCCCTCTTTGCCGCGGATCAACCGGTACGCGTGGTAGACAAACCAGAGCGTCAGATAACCTGCGACGGCGCCGGTGACCGACGCGGTCAGCGTGACCGGAATCCAGCCCAGCGCCGCGGCGATGATGCCGGCCCAGGTCAGCGGCAGGGTGAGGTCATCGGGCAGGAACTGCGTGTCGAGGTCGATGAAGGCCAGCGCGATCAAGGTGGCGACCAGGCCGCACCACAGCAGCACCTCCGGCCGCGCGCCGAACCGCCAGCCGCACGCCGCGAACAGCAGCGCGGTCAGCAGCTCGATGGCCGGGTAGCGGATCGAGATCGGCGCCTTGCAGGCCGCGCACTTGCCGCCCAGCCGCAGGTAGCTCAACAACGGGATGTTCTCGTGCCATGCAATCTGGTGGCCGCACGACGGGCAGCGCGAGCGCGGGCTCGACAGCGTGATCGGGGCGGTCTTGGCAATCGAAACGCCGAGCAACTCGGCGCTGTCGATGCGCCAGCCCCGCTCCATCATCAGCGGCAGCCGATGGATCACGACGTTCAGGAAGCTTCCGATGCACAGGCCGAACAGTGCCAGCGCGTACGGTGACAGAAGGGCCTGCAGGGCCTGCGCATCCAACATCGATGCAGGAATCAGACGACTTGACCGAGCTTGAAGATCGGCAGGTACATCGAGACGACGATGCCACCAATCAAGGTGCCGAGGATCACGATGATGAACGGCTCCATCAAGGTCGACAGGCCTTTCACGGCCTCGTCGACCTCGTCTTCGTAGAACTCCGCGGCCTTGCCGAGCATCGCATCGAGTGAACCCGATTCTTCGCCGATCGCGCACATCTGCACGACCATCGTCGGAAACACGCCGGTGGTCTGCATCGAGGTCGTCAGCGCCGAGCCGGTCGAGACGTCTTTCTGGATCTGCTCGGTGGCTTCCTGGAACACCGCGTTGCCCGACGCGCCACCGACCGAATCGAGCGCCTCGACCAGCGGCACGCCGGCCGCGAACATCGTCGACAGGGTGCGCGTCCAGCGCGCCACCGAGGACTTGTTGACCAATGCGCCGAACACCGGCACCTTCAGCAGCACACGGTCCATGAATTTCTGCATCTTCTCGGAGCGCTTCCACGATTCGAAGAAGAAGTAGCTTCCGCCGCCCAGGATGCCGAAGATCAGGTACCAGTACTTGACGAAGAACTCCGACATCGCGATCACCATCAAGGTCGGTGCGGGCAGATCGGCGCCGAACGACGAGAACACGTCTTTGAAGGCCGGGATCACGAAGATCATGATGACCGCCAGCACGACGAACGCGACCACCATCACGGCGATCGGATAGATCATCGCGGAGCGGATCTTGTTCTTGATCGCCATCGTCTTTTCCTGGTAGATCGCCAGGCGGTCGAGCAGCGTTTCAAGAATACCGCCGGCTTCACCGGCCTCGACAAGGTTGCAGTACAGCGCGTCGAAATACAGCGGGTGCTTGCGAAACGCCGACGACAGGCTGGTGCCGGTCTCGACGTCGCTGCGGATGTCGGTCAGCAGCCGTGTCATCTTCGGGTTGGTGCTGCCGCGCGCCACGATCTCGAACGACTGGATCAGCGGCACGCCGGCGCGCATCATCGTCGACAGCTGGCGCGTGAAGATCGCGATGTCTTTCTGCTTGATCGCTCGGCCACCGCCCATGCGGCGCTTCTTGACCTTGCTGACCAGGATGCCCTGGCGACGCAGGCTCGCGCCGACCACGGCCTCGCCGCCGGCGCGCATCTCGCCCCGCACGACCTTGCCGTTCTTGTCCTTGCCTTCCCACTCGAAGACGATGTCTTTGACGTCTCTCGCGGCCGCTGCAGTCGCCATGTTGCTCTTCGAGGAGATTGCTCCCCGTCCCTTCGGTTGTGTGGCGCGATCGCCGTTTACGCGTGTCTCATTCGTTCGTGACCGAGATCACTTCTTCGAGTGTCGTCACGCCCGCACGGACCTTGATCAATCCCGACTGGCGAAGATCGCGCACGTTTTCACGCTGCGCCTGTGCCGCGATGTCCATCGACGTGCCTTCGTTGAGGATGATTCGCTGGATCTCTTCGGTGATCGGCATGACCTGGTAGATGCCGACCCGGCCCTTGTAGCCGTTGCTGCAGGCGGAGCATCCGACGGCACGGTAGGGGCGCCACGTGCCGTCGAGGTCGGCCGCGGCGAAGCCCGCCTTGAGCATTGCCTCGCGCGGGTAGTCGGCCTGCGTCTTGCAGGTTTCGCACAGCTTGCGCGCCAAGCGCTGCGCGGTGATCAGCAGCACGCTCGAGGCGATATTGAACGGCGCGACGCCCATGTTCAACAGCCGCGTCAACGTGGTCGGCGCGTCGTTGGTGTGCAAGGTCGACATCACCATGTGACCGGTCTGCGCAGCCTTGATCGCGATGTCGGCGGTTTCGAGGTCGCGGATTTCGCCGACCATGATGATGTCCGGATCCTGGCGCAGGAATGACTTCAGTGCGGCGGCGAAGGTCAGGCCGGCCTTGTCGTTGACGTTGACCTGGTTGACGCCCGGCAGGTTGATTTCGGCCGGGTCTTCGACGGTCGAGATGTTGACGCCGGGCTGGTTCAGGATGTTCAGGCAGGTGTAGAGCGACACCGTCTTGCCGCTGCCGGTCGGCCCCGTCACGAGCACCATCCCGTAAGGGCGCTGGATGATCTTGAGCAGGCGGTCCTTTTCGATCTTCTCGTAGCCCAGGGCCTCGATGCCGACCTTCGCGCTCGACGGATCGAGGATCCGGATCACGATCTTCTCGCCGAACAGGGTCGGCAGGGTGCTGACGCGAAAGTCGATCGCCTTGGCGCCGAACTTGAGCTTCATGCGGCCGTCTTGCGGCACACGTTTTTCGGCAATGTCCAGGCGCGAGATCACCTTGATGCGCGACGACAGCTTGTCCTTGATCGCGATCGGCGGCTGGGTGATTTCACGCAACTCGCCGTCGATGCGAAAGCGCACCCGGTAGTGATACTCGTAAGGTTCGAAATGCAGGTCGGACGCGCGCGCGTTGATCGCGTCGATCAGCATCTTCTGCAGGAAGCGCACGACCGGTGCATCTTCGACGTCCG
>Ga0207691_10003006_pt1 | contig 16461 bp, 11 predicted proteins | sample KBSM13metaG_FD_184327 | JGI IMG/M metagenome (GOLD analysis project Ga0207691, IMG submission 184327) | Miscanthus rhizosphere microbial communities from Kellogg Biological Station, Michigan, USA - KBS M1-3 metaG (SPAdes) (version 2) | ecosystem: Host-associated > Plants > Roots > Rhizosphere >... | reverse complement strand
TTCGGTTCCACCACCAGGCCGGCGCCGAGCGCCGCCAGTCGTTTGGCCGTCATCAGCTGCTCCAGATGTATGGGCAGGGCCAGCACCGGCTTCCCCGCGGTCACCAGAGCCTCGACGGTTCCTACGCCCGCATGGCAAATGCCCAGATCGCATTCGCGCCGCGCGTCGGCCATGCGTACAGGCGCGGCGCAAAACGCCACGTTGGCGGCGGTGTGGTTGCGAATAACAAGGTCCGACACGCCGGGCGCATGAACGACCACCGCAGCGTCTATTGCGCGCAATGCGTTGAGAATCTTCTCGAAATGACCGTGACCGGGCTTGAGGTACGCGAAGATGCGCTTTGCCCCCACCATGGGCCACGGCGGCGGCACCCCCTTTTCGAGATTGGCGACGTTGCCCCAATAGCGCGTTGCGGTGCGTCCCGGATATTGGTCGAAGTCCTCCGACACGGCGATGAACGCCTCATCAACGTCGAGCAGGTCGGCGAGACGCGCCATCGGCGGTTGCGACAGGCGGGCCAGCACTTCGTTGGCTTTGGACAGCACGACACGCTCGCTGGCGACGACCCGCGCCGCCGGCTCGCCCGTCCACCACCTGTAGATCGGCATCGGCTCGGTGCGTGGGGGAACGGAAAAAGAGCTTCCGAACATTGCGCGGGGGACGGCAAGGCCCCGCGTCGCAAGGAGAGCCGTTGGCGCATAGTCGAAGATCGCGAGCTCCGGCGCGATCACATCGATCAGCGTGCGCCACGCGCGGCACAACGCAGTCAGCGTCGACGGATGGAGGAAGCCCAGGCGCATCAGCGTTTCCGCGAACCCGATCGCGGCCGGCAAGCCGGTCACGTTCGCCGTGAAGATGGGCGCCTGAAACACGCGAAATCCCTCATCGCCGAACACCGCATCGGCGTGGGTGAGCTCCCGCAGCACAAAGACGGGCTCATGTCCGCGTCGGATGAGCTCGCGGCCGAGGGTGAGAAACCGCATCAGGTGCCCGTAATCGCCCCCGAGCTCCCATGCGAGAAGGATGCGCGCCACCGGTCGATGTTAACGCACGAGGTCCCCTGGCCCGCTCGAACCGCAAGTCGATTCCCTGCAATGCGGTCTCCATCTGCTCGTCATCCAAGAGCCGACCGCCTGTCGAATACTTTTACAATCGCTGCGATGCAACATGGACCGAATGTCCGACATGTAAGGAGAATCTTAACAAGTTCAGCAGCTTGAGTCCCAATTACAACGTCATGGTGCGGTTCTTGCATTATTCCGCTTCCAGACCGTCAAGGCTTCTGCCTTTCTGGTTCTCTTCCGCATTCGCACGGTTGACTTGGAGAGTTGGAACATGACGAACGCCAATTTCCGTCGAACCTTGGTTGGCGGTGCGGTGGCGGCTGCGTTGGGTGCGCTCGCCGCGCCTGCCGGCGCCGCGCCATACCGCGGCACGTTCGACCCGACCGATTTCGCGGGCGAATACACCATCAACGTGAGCCCAGCGTGCCTCACGCAATCCAACGGGTGGTATGCGAACGCCGGCATCTGCGCGGCGACGTTGCTCAACGCCGATTCGGACGTCGATTCCACCGATGTAACACCCGCCGTCACCGATCTCCATGTGATCTTCGCGCCCCCCGCGATATCGAGTCCGTCGACGTTGTTCGGCCTCTACGTCTATGGCGGCAAGATCGATTCGTTCGACACGGCACTCATTCACCAGCAAGCGGGATCGGGTGACCTCACGAACAATTGGTGGATTCAGTTCACCTCGGGCCATCGGTGCTATGGCGGTCCCTGTTACGGCGGCCCGTTGTTGGAGCCAGAGGGCGCACCAGCGTTCAACCCGAACCAGAGGGGCGTCTACCTTTACCTCAACACGACGGGGTCGCCGATTGCAATGGCGCAATATCTAGGGCCGGCGCAGGACCTCGCCGTTCCTGAGCCCGGCACGCTGGGTCTGCTGCTGGGCGGTCTCGCGAGCGGTTGGCTTGCCCGACGACGACGACGAAAGGAAGAAATCCCGGACTCGAGCTGACGCCTCCGTCGCTCGAAAGACACCCGCCGCCGAGAGATCGCGGCGGGTGTTTTATTTCCGCGCTGCCGGGCCGGCTGCGCAAGCCGCCGTTTATGCAGTGACGCGCTGCATGGACGAGGGCGACAGCGCGCGCCGGATCGCCATCTCGAGTTGCCACGCGCGACCTTCCGCCCAAGCCGCGTCGAAGCCGGCGTCCCCGAGCGTCGAGCGCGCGGCCGTGATCCCGTCTTCCCACGCCTTCTCGGTCCGCGGCGGCCGCCGCAGCATGAGCCGTTCGCGCGCCGCGGCCGCGGCCGCGTAGATGCGCACCGACTCCTGGACGTTTCCCTGCGATTGCAGCAGCGCGGCGTGGTCCTCGACGCAGCCGAGGAGCTCCGCGTTCATTTCGACCGCCTGGAAGGCGCGCAACGCCGTCCCGAGATGGTCGCGGGCCGCGTCGGCATGGCCGTCCTGCATCTCCGTCTTTCCTGTCCACCAGATGGCGAGCGCTTCGCCGCGCTTGTTTTCGGCCACCCTCGCGACCTCGAGCGACCGGCTGAATCGCTTTCGCGCCGCCGCGCAATCGTGGGCCGCGAGCGCGATCTCCCCCAGGAAAAGCTCGCCCTCGCCTTCGAGCTCGGCGTGGTCGATGGTGCGCGCGATCGCGAGACACTGCTCGAAAAACTCGCACGCGTGCGCGTTGTCCGATGCGTGCAGGCAAATCTCCCCGAGGGTGCCTAGGCCGATCGCCTCGCCGGTGCGGTCGCCGATCTCGCGGAAGATGGCGAGCGCTTCCTCGACGCACTTCCTGGCGCGGTCGGCGTCGCCTTCGTGCAGCCGCACCGTGCCGAGCATCGACAGCGTCGCCGCGACGTCGACCGGATTGCCGATCTTGCGCCGGAGCTCGAGGCACGGTTCCAGCATTCGAACCGCTTCCGCGTAGTCGCTTTGATTGTCCGCGAGCACCGCGCCGACGTAGAGCGCGTGGCCGTGGGCGACATCCGACGCGATCACGCCGGGTAGGGCGAGCGCCGCGTGAATGTACTTGCGGCCCTCGGTGGAATAGCCGCGGAGAAAGCGGAATGCCTGCAAGGCGACTTCGAATTTCACCGCCAGAATGGGGTCGGTGCCACCGCCGAGCGAAAGTGCGATCGCCGCGCGCAGATTGTCGAGCTCGGTCTCGAGCTTCCGCATCCATCGCGATTGTTCCGGGCCGTCCAGACCCACGCGCGCCTCTTTGGCGACGACTAGGAAGTAGTCGCAATGGCGAATCGCATTGGCGAGCTTCTCGTCGCCGTCGCGCTTGGCGAGCGCTTCCAGCCCGAAATCGCGCAGCGTCTCCAGCATTCGATAGCGTGATTCGCCGTCGATCTCACGCACCATGACGAGCGACTTGTCGACGAGCGACATCACGAGATCGAGCACGTCGTCCGGCAGGACCGGATCGGCGCCGCACACCGCTTCGGCCGCGGCGAGATCGAAGCCGCCGACGAAGACGCCCAAGCGCTCGAACAGCAGCTTCTCATTTTCGGAGAGAAGGTCGTACGACCACGCGACGAGCGCGCGCAACGTCTGCTGGCGTTCGAGGAGCACTCGGCCGCCGCCCGTCAGCAGCGTGAAGCGATTGTGCAGCCGCTTGTTGATCTCCTGCAGCGACAGCGAACGCATGCGCGCGGCCGCAAGCTCCAGCGCGAGCGGGATACCTTCGACCCGTGCGCAGAGCTCGGCGACTGCCGGGGCTTCACGCTCAGTGAGCGTGAAGCCGGGCTTTTGCAGCTGCGCGCGCGCCATGAAGAGCTGGACCGCTTCGGAGCGCGACAGCGTCTCGACGCTGGCTGTGGGCTCCGGCAGGGCGAGCGGCAGCACCGGGTACACCTGCTCGCCCGGAACGCGCAATGCCTCGCGGCTCGACGCGATGATCCGGATGTCCGGCGCAGCTCGAAGGATCGCGTTGGCAAGCGATGCGCAGGCGCTCACGACCTGCTCGCAATTGTCGAAGATCAATAGCGCCTTGCGCGATTTGAGATGCGCGCACAGCGTGTGGGTGAGCGGCTTGCCCGGCTCCTCGCGCACGGCGAGTACCTGTGCGGCCTCGTGCGGCACGAACGATGGATCGCGGATGGGGGCCAGATCCATAAACCAGATGCCGTCGGGATACGAATCGAGCATGTCGGCCGCGATCTGCAGCGAGAGCCGCGTCTTGCCGAGGCCGCCCATGCCGAGGAGCGTGAGGAGGCGGCTGCCCTTCAGGAGCTGCGTCGCCTCTTCGAGCTCGCGCTCGCGCCCGATGAACGACGTCAGCTGCTCCGGGAGGTTGTTCGGTGTGGCTTCCAGCGAGCGCAGCGCGGGAAAATCGGCGCGCAATTCCGGATGCACGAGCTGATAGACGTGCTCCGGCGACGACAAGTCCTTGAGCCGGACGCTGCCGAGATCGCGCAGCCCGATCGGCTCGGGCAGCCGCGTGCCGACCTCGTCGACGACGGCCTGCGAAACGAGGGTCTGGCCGCCGTGCGCGACGCTCATGATCCGCGCCGTGCGGTTGACGGGCGTGCCGAAGTAGTCGTTGTCGCGCCGCTCGACGAGGCCCATGTGCAACCCACATCGCACGCGGATCGCGATCCCATTGGTCACCGCAGGGTCGGCGAGCGATCGCTGGAACATGACGGTCGCCTTGACGGCGTCGACCGGGTCGTCGAAGGCCGCGAACAGGCCGTCGCCCGTCGTCTTGACGATGGTGCCGCGGTTGCCTTCCACCGCGAGCCGCGCCCGCGCGTCGTGCTGCGCCAGGGCGCCGGCCATGCGCTCCCCTTCCTGTTCCCACAGACGCGTGCTTCCTTCGATGTCCGTGAACAGGATCGTGGTTACGCGTGACGGCACATCCAACCCTTGACCCCCTCTCTGGCGGCAGCCTCGCCTGCACTCTACAACCCCCGTCCAGCAATGCCAAATCAGCACCCGGCAGGTGCGATACGCGAGCCGGACGTATCATGTGGCCCTTGACGAAGCGCGCCGCGGGACGAGCTCGAGCGAGCCCACAGTGCCACGAACAGGCGGAAACTCCGATGACTCGAAGAACCATTGCGGCCGAACCGTACGAATTCACGTTCGACCCTGCCTCCACCGCGCTTCTCATCATCGACATGCAGCGCGATTTCGTCGAGCCGGGCGGCTTCGGGGAAGCGCTCGGCAACGACGTAACGCCCCTGCAGGCGGTGATCGCGCCGTGCCGCAGCGTCCTCGACGCCGCGCGACGCACGCGGATGCTGGTGATTCACACGCGCGAGGGCCACAGTCCCGATCTCGCCGACTGCCCGCCGACGAAGATCGTCCGCGGGCGCGGAGCGAAGCGAATAGGCGACCCCGGGCCCATGGGACGCATCCTGGTGCGCGGCGAGCGCGGCCACGACATCGTCCCCGAGCTCTATCCCGTTGCGGGCGAGGTCGTGGTCGACAAGCCGGGGAAGGGCGCGTTCTGCGCGACCGATCTCGACCTCGTGCTCCACAACCGCGGCATAAAGTCGCTGATCGTCTGCGGCGTGACGACCGAGGTGTGCGTCAACACCACCGTGCGCGAGGCGAACGACCGCGGCTACGAATGTGTCGTGCTCGCGGACTGCGTCGGCTCGTACTTTCCGGAGTTCCAGCGCGTCGCGCTCGAGATGATCAAGGCGCAAGGCGGCATCTTCGGCTGGGTCTCGGACTCGAAGCGTGCGCTGGCCGCGATCGGCCAGCAGACAAAGGAAAGGGCGCGCTCGTGAGCGGCGCCGCGCTGGACGCGCTGTCGCTCGGCTTTCGCGATCGCTTTCTCACCTACGACGAGTTGACGCGGCAGTTGCGCGCGTGGGCCGAGGCATTCCCCAAGGTGTGCCGCGTTTCCTCGATCGGACGCACTCCCGAGGGACGCGAGATGTGGCTGTTGACGCTCGGCCCCGATCCCGACCGGGCCCGGCCCTCGGCGTGGGTCGACGGCAACATGCATGCGAGCGAGCTCGCAGGCTCGAGCGTCGCGCTCGCGATCGCCGAGGACGCGCTGCGGCTCCACGTCGCGCCGGGACGTGCGGGTGCCGAAGGCGCGCCGTCCGCGGTCGCGGCCGAGCGCTTGCGCGACGTGCGCTTCTACGTGCTGCCGCGGATGTCGCCCGACGGCGCGGAAGCGGTGCTGGCCAATGGACGTTACGTGCGCTCGGTCCCTCGCGACGAGCGGCCGGCGCGTGCGCACCCGTACTGGCGCTGCGCCGACGTCGACGGCGACGGGCTCGCCCTGACCATGCGCGTGCGCGACCCGGGCGGCGAGATGGTCGAGGCGAAGGACTTTCCCGGGCTTCTGCTGCCGCGCACGATCGACGATCCGCCGCCTTACTACAAGGTGTATCCGGAAGGGACGATTGAGAACTTCGACGGCAGCAATGTGCCGACGCCGCACTTCCTGTCCGACAACCAGACCGACCTCAACCGCAACTTTCCCTTTTCCTGGGCGCCCGATTCGAAGCAGGTGGGCGCAGGCGCGTTCCCGTTGTCCGAGGTCGAGTCGCGTGCCGTCGTCGAGTTCACGATCGCGCACCCCGAGATCTTCCTGTGGCTCAACCTGCACACTTTCGGCGGCGTATTCATCCGCCCGCTCGGCGACAAGCCGGACAGCAAGATGAATCCCGAGGACTTGGCACTTTATCGCCAGCTCGGCGCCTGGGCCGAGGAGCTGACCGGCTATCCGATGGTGTCCGGCTGCGAGGAGTTCCTGTACGAGCCCGATACGCCGCTGTACGGCGACCTCACGGATTACGCGTATCATCAGCGCGGCGCCGTCGCCTACGTGGTCGAGCTGTGGGATCTCTTCAAGCAGGTCGGGTTCGAGCGCAAGAAGCGGTTCGTCGATCACTACTCGCACCTGACGCGCGACGACATGCTGAAGATCGCCGTCTGGGATCGCGACAGGAATGCGAGTCGCGTGGTCCGCCCGTGGCGCAAGTTCGCGCATCCGCAACTGGGGGACGTCGAGGTCGGCGGCATCGACCCGCGCTTCGGGCTGTGGAATCCGCCATTCGACGAGCTCCCGAAAGTTTGCGCCGCGAACGCGGCGCACTACCTGCGCGCCGCGGCACTCGCGCCCGCCGTGTCCGTCGACGCGGTCGAGACCGTGACGCTCTCCTCCGAGCTCACACGCGTGACCGTGACGGTGGCGAACCATGGCTACCTGCCGACCTACATCCTGTCCTCGGCCAGGGCCCTCACGCACAACGAGCCGCTGTGGGTGGACGCGACGTGCAAGGGTTGCGAGCTTGCGGACCCGGATCTCGCGCATCGCGAGATCGGTCACCTCGACGGATGGGGACGCGGGTTGTTCGACGGGTCGGGCGCGCTCTACTACACGAGAACGCGCGGCAACACAGGCTCGCACACGTTGTCGTGGGTCGTTCGTGGACGAGGCGTCGTGAGCCTGCGCGTCGGCTCGTGCCGCGTCGGCTGGACCACGCGCAATATAGAAATCAACTGAGGGAACTCCACGGAGTCACTCAATGGAGTGAACTCAACTGAGTCAACTCGACTGAGTTGGCACCCGAGCGAAATCAAACGAGGAGCGTCGAAACCCCATGGCCTCTTTCGCGGCCAAGCCGCTGACCGGTGTGTTCCCGATTGCGCCGACGCCATTCACGACGTCCGGCGCGGTCGATCTCGACGGCCAGCGGCGCGTCGTCGACTGCATGATCGACCAGGGCGTCGACGGCATCTGCATTCTCGCCAATTATTCGGAGCAGTTCCTGCTGACCGACGACGAACGGTCGACGCTGCTCGATCTTTGCCTCTCGCACGTTGCCGGTCGCACGCCGGTCATCGTGACGACCAGCCACTACAGCACGCGGATTGCCTGCGAGCGCGGACGTGCGGCGGCCAAGGCCGGCGCGTCGATGCTGATGCTCATGCCGCCGTATCACGGCGCCACGCTGCGGGCCGACGAAAAAGGGATGCTCGAGCACTTCGAGCAGGTGGCGGAGGCATCCGGTCTCCCGATCATGATCCAGGATGCGCCGCTGTCGGGTGTAAGCCTGTCCGTGCCGTTTCTCGTGAAGCTCGCGCGCGAGATTCCGGCGGTCTCGTACTTCAAGATCGAGGTGCCAGGCGCGGCGGGCAAGCTGCGCGCACTGATCGACACTGGCGGCGATGCGATCGCGGGTCCGTTCGACGGCGAGGAGTCGATCACGCTTATGGCCGACCTCGATGCCGGCGCGACCGGCACGATGCCGAGCGCGCTGTTGCCCGATCTGATCCAGCCGGTGCTCGCGCATCACCGCGCGGGCCGCCGCAAGGAAGCGGCCGATGCTTACGCGAAGATTCTGCCGCTCATCAACTTCGAAAACCGGCAGTGCGGGCTCCGTGCGACCAAGACGGTGATGGCGGAAGGAGGCGTAATCGCGAGCGATGCGGTGCGCCACCCGCTCGAAGCGTTGCACCCGGCCACGAGGGCCGGGCTGCTGCAGCTTGCGCGCGAAGCGAACCCGCTGGCGCTCCGCTGGGGCTCATGACGAAGCCTGGTATCAGGCAGCCCTCGCGTACCGCGCATTCTCCTTGTTCGTTAGCGTGGCCAGTGTCGTCCGGGGGCGCAGGGCACGCCGCTCGTTGACTAGCGCAGTCGTCAGTGCCTCGAAGCCGGCGCGACGGCTCGCCTCGATCAAAGTCTGGTCGAGCAGGTCGCGCTGCGCGTGGCTGCCGCCGAAGCGATGCGCAATGTGGCGAATCGAGCGGAGCCGTTCGACACAATCCGCATAGCACCCCTGGCCGAAGGCCTGAATCGCCAGCGCGGCGGGCCGGCCGACCTCGCGCGTGAACTCGGCGTTGTCGCCATCGCTTTGCATAGCCGTGAGTTGCGCCTCGAGCACCGCTTGCTGCTCGTTCGGGCGTTCGGCGCCCACGAAGCACATCATCGCGTGCACGTCGTTGAATGCGTAGTTGCCGGCGGCAGCGATTGGCGCCCAGTTCTGCGCCACCGCATCGAAGCGGTTGCCGACATCCACGCCGCGAAGCGCGAGCCGCCACAGCAGCGCGGAAGCATCGATCATCTCGAGCACGACGCTCGAGTGCTTGCCGAAGATCGGCCCGTCGAACAAGCGCAGCGCCTCCTCCGTGGCGCCGAGCTCCAGATGATAGACGGCAACGTGCCAGAAGTTGTGCACGGCGAAAAAGCTGTCCTGCGACCAGGCATCGGGATCGGTGCTCATCCAGGCGAGACCTTCGCGCGGCCGGTTGCGCATCTCGTGCACGTGGGCAACGGCATGCCAAGCCCAGGTGTCGCGCCGCTCCAGTTCGACTGCCCTGCGGCCGTGTTTCTCCGCCTCATCGTAGTCGCCGGTTTCCTCGAGGCCGAACGCATACATGCCGAGCAAAGCGTGGTAACCCGGGATCGATTCGTGCCAGGCAGGAAGCGCCCGCGCAATGCGGTCGCGCAACATGCGCGAGTCGCCGCGGAAGAAGTCGATCTGATGTCCGGCCTGCAGTGCCAGCGCATCGCGCGGATAGCCAATGCTGACATCCTCGAGCACCCGGCTCGCACGCCGCCATCGGCCTTCGGTGAGCAACCGTACCGCCTCGAGATGGCCGCGCTCGCGCTCGGTCGCCGCGAGCCCTGTCGCCGCCTCGACGCACTGGCGTGCGGCGGGCAGTGCGGCTGGCTCCGTCCCCAGAAGAAGCAGGTATGCCTTCAGTACATGCGCCATCGCCATGTGCGGGGCGGCGGACAGTGCAGCATCGACGCTCCCGACCGGATCGCCGCCGTAGCAGCGGAACTCATGAGCTGCCGTTTCTAAGTGGGCGAGGCCCTCGTGGGTGGCGCCAGTCATCTGATACCCGGCGGTGTCGCGGTGGTTCATGCGTAGACTCCTCGTGTCGTAACGTTGCCGTCATCCGCATCCGGGATGTCGATCCGGACGCAGGCTGGTAAATTAAGCGGTGAACAATGCGCGGCACATGGCAGCGCCGCCGCCGCTTTTGACCCGTCCGCCGCCGATGCGGCATACCGTCTCCGGGACCGCGCCGATGGATGCTCTTTCCGATGTGCTCAGCGCGCTGAGGTTTTCCGGCGCCGTCTTCCTACAGGGCGAATTCACCGCCCCGTGGTGTGTCCACTCGCGCGTCACCGCGGAGGACTTTCCGAATCGCCTCGAGCTGCCTCCGAGCGTGGTTGGATTTCATTATGTAATCGACGGTGAGATGCGGGTGCAGATCGACGGCGCCGCGTCGGTGGTCGTTCGCGCGGGAGAAATGGTCCTGCTGCCGCGCAACGACCCGCACCTGCTGGCGAGCGAGGCGGGGATCGCACCCGTCGATCCCGGTCCACTGGTGCAGCGGCTGGAAGGAGGGCTGATGCGAATGGTCTACGGTGGCGGTGGCACCGCCACGCGCCTTGTGTGCGGCTACATCGCGAGTGAAGTGCGCAGCCATCCGCTGCTCGAGGCGCTGCCGATCGCCTTCGCGCTGGACGTCAAGGGCAAGCCTTGCGCCGAATGGGTCGCTGCCTCGTTCCGATTTGCCGCGCAGGAGGTGGCGTCGGGCCGCGCTGCATCGGAGACGGTGCTTGCGAAGCTTTCCGAGCTGCTATTCGTCGAAGCCGTGCGCCACTATGCCGAGACACTGCCGCCAGACCGCAAAGGTTGGTTCGCCGGGCTGCGCGATCCCGCGGTGGGCCGGGCGCTTTCGCTGATGCACGCGCGCGTCGCGCACCCGTGGACCAGCGAGGAACTTGCCGTTGCAGTCCACCTGTCGCGCTCGGCGTTTGCGGAGCGCTTCACGCAGTTGGTCGGGATCCCGCCGATCACCTACCTGACCGACTGGCGGATGCAGCTCGCGGCCGCGCGGCTGCGCGACACGCCGCGTCCGATCGCGCAGATCGCCGACGAGCTCGGCTATGAGTCGGAAGCCACGTTCACCCGCGCGTTCAAGCGGGAGTTGGGCGTTGCGCCCGGACGGTTTCGACGCGGTGACCACAGCCCTGCCGCGGAAGCGGGTCGAAAGGAGGCGAATCGGCGCGTGAACACAATCGGGCCGCTCGACGCGCTCTGAAAAAGGCTCCTGTTCAGCCCTTGAGGTTTTCCTTGAAGAACGCAATCGTGCGCGACCACGCAAGCTTCGCCGCCGCCTCGTCGTACCGCGGCGTCGTGTCGTTGTGGAAGCCGTGCTGCGTATTGGGGTAGGTGAACACCTGGTACTTCACGTTGTTCGCCTTGAGCGCGGCCTCGTACGCGGGTATGCCCGCGTTGATGCGATCGTCGGTGCCGGCATATTGCAGCATGAGCGGCGCCTTGATCTTCGCGACGTCCGCCGCCGCCGGCTGCCCGCCGTAAAAAGGCACGGCCGCCGCAAGGTCGGGAAAGCGCACCGCCATCTGATTGACGACGCCGCCGCCGAAGCAGAAGCCGACCGCCCCGACTTTGCCGGTGCAGTCGGGACGAGACTTGAGGAACGTGTAGGCCGCCATGAGGTCTTCGGTCCGCTTCGCTGCATCGAGGGTGCCGAACATCTGCGCGGCCTTTTCCTCGTCGCCGGGATAGCCGCCGAGCGGCGTGAGCGCGTCGGGCGCGAACGCCACGAAGCCCTCGACCGCGAGGCGCCGCGCGACATCCTCGATGTATGGGTTGAGGCCGCGGTTCTCGTGGATCACCACGACGCCGGGCCATTTGCCGCTGCCCGCGGGACGCGCGAAGTAGCCCTTCATCGTGCCGGAGCCCTGCGGCGACGGATAGGTGAGGTATTCGGCGACGATGCGCGAATCGTTCTTCGGCACCTGTTGAGCCCACGCATAATTGGGGCGCAGCGCGTCAAGCATCGCCGACGCCGAGAAACCTCCGACGGCGTACTTGCCGGCCTTGTCGAGAAAGTCGCGCCGGGAGAGGAGGCCGTGCACGTAGCCATCGAACAGCTTCAGGACTTCGGGAGGGAAGTCGCTGGCTTTCATCCGTTCCATGGAGAAGCTCCTTGGTGTTGTTGAGAGTTCGAACCGAGGGTCAACATATGTTCGCTCGGGATATTCCACGAGTGCAGGGCGCTCGCGCGCCGACGATTCGGCGCGCAGGGCGTGCGACAGCCCGATGAGGCCTTCAGTTCACGCGTGCGAAGGGGCGTCGGCTCGCCCGCCCGACAGCGCGAGGCACGTCGCGCCGAAGAGCGCATAGCCGAGCGCGGTCAGAGGCGACACGGCCCATCCCAGCTGCGCGCCGTGGATCAGGCCGACGTAGGCGAGGATGGCGCCGGCGAACGCCCACGCGGCCGCGCGCCGCATCTGGTTGTCGATGATGAACACCGCCATCGCGCCGAGCACCATCCCGGCGAGCACCGAGCCGCCGCCCAGCGATTCGAGTCCGCGGTACAGGACGCCCGTCCCCGCGAGCTTGTCGAGGCCGACGGTCGCCACCGACGTGCCGGCGGCGGCGAGCGCGCCGTCAATTTGCGTCTTCGCCCATTCGGCGATGTTGGGGATGAGCGCAAGCACGACGGCGGGCGCGTGCTTCGCGGGCGACGCCTGGAACGCCTGCGCGCCGATGACGAGCCCGATGTAGAGCAGGATCGGCAGGATCGCGACCAGCGGAATCACGGCCAGCAGGAGCGCCGTCAGGCCCAGGAAGCAAACGAGCGCGATCGCTATGCCGGTCGCGAGTGAATAGCCGATGCGTCCGCCGACCGCTTTCCAGCCGGGATGGCCGATGTAGACCGCAGGCGGGAACGGACTGCCGAGCATCGAGCCTACGATCGCCCCGACGCCGTCCGCGAGAAGAACCTTGCGCAGGTTGTAATTGTCGCCGGCTGCCGACGCGCTTTCGACATTGTTCATCGCTTCGGTGAAGTTGTAGATTCCGAGCGGGATCGCGGTGACGAGAAGCGGCGCAACCTGGGATAGCCCCGTCCACACGTCGCCCGACAATACCGGAAAGCGGATGCCGAACTGCTCGAGCGACTTGCCGACGTTCGCCGCCTGCATGTAGTCCGAGTATCCAAGCAGCGACACGACCCAGCCGATGATCGACCCGACGATGACGGCGACGAGTCCGCCCGGCAAGCCGCCAGGCAGGCGGACGTTCGCCGTCCACGCGATCAGCACGATCGCGAAACAAACGAGACCGATCCAAGGCACTTCCCAGATCTGGAACGCCGGGCGCATCGAGATGAACGCAACCGAGATGCCGGCGAGCGTGCCGAGCATGGCCGCCCGCGGCGTCATGGCGCGAATCGCGGGTCCGACGAATGCGCCGAGCAGCACGATGACGCCGATGATGAAGCACCACGCGAGGCCCGCCTGCCACGCGAGGATCGGATCCTTGGTCTTCAAGTAGACCGGCAGCATGATGAGGAACACGACGATGAACATGTGAGGGACGCTCGGCCCGTACGGCATCGAGGTGACGTCGTTGCGGCCTTCCTTCTTGCCGAGCTGCCACGCGAGATAAGCGTAGAAGAGGTTGCCGAGCGGCAGCGCGATTCCGAGCGCCGGCAGGATGCGGCCGAACACCGTGTCGGCTGGCAATTGGACGACACCGAGGCAGAGACCCGTGAGCACGATGACGTTGAGGAGGACGTTGGTGAAAAGGCCGAAGAATCCGTTCCAGTCTCCCGCCACCCAAAACCTTACTTCTCCCGTACCGCTCGCCGCGTTCATTTTTTCTCCCTTTCTCCCGATCTGCCCGACGCGATGTAGGCGCGCCAACCCCCATATTCCGTGATCTCCCGCCGTCCTTCGCACAGGTACGGCTCGCCGAGCACGCCGAGGACGATGCTGCCGTCGGCGAGCTTCACCTTGCCGATGCAAAGTCCCGGCGGCTCGCTTTGCAGCACCTTCGCGAGCCCTTGCAGCGGGACGTCCCACACTTCGACGGCGACGGCCGCGCCTTCGCCTGGCGTGCGCAGCATCGCCGGATGCCGGTCGTCGATCGACCACACCCGATAGCAGGCCTCGGTCTTGTCCTCGCGCACGAACGTGGCGCCGACGCAGACGAGATTCGGGTTGAGCTCGAGGCCGCGCATCAGCGTGCCGTTCACTGCGAGCAATGCGGTGTCCATTGGGTTTTCCGTGCGTGGCCAGCGTTCGCTACGAGTGGATCCAGGTGCCGGTTTCGCCTTCGAGCGCGCGCGCAATGCTCTCGACGTTGGTGATGACGCCGCGCGCACCGGAACGCGCCTTGACGAAGCGCAGGATCGCCTCGATCTTCGGTCCCATGCTTCCGGCGCCGAAGTGGCCCTCTGCGGCGTACCGCTCGGCATCTGCGACGGTCAGCTTGCCGAGCCACTGCTGATCGGGCTTGCCGTAGCGGATCGCGACGCGCTCGACGCCGGTCGGGATCATCAGCAGATCGGCTTGCATCTCGATCGCCAGCAGGGCTGCCGCGCGGTCCTTGTCGATCACTGCTTCGACGCCGTGCAGCTCGCCGTTCTTCGTTTCCTCGACGGCGATGCCGCCGCCGCCCAGCGCAATGATGACGATGCCTTCGCGGGCGAGGCGCTCGATGATCGGCGCTTCGATCACGCGCACCGGCTGCGGGGACGCGATCGTTCGCCGCCAGCCGCGGTCGCCATCCTGCATCACCGTCCAGCCAAGCTCCGCAGCGAGCTGGTGAGCGAGGTCCTCGTCCATGAACGAGCCGACCGGCTTGTCGGGGTGCGCGAACGCGGGATCTTCCGGGTCCACGACCGTCTGCGTGACGAGCGTCACCACCTGCCGGTCGATACCGCGGCGCTTGAGCGCGTTGACCATCGCATTCTGGAACATGAAACCGATGGCGCCCTGGGTGTCGGCGACCGCATAGCGGATGGGCACCGTCGGCACCTGGCCTGTCGCGATCTCGGAGCGGCGCAGGATGAAGCCGACCTGCGGCCCGTTGCCGTGCGTCAGCACGACGTTCCAGCCGGCGGCGATCATGTCGACCATATGCGCCGCCGTCGCGCACACGGAATCGTACTGATCCTGCAGCGAAGTGTGCTGCGCGTCGCGGATCAGCGCGTTGCCGCCCACCGCCACGATGGCAATGGGAGTGTGACCTCCCCCGTAGTGGCGCTGCGCGCCGCCTCCCCCCGAGGGGGCACTGTTCGCGCCTTGCGACGGCCCGGCGGCGCTCACGGGATCGCCGCTTCTTCGGCGATCTGCCGCGCGAGAGTTTTCACGGCGCTTGCGAAGCACGCCATCGGTGCGTACGTGACACCCGCTCCGATCTGCCCGACGCCCGCCTCCTTGTGCGCGATGCCGCTGTTGATCACGGGCAGGATGCCGGAATCGACGACCTTGCGCGCGTCGATGCCGGCCGCGGCGGCGGCGAAGTCGAGCGACGGCAGCGTGAACGATCCGATCGAGCCCAGCGTGATCGCGCGCATCCGCAGGCTGTGGTGCATCGCGTCGGCCGACGTGCCGCCGACGAACTTGACAATGGCCGGCGCAGCGGCCATTGCGAAACCGCCGACCCCCGCGGTCTCGGTGATGGCGGAGTCCCCGAGGTCCGGCGCGGCATCTGCGACCGAGTAGCCGGGGAAGTACAGGCCGTCGATGGGATTCGCGGGCGCTTCGAACCACTCGTCGCCGGTCCCCGCGAGACGCACGCCGAAATTCACGCCGTTGCGCGCCATCGCGACGACCATCGAGCTGCCAGGCACGTCGGCCGCCGCGTCGAGCATCGCCTTGCACGCTGCCATCGACAGGTTGAGGAAGAAGTGATCGTTGCCAGCGATGAAGGCCAGCGCCTTCGCGGCCGCGTCGCGCGGGACGTTCGTCTCGAACATCGCCGGCGCGAGGCGTTTGAACAGAAGAGCCGTGGCGGCCGCGTTGCGGTTGTGCACCTCGTCGCCCATGTTGAGCGCCTGCGCCATCAGCGGCATGAGCTCGATGTGGCCGGTGCGCGCAAGCGTTGACTTGAGCGCCGGCGCGAGATCGCTCGCGAGCCACCGCAGCCGATCGATCACGTCCTTGCCGTTGGCGCCGAAGCGCAGCACCTTGCCCAACCCTTCGTTGAAGTTGCTGTACGCGCGATTTCCGTGCGCCTTGTTTTCGACAACCCAGATCGGCATCGACGGGCTCACGATGCCCGCCATCGGCCCCACGGCGCCGTGATGGTGGCAAGGCTCGAGATCGATCTCCCCTTCGCCGACGAGTCGCGCCGCGGCATTGACCGAATCCGCCCACCCTTCCAGCACCGCCGCGCCGAGAATCGCGCCCTGCATCGGGCCGCACATCGCGTTCCAGGCAATGGGCGGTCCCGCGTGCAGGATGAGGCGCCGGCCGCCCGACATGCCCGGGAGCACCTCTCGTGCCGGCGCGACGTCGATGAGCACGGGCTGTGCCGCGGCAAACCGTGCGAAGGCCGCCGCGTTAGCCTCTTCGACGCGCCGATCGTTGAAGATGGTCGCCAGCGCCCACGCGGCATCGCGATCGCCGTGCGCCGGCGGCTGCCACTCGAGCGCGACGCAAGCGCCTCCCGCAGCAACGATGTCCTCGCCGAA
>Ga0207691_10003005_pt1 | contig 16462 bp, 12 predicted proteins | sample KBSM13metaG_FD_184327 | JGI IMG/M metagenome (GOLD analysis project Ga0207691, IMG submission 184327) | Miscanthus rhizosphere microbial communities from Kellogg Biological Station, Michigan, USA - KBS M1-3 metaG (SPAdes) (version 2) | ecosystem: Host-associated > Plants > Roots > Rhizosphere >... | reverse complement strand
CGCCTCACCGATGGCGGCGCGCATCTGCGCTTTGCCGGCCTCGTGGTAGAACCCGAAAAAATGGCTCGCGCCCTGCACGCTTACCAACGTCACGGAATTGCCAAGCTGGCGTGAACGTTCCGTGAACTTGACCATATCCGCGTGGTCGCAGAACTCGTCCCCGGTCGCGTGCACGGCCAGGACCGGTGGCAGACCCATGCGCAGCTGCGCAAGTGGGGAAAACTGCGCCGGGTCGCCGTACTTTTCCATGGACTTGCGGAAGTACCCGTCCTCGCGGGCGCTCAAGGGATCGGCACAGGCGCCACTCACGATCACGGCCGCCGGCCGCGCGAAACGCGGCGACAGACCGCTGCCGGCACTGGTGGGCGCCGCGCCCCGTGTTCCCAGCAACAGCGCCAGCGATGCGCCCGACGAAAATCCTGCCACGCCGATCCTGCGCTCATCCACGCCCAGCTCTGAGGCGTGTTGACGCACGTATTCAAAGGCAGCGCTCGAGTCGCCGATTTGATCGGCATCCACATCGAATCGATTTCCCGTGGTCATCTCGACGGCAATGACCACGACGCCCTCATCGAGCAGGGCCCGCGTCATTCCCGGGGAATGCCACCAGATGCCCTCGGTCGCGGAACCACCGTGCAGCCACACCATCACCGGCGGCGGCGTGGCACGTGGACCAGCCGGCGTCAGGATGTGCAGAGCGAGCGGCACGCCCGCCACTTCGCGGTAAAACACCTTGCGGTGCCCCGTGTCGCGCGCGCGATCGGCATCGATGGCCGCACGAATGCGCACCACATCGGCCTCGGCGGGCGAGCGGACCAGCCACCGGCCGACGACGTCGTCCAGGGAGCGGGCACCATCGTCATCGATGTGCCGTTCTAACAACTCCGTCGCCTTCCGCAGCCGCAGTTCACGATTGGCCAGCACCTCGTCGAGCACGCGCATCTCGGCGCGCAACCAGCGCGCATCGCCGGTGCGCAAATCCGCGTCGCTACGCAGCCGCTCTCGCGCGAGATCGTGGATGCGCGCATCTAGATAGGCGCGCGCCTCGGGCAAGTCCCACCACCGGGGGTCATTGACTGGCAGCCCCTCGGCGATCTTGGGAACTTCCGGGTCAGCGACGATTTCCTTCCCATCGGTCTCGCGCCAATGGAAAAACGGGTACATCACACGGCCCTGCGCCCAGCGGAATTCGAGTCGCGTGGACTCCCGTTCGAAAAAATCCGCCGGTGCAGTGCGTGCCGCTGTTCGCAGGCGGGCGAGATCGGCGTGGTAAAGCGCCCGCCACGACCGCCGGAATTCTTCTGGCGGCTTTGGTGCCAGATGCACGAACGCTTCCAGGGTCATGGTGGCCGCGAATTCTGCCGGGCCCGCGCCGTCCGCCGAGCGGGCGTTTGTCGCAAGCAGCAGAACCGCGATCGCGAGGACAACTACGTTTCGGCTCATTTGAAGTCCCATTTCAATGAGTCGGGGATTATGGCCGGACGAACGCAGTGCTGACATACAATCCGGCCATGGATTTGTTTTCACAGCCGGGCAGCGTGCGGGCGGAGCGCGACGTCTACAGCGTGTCGCGGCTCAACAAAGAAGTGCGCCTGCTGCTCGAGTCGGGCCTGCCGGTCCTGTGGCTCGAGGGAGAGCTTTCGAATTTCGCCGCGCCTGCTTCCGGTCACTGGTATTTCTCGCTGAAAGACAGCGCCGCCCAGGTTCGCTGCGCCATGTGGCGGCAGCGGAATTCCACGGTGCGGTTCCGGCCGAAGGACGGCATGGCGGTACTGGTGCGGGCTCGCGTCGGGCTCTATGAGCCACGCGGCGAGTACCAACTTCTGGTGGAACATCTCGAAGAGGCCGGTGAAGGCGCGCTCAAGCGCGAGTTCGAGAAGCTCAAGGCCAAGCTTGCCGCGGAAGGATTGTTCGCCGCCGAGCGCAAGCGGCCGCTGCCCGCCGTGCCGCGGTGCATCGGGGTGGTCTCCTCGCCTACAGGCGCAGCCATACACGACATATTGAGAGTGCTGCGCGCACGCTTTCCGGCCGCGCGCGTGCTGCTGTATCCCACCGCGGTCCAGGGTGCTGCCGCCGTGCCCGAGATCGTGCGCGCGATCGAAGCCGCGTCGCGCCGCAATGAATGCGACGTGCTCATCGTTTCGCGCGGCGGCGGCTCGCTCGAGGATCTGTGGTGCTTCAACGATGAGCGCGTGGCGCGCGCGATCGCCGCCTGCCGCGTGCCGACGGTGTCCGGCGTCGGCCACGAAGTCGACGTGACCATCGCCGACTTCGTCGCCGACTTGCGCGCTCCCACCCCCTCGGCCGCGGCGCTGGCCGCCGTACCTGACAAACAAACCTGGCTCGAAGCACTCGCGCAGCTCGAACAGCGTTTCGCGGGCGCCATGGGCCGCGCACTGCGCGCGCAGTTGCTGGCCCTGAGCACGCTTACGCAGCGCCTGCAGATTTCGCACCCGGGCGTGAAGCTCGCGCAACACGCGCAGCGACTCGATGATCTCGAGCTGCGCATGCGCCTGGCGCTGCGCGCCGCCGTATCTTCCAGACAGCAGCGGCTGGAGAGTTTCAGCACGCGTTTGTGGCGTGAGAATCCGCGGCATCGGCTCGAAACGCTCTGCGCCCAGGCCGCGACACTGCGCCAGCGACTGCTGACGGCGTTCAGCGGCCGGTTCAACACACTCGAACAACGCCTCGCGCTGGCTTCGCGCACGCTCGATGCGGTCAGTCCGCTCGCGACGCTGGGCCGCGGCTTCGCGGTGGTGAGCCGCACCGCGGACGGCGCGCTGCTGCGCGACGCCAGCCAGGTGGCGGTCGGTGAACACATCGAAGCGCGCCTCGCCCAGGGCCGGCTACGCGCGCAAGTGGTGTCGAAGATCAGGGATGACGATGACTAACTATCTTGCGCGGGCGGGACTGGCACTCGTTTTCTTCGGCACACCTGCATTCGCAGCGAGCGCGTTTATTGCGCCGCGCGTCGCGACAGTCCCCGGGGGCGTGGCCACCTTCAAGCTGACAGGCGCGCCCGACCAGGTGCCCATCGTGACTTTCGACGGCAAGCCGGTGATGGTCGTGCGGCAAGGCGAAGCGTGGCTCGCCATCGTCGGCATTGGCCTCGCGGTCGAGCCCGGCGAGTATCACGTCGACGTGCAGCAACCCGGCGGCGGTGAGCGGCAATTGCCGTTCACCGTGAGTTCGAAGAATTATGCGGTTCAGCAGCTCAAGGTGGCGCCGGGCCAGGTGAACCTCTCGCCCGAGAACGAAGCGCGCGTAAAGATCGAGAGTGCAAAGGTGCGCGCGGCACTCGATGAGTTCTCGCCGCAGGCGCCCGCAACGCTGCGGCTCGACCAGCCCGTACCCGGCCGGCGTTCGAGCTCCTTTGGCCTGCGGCGCATGTTCAACGGTGAATCCCGCGCGCCGCACTCCGGCATGGACATCGCGGCGCCGACCGGAACACCCATCAGGACGCCCCTCGCGGGGCGCGTGGTCGATGTCGGCAGCTACTTCTTCAATGGCAACAATGTGCTGATCGATCACGGGCGCGGACTCGTCACGATGTATTGCCACCTGTCGAAAATCGGCGTGGAAGTCGGGCAGGAACTGAAACGCGGTGACGTGCTGGGCGAAGTCGGCGCCACCGGTCGCGTCACGGGGCCGCATCTGCACTGGGGCGTCGCACTCAATGGCGCGATGGTGGATCCCGCGCTGTTCCTCGCGCCGGTGGTCAAACAGAAGCCGCCCGAGAAAAAGCCTCCCGGTTGACGCACCCGCTTCAATGCGCGGCGAGCGGCGCTCTCGAGCGGAACACGAAGTCCTTGTCGGCACCGGCGTTGCGATGGCAGGCGGCGCAGGCCGCACCATTGGCTGGCGGCAGGAATGCGCTGCCATCGCGGCGGAAGCTCGAGAATTCCCAGTCGCCGGCGCGTTGGTCTCCATAAGGCGCACCAAACCCCTGACCCTTGCGCATCACATCGACGCGCACGACCTCGCCCTTCTGCAAGGCGCCCGTGGAATCCCGCAGGAGCTCGCCTTCGCCATCCTTCACCGGCTGCGCGTACTCCATGACGATGACCGCACCGTCGGGATAGGGAATCTGGCCGATATTCTCCACGGCAGCGGCGAGAGCGTTCGCGTAGGTGGTCGTGACGAGCGCATTCTTGTCCGCAAGCGGGACGCCTAACGTCTCGAACGTCGCGACGTATTGCGCGGGGTACACGCCGTCCGCGGTACGGGGCGCTGCCGCAGCAGTCGCCGCGCTACCGGCCGCCTGCGCGGGGCTGGCATTACCCATGTCGCGGAAAATCTTCCACTCACCGGACTCCTTGCGCCACACGAACAGATAGTGACCGCGCCCAAGCTCCGCGCGCCCGGCGCCGAAAGCCATGTACTCGCCAGTCTCGACGCGCATCGCACCCTCGCCTTCGAGATCGATGGTGGTGAGCTCGAGCGCTTTGAGACCGCCGTTCATCGCGCCCTGCCAGAATTTCGCGATGTCTTCGCGCCCGACCACCGCGCCGTCGACCATCGCAACCAGGAGCCGGGCGTCGGCGCTGAACACGTGTGCCGCGCCTGGCGCGTCACCGCGTTCCAGCGCGCTCATGAACGTGCGCGATTGCGCCGCGATGGCGGCACGCGCGCTGTCGGCAGAGGCCGCGCTCGCCGGTCCGCCGGAGCTCAGCACGAGCAAGGAGAAGAGCATTCCCGTCAGCAGTTTTGGTGTTTTCATGGGCGCATTGGAGCGGGCACGCCGCGGCCGTGAAAGCGGTTTGCGATGAACCCCGCCGCGCGCGCGATGAAGCCCGGATTTCGCGCGACGAAACCTCGCGCAGTTCTTCAGCCGTTCGAGTTCAGCCGCTGCACCAGATCCCTGAGGCAGCCCTGGCTGGCCGCGAGACGCGCTCCGTTCCTGAGCACCACGACCGGATCGTGTTCGGGGCCTTCGGAAAATTCGCGTACTCGCTCCCAGTTGACCAGGCGGGAGCGATGGATGCGCATGAATCCTTCGGGCGCGAACTTTCGTTCCATCTCGGCGAGCGTGGCGCGCAGCAGGTGCGACTCCGACCCCACGTGCAGGCGCACGTAGTCGCCGAAAGCCTCGATGTAGTCGATCTCCCGTGCCCGCAACACCAGTACGCGGTCCCGCTTCTTCACCAGCACGCTCGCGGATTCGTGCACCGGCGCGGTAACGCGCAACAGGCCCGCGAGCTGCCGTTCCAGACCGCGAGAATCGCCGGCCAGGAAGCGGCGCACGCGATCCACGGCCTTGCGCACCCGCTCGGCGCCGAACGGCTTCAGTAGATAGTCCAGCGCCTGCGCATCGAAGGCCTGCAGCGCGAACTGGTCGTGTGCGGTGACGAAAATCACTGCGGGCATCCGATTCACGCCCACCGCGGCCAGCACTTCGAAGCCGTTCATCTCGGGCATCTGCACGTCGAGGAACACCAGGTCCGGCCGTTGCGAGCGGATAGCGGCCACGGCGCTGCGTCCGTCGCCGCAAGGCGGCAGCAGGCGCACGTCGGATTCCGCGCGCAGCAGCCGTTGCAGACGATTGCGCGCCATGGGCTCGTCATCGACGATGAGGACGTTCAGGGTCATGGCGTATCGAGTGGAATACGCACAGTCACGACGAGCCCATCTGCTTCGACGAACTCGAACTTCTGGCGCTCGCCGTACAGTCGCTGCAGCCGCAGGCGCGTATTGGCGAGCCCGATTCCACCGCCGGTGTCGGCCGAGGCGCGCGACATGCCAGGCCCCGTGTCACGCACCTGCAAGACCAGAAAGCCGGCTTCACCGCGTGCGCGGATGGTGAGCGCGCCGGCGCGCGCGCTCGCGGCGATCCCGTGCTGAATCGCATTCTCTACGAGTGGCTGCAGGATCAGGCTCGGCACCCGCGCGCCGAGCAGCGTCTCATCCACATCCCAGGTGACCTGCAGGCGTTCCCCGAGGCGCATCTGTTCGATTTCGACGTACGAGCGCATGAAACCGAGCTCTTCGGCGAGCGCCACCTCCTGCGACGCGGACGACTGCAACACCTGGCGCAACAGCTCCCCCAGCCGCACGATGAGCGCCTCGGCGAGTTTCGGATTCTCGTGCACGAGCTCGGCCATGGAGTGCAGCGCATTGAACAGGAAATGCGGGTTGAGCTGGCTGCGCAGTGCCTGCAATTGCGCCTGGTTCAGCAGCGACTCGAGCTGCATCGCCTGAAGCTGCCGGTCACGCGATTCGCGGTAGTAGCAGGCCGCGTGCCAGGCGAGCACGACGCCCGCGTACACGGGTAGATTGACGCCCGCGACGCGCACCGCCTGGGTGAGCCAGGCGCCCGAGAACCACGGCGGCAGGGTCTCGCATGGCCCGATGCACAGGTGCAGCCAGGACTGCAGCGTTTGCAGCAGTTGCGGGATCAGCGGTTGCAGGATCGCGGCAACGATCGCGCCCATGAGCAGCGCCGGCGCGTAGCGGGTCCAGGGAAGTCGATAGAGGCGCCGGCACATCCAGAAGACTGCCGGCGCGAGCAGCGCCCAGGAAAACCAGTACACCGCCTCGGCCGCGAACGCACGTGGCCACGGCGTGACGTAACCGGCGAGGTACAGCTGCGAGGCAAACACGCAACTGAGCAGCAGCCACAACCCGATGTAGGCGATCCAGCGCTGCGTCGAACGGGCTGTGGCGGCAGTAGTGAGCACCCGCGGACTCTAGCCCGGAAATGCACCGCGGTAAAAAGCAGGGCCGCCTTGCGCGCACGGATCACTGCGATCCGATCTGGAAGGGCGAGACCGGCTTTCGCCGGCCTCGCCGCAAATGACCGACTCTTGCGGTCGCTTACCAGTTCATGTTCAGCGTGTACTTGCCGTTGGTCGCTCCCGTGCCACCACTGTAGCGAACCACGCGTACATAGCGCACGAACGCGCTGCTGCCGGTGTTCGTGACAGTCACTTTGTCGACCGCGCCCGTACCGAGCTCGCTGCTGCCGATCAGCGTGCCGTTGCTGTTGTACACATACAGGTCGTAGTCGGAGCTCGCGTTCGGCGTGAGCGTCGCGACCAGCGTGCCACCAGCGGGCAGCGTCATGCGATAGTAGTCCGTGTCGCTGGTGCTGCCGATGGTGCCGTTCACCGTGGTGTTGTCCACGGAGATCAACTGCGAGGCCGTGCGGGAGTTGTTAGGCTCGACTTCCGCGACGGTGCCCGGCGGATCCGGCGGAATGGTGCCACCGATGGCGGCATCCACGGCGGCGCTGGCGTTCACGATGCCTGCACCGCACTGGGAACACGTGGCCGGGAATGCGCGCGCCGTGCTCTGCAGGATGGATGTCACCTGGTCGGGTGTCAGCGTGGGCTTCACCGACAGCATGAGGGCCACCACGCCCGAGACATGGGGCGTCGCCATCGACGTGCCGTTGTACAGCGCGTAGCTGTCCGAGCCAGGAGTGGTCGAGCCCGTGTTGAGCGTCGACAGCACGCTGTTGGCGCCGCCACTGCCTCCGGGCGCCGCTACTTCGACAGTCGCGCCGAAGTTCGAGTACGACGCCTTGCCGCCATTGCGGCCCACTGCCGCCACGGTCACGACGCCGGAGCAATTCGCCGGCGTGGAGTTCGAGGCGTTGGTATTTTCGTTGCCGGCCGCCACGATGACAGAAGCGCCGCGCGAGCGCGCCGAGTTGATGGCGTTCTGCGTCGTGCTGTCACATGCACCACCGCCGCCGAGCGAAATGCTGAGCACCTTGGCAGGGTTGGCGTTGGCCGGCACTCCGGAGACCGTGCCGCCCGAAGTCCACACGATGGCGTCGGCGATGTCGGAGGTGTACCCACCGCACTTGCCGAGCACACGCGCCGGCACGATGCGCGCATTGAACGCGATACCCGCTACGCCGAGCGAGTTGTTGGTCCGCGCGGCGATCGTGCCCGACACGTGAGTGCCATGCCAGCTGCTCGCCTCGAATGCCGCCGGGTCGCCGGGCCCGCACTCGCCGGGGTTGATCCAGTCGCCCGGATCGCTGGCGTCGGTGTCGCGGCCATTGCCGTCGTTCGACACGAAGGTGTCGGAGATGAAGTCGTAGCCCTGCAGGATGTTGGCGGCGAGATCGGCATGCGGGCGATAACCCGTGTCGATGACCGCGACCACGACGCCTGTGCCGGTGGACTTGTCCCACGCCGGCGGCGCGTTGATGCCGCCAGTGGCTTCGAAGTAATGCCACTGCTCGTTGTAGCGCGGATCGTTGGGCGTCATCGTGTGACGCAGGATGCGATCGGGCTCGGCGTACTCGACGTTCGGATCGCTGGCCGCAATGTCGCGGGCGAGTTGCGCAGCTTCGCCGAGCGACAGGCGCCGATCGGTTTTGAGCACCTGGGCGCCGAGTGCCGTGGTGCGCACGTGGCTCATGGCCACACCCAGGCGCGCTGCCGACAGCTCGGTGCCACGTATCTGCGAGCCTTCCGTTGCAGCGGTCGCGGCCGCCGCGGTGTTGCGGTATTTGACGATGATGCGATCGGTGAAGCCTGCGTCGGCAGCCGCGGCGGCCAGCGGCGCGGACAACAACAATCCGAGCGCGAGTTTTCGAAGCGTGGACGAGAGGCTCACGCCCCTTCTGGTGGATAGGCGAGTCATAAATCTCCCTTACAGTTTGGTTGTGTCAGGAGATCCGGCAGAAGCCAGGTGAAGCGATGATATGGCGGAGGACGAAAGTCCGACGCGGATCTGCGCGTTGCAAAGGTGCATCCTGCACTGCTCCTGAGTTCGGCGCCTGTGGCCATTGCGGCCGTGACGCTCAACTAACTTCTGCAGAATCTTCCCGGAGTCGCGAAAGACCTTCCGTGGTCGACCTGCGCGTGGGACCAAACCTAGGACGATGCGGCGAACAATTCAAGCGGCGCGAAGATTTGTCGGCAAATGGCCCCTGACGAGGTGTCACCCTTGACTTTTTAAGGGCTGACGTCCACGACGGAAAACGCCGCCGAAGCGGCGGCGTCCATGGAGATGTAAGCGCTATCTAGTTCGGGGCTGAGGCCCACATCGGAAAACGCCGCCGAAGCGGCGGCGTCCGAGAATTATTTCTTTCGCGCGGGGCGGCCGCGGGGCGCGCCGCGCGGCGGTTGGGCGCCGCCGCCCTTCTTGGCGGGACGCTTGGCACGGTCTTTCTTGATGCGGCGTTCGCGCCGCGCCGCCTGCGAGGTCTTGAGGCCGCGCTTTTCCTTAGGCTTGTCCTTCAGGAACGGATTGACATCACTGCGGAATTCCACGGACACCGGTGTCGCGAACAGGTCGAACTCGTCGCGGAACATGTTGGCGAGATACCGCTTGTAAGACTCCGGCACGTGGGCCGCCTGGCTGCCGTGCACGATGATGCGCGGCGGGTTCTTGCCACCCTGGTGCGCGTAACGGAGGCGGATGCGGCGGCCACGCACGATGGGTGGCTGGTGCTGCACCATCGCCTTCTCCATCGCTTTCGTGAGCTGGGGAGTCTTCATCTGGCGCATGGCGGCGTCATAGGCGCGGATCATCGACGCCACCAGGTCCCCGACGGCGGTTCCGTGCCTTGCGCTCACGAAGTGCATCGGCGCCCAGGGCACGAAATCGATCTTGAGCGTGAGCAGCCGGCGGATTTCATCGCGCTGCTCGATCGGAATGTTGTCCCACTTGTTCACGGCGAGGATGAGCGCGCGTCCGCGCGACAACGCGAGACCCAGCACGCTCGCGTCCTGCTCGCCGATCGAATCCTGAGCATCGACCACCATCGTGACGACGTGCGCTTCGGCGATCGCCTGCAGCGTCTTCGACACTGACAGGATCTCGATCTCGTCGTCGATCTTCGCGCGCCGCCGCACGCCTGCCGTGTCGATCATCGTGAACTCGCGGCCATCGCGTTCGAACGGCACGAAGATGCTGTCGCGCGTCGTGCCCGCGACTTCGCTGGTGATCAGGCGCTCGTCGCCGATGAGGCGATTGATCAACGTCGACTTGCCGACATTCGGCCGGCCGATGACGGCGATGCGGATGCGGCCATCCTCGTTCTGCTCGCCTGGCGTTACGTTCGGCAGGCCGGCCAGCACGATCTCCATGAGCTCTTCGCAGCCCGAGCCATGCGTCGCGGAGATCGCATGCGGCTCGCCGAGGCCGATGGTGTGGAAATCCGCGCCCGCAATGCCGCTGATCAACCCTTCGGCCTTGTTGACCGCGAGGTAGACGGGCTTGCCCGAACGACGCAATTCCCTGGCGAAGAACTGGTCCTGGGTGGTTAGTCCCGCGCGCGCGTCGGCGACGAAGATGAGCCGGTCGGCTTCCTTGATGGCGTGTTCGGTCTGGATGCGCATGAGCGCATCCATGCCGATCGGATTTTCCACGAGGCCGCCGGTGTCGATGCACACGTATTGCACCGGACCCAACCTTCCGTATCCGTACTGGCGGTCGCGCGTGACCCCGGGAACGTCGGCCACGATCGCGTCACGCGTTTTCGTGAGCGTGTTGAACAGCGTGGACTTGCCGACGTTCGGCCGCCCGACGATCGCGATGACCGGCAGCATGGGTTACTTGTGCTTGGGAAGCTGAGCTCGTGCTCAGCCGCCCGGAGCCGGCGTGGCACCGGGTGCGGCTTCGCTCGCCCCGGCATCCGCGGCGCGCGCAGCGACCGGCGTTCCGTGCAGCGCTACGATCTCGCCACCGTCGTTGATCAGGTACAGATTGCCGTTTGCCGACAGCGGCGCATTGCTCACGCGATCGCCACCCGACTTCGTGCGGCCCGCCGGCGAGCCCGTGGTGCGATCAAACCAGTGCACATAGCCATCGAGGTCCGCGACCACCACGTAGTCACCGACCACGGCCGGGGCCGAGAGGCTGCGGCGCTTCAGGGATTCATCGCGCCACACTTCGGCGCCGCTGCGGCGCTTGAGCGCCACCACGTCGCCCTGCGACGTGCTGACATACATCTGTTCGTCATCGACATCGACTCCGCGATAGCTGGACACATCGTGTGTCCACCAGATCTGGCCCGAGTCGAGCGCCAGCATGGCGGCGCGGCCCTGAAAGCCTGCCACGAATACGTCATCGCCCAGGACCTTCACCGCGGCGTCGATGTCGTTCAGACGTTCGAGCTCGGTACGGCCATGCGAGGGCGACACCGGCGAGTCCCACACGGTCGCGCCATCGGTGACGTTCACGGCGAGCACGCGGCCGTTGTCGAAGCCGGAGATGGCGACGTCACGCGCCACCACGGGTGCGGCCGTGCCGCGCAGGGTGAGACGCGGAATCTGCTGTTCCGCGGTCCAGAGTTCCGCGCCGTCGGCCAGCGACAACGCGCGCAGCGTGCCGTCGACGGTGCGGACGATGACCTCTTTTTCGGCCACGGCCGGGGCGGACAGGATTTCGCCCTTCACCTCATGGCGCCACAGCTCTTTGCCATCGTTGGCGCCCAACGCGACGACCACTCCGTCGGCCGAACCCACGGCGACGACATCGCCGCCGACGCCGGTACCTCCGGCGAGGACCAGCTTGGTTTCAGCGCGCCAGAGTTGTTTGCCACTCTTGAGATCGAACGCCGCGACATCGCCGTCACGGCCCGCAGCGAACAGGCGGTCACCGGAGGTCGCGAGCCCTAACCCCAAACGCAATTTCTTGCCGCCGCCGCCAACGCTCGCGCCCCACAACTTCTGGATGCGAACTGTCGGATTCTTGATGTCGGTGAGCTCGGCGGGCTTCTCGAGCTTCTTTTCCTTCGAAGCGCACGCGGCCAGCGCGAGCATCGCGGCGATGAGCACCAGGGAGCGGTATTTCATCAGGATTCCCCAGGAACGGCCGGCGGGGTGCCGCCGAGGTCACGGATTTTGAGATCGAGCATATCGACGTCGATGCGTCCGTCGTTTCCGGAGGCGCGAGCCGCGGTGTATTCGCGCAGCGCGCCGTCACGATCGCCCTTGGCGAGCAGCACGTCACCACGCGCGTCCGCAAGGCGCGGCGCGAACTCGCCGGGATTGTCGACCTTGAGCAGGTTCAAGGCTTCGTCGTGTTTGCCCAGCGCCGATTGCACGCGCGCGAGGCGCAGGCGGGCAACCATCTTGAGCTCGTCGTCTTTGGCGTTGTCCATTACCGACTTGAGACTGGCTGCGGCCTTGTCGAGTTCATTCGCTTCCACCTGGACGCGCGCGGCGATCAGCGTGCCGAGCGACGCGTATGGCGTCCAGGCGTATTCGCGATTGAGCTCTTCGAGCAGCGTGGTGCCGCGCACGTTGTCACGGCGCGAAAACGCGTCCACCAGTTCCTCGTAGCGTGCCGACGCAGCCTCTGCCTGCGTGTCGCGGCGGTCCTGGTACCAGCGCCAGCCGGCCAAACCGCCCGCGCCAATCGCGATGCCCGCGATGATCCAGATGGCATTCGCCTTGAGCCAGGACTTGGCTTGTTCCAGTTGCTCGGCTTCGCTGTAATCGCTCACGTCAGTCTCCTCAAAAACTCGTCGACCCGTGCGGAGAGTTCCGCAATGGGATGTTCTGTCTGGGTGGATTCGGCTCCGCGCAGCGGCTTCAAGGCGACCACGCCGCGCGCGAGCTCATCGTCACCCACGATGAGCGCCAGTTGCGCTCCCGATTCGTCGGCGCGGCGGAACTGTGTCTTGAACTTGGCCGATCCGCAATGGACCACGATGCCTCGACCCGGAAAAGCGTCGCGCAGGCTTTCGGCGAGAACCAGCGCGGTGCGCTGCGCGGCATCGCCCTGGGCCATGACGAACACGTCCGGCGCACGCGCCGCCGGGGCCTGTCCGGCCATCCGCACGAGCTCCACCACGCGTTCCACACCCATGGCGAAGCCAATGGCCGGCGTCGGATCACCGCCCATCTGCGCGATCAGTCCGTCGTACCGTCCGCCGGAGCAGATGGCGTCCTGGCTGCCGAGCGCATCGGTGGTCCACTCGAACACCGTGCGCGAGTAGTAATCGAGGCCCCGCACCAGCCGCGGATTCACGGTGTAGGCGATGCCCAGCGCATCGAGCCCGGCGCGAAACTGCGCGAAGTGCGCTCTGGACTCCTCGTCGAGGTGATCCGTGAGCACCGGTGCGCTGCCGACGATCGCCTGCGTGGGCGGATGCTTGCTGTCGAGGATGCGCAGCGGATTGCCTTCCAGCCGGCGCTTGCCGTCCTCATCCAGCGCGTCGAGATGCGCACGAAAATAGTCCTGCAGCAGCGCGCGGTAAGCCTTGCGCGATTCCGGCGTGCCGAGCGAATTGATCTGCAACTTCACCCGCGTCAGGCCTAACAACTTCCACAGGCGCGCCGTCAGCGCGATGATCTCGATGTCGACGTCGGGGCCCGCGAAGCCGATGGCTTCGAGGTCGACCTGGTTGAACTGGCGGAAGCGGCCTTTCTGCGGCTTCTCGTGGCGGAACATCGGGCCCTGGCACCAGAGCTTGAGACGCGCGCCGCGCAACAGTCCGTTGGAGATCGCGGCACGTACAACGCCCGCGGTCGCTTCAGGGCGCAGCGTCAGGCTGTCGCCGCCCTGGTCGGTGAAGGTGTACATCTCCTTCTCGACCACGTCGGTGTATTCACCGATGGCGCGCTTGAAGAGCTCCGTGTGTTCGACGACCGGCACGCGGATTTCTCCGTAGCCGTAGGCGTCCATGACCGCGCGGGCCGAAGCTTCCACGTGCTGCCACAGCGAGATGTCCGCACTCAGGACGTCTTTCATGCCGGTGACCGGCGGGATATTGCGGCTCATTGTTCTTTTGTAGTTAGCGGGCCCGCGTGAGCGAGCCGGATCGATTGACGACGAAACGGGCGCCTTCTCCGTCGATGGCGTTCTCGGGAATCTCGCGCGCGCGGCCGTCGATTTCGACGGTCACGCCGGCGGCGTTGCCGAGCACGACGCGCAGAGGCCCACGGCCGCTCACGCTCTGCACGCTGCCGGCACTCGCGACGTCGTAGAACAACCGTTCGCCGCGGGCATCGTAGATTTCCACCCAGCTGTCATTGGTGAGGTTGAGCTTGAGGCGCATCTCGCGCGCCGGTGCCGGTGGGGCTTCCGCGCTCGCGTCCCGCTTGGGCTGCGCGCCCGCGACTTCGGTGCTCGCAACGACCGTGCCGCCGGATGTTGGCATGGCGGATCCAACCGGCACCGCCTGCACTGCAGGTCCGGCCGGCACGACCGCGCTGTCGGTGACGCCCGCGGGAACTGAGTGGTCCGCGACGGCCGCCGGTTTGGTTGCCGGGGATTCGACCGCAGCTCCGCTGCCTCTGTGCGAACTGGCTACCACAAACCAGATGGCGAGCAGCAGCACGGCCGCGCACGCGACACCGACCAACGGCGTCACCAGTCTGCGAGGGTCCGCGCGCCGCTCGGCCTGTGGAATCTGCGTCAGATCCGGTGGCGGCGGCCGCGATTCGCGCGCCGTGTAGCTGCTGACCAGTTCCGCGCCCGGCTCGCCAACGAAATCGGCATACCGGCGCAGGTGGCCGCGCACATAGACCGAGGCACCGAGCTCGGCGAATCGGTCCGCTTCCAGCGCTTCGATGACCTTGATATCGAGATGCAGTTTTTCCGCGGCGGCGGCCATGGACAGGCCTGCACGTTCACGGCCGGCACGCAGCCGCTCACCGATAGAACGCGGCGCCGGCGGGGCTGCTTCCACTGCAGTCTCGTCCATCGAGCTCAACTACCTTGCTTGAGCGCACGCGCCTGCGCGGAATCGGGAAATTCCAGGCGCAGCGTGCGCGAGAATTTCTCTTCGCTCATCTTGTCCTTGGAAGCGCGCGCCACGGTCACCGCGGTGTACAGCACGTCCGGCTTGGGCCGAAACGCGCCCAGGTAGGTGTCCACCACCTTGCGGGCTTCGGGCAGCTGGCCGCGCTCGACGTGCAAAGTGGCGAGCTGCACCGTGGCTTCGCTGTAGTCGGGCCGCGCCTTGATGGCGCCGATGAACCGGGCCTGCGCCTCGTCGAAGCGCTTCGCATTTCGCAGGCACACGCCGGCGTTGGTGAGTGCGACTTCCGGCGTGCGGTAGTACCTGTTGGCGGCGACCGCCGAGAACCGTTCCACGCCCTCGTCGACTCGCCCGCGCTTGCAGAGGTAGATGGCGTAGTTGTTGGAGATGTCCGGACTGTTGGGCGCGAGCTTCAGCGCCTCCTGGTAATGCTTGTCGGCGAGCTTGGGTTCGCCGGTGCGGTCGTACAGCAACCCGAGGCTGGTGTGGACGTCGGGGTCCTTGGGGTTCTGCTTGAGCGAGCGCTCGAGCTTTTCGCGCGCCACGGTGTAATTGCCCTGCTGCAGATAGGCGATGCCGAGCTGGATGTTGGTCTTGGCGGCCGAGTCCGTCGGGTCTTCGCGCTTCAGCGCTTTGCTGCCGTCGCTGGAGACACAGCCCACCAGCGTGCCGGCGGCGAGTATGGCAATCCATCGAGTGTTCATGCGCGCACCTGCAAGCCGAAGGTTTTCGAACCGAGCCGCACGATGGTGCGGTCGGTGACCTGGCCCGCGAGCTGTCCGCAGGCCGCATCGATATCGTCGCCGCGTGTCTTGCGTATCGTCACGATCAACCCGCGCTGCATGAGCTCGTCCCTGAATTTCTCGATCGCCGCGTACGGCGATCGGCGATAGGGTGTTCCCGGATACGGGTTGAAAGGAATGAGATTCAGCTTGGCCGGCTTGTCACGCAGCAGCTTTGCGAGCTCGCGCGCGTGCTCGGGTTGATCGTTGATGCCATCGAGCATCACGTATTCGAACGTGACGCTGCGGCCATTTTGCTCGTCGAGGTAGTGCCAGCAGGCCTCGAGCAACTCGGCGATGTTGTGCTTGCGATTGATGGGCACCAGCTGGCTGCGCAGCTCGTCGTTCGGCGCATGCAGCGATACGGCCAGCGCGCAGTTCACTTCCTCGGCCAGCTTGTAGATCTGCGGTACCAGCCCCGAAGTGGACAGCGTGACGCGGCGGCGCGAGATATCGAAGCCCAGGTCGTCGAGGAAGATGCGGATCGCCGGCACCACCGCGCGGAAGTTTGCGAGCGGCTCACCCATGCCCATGAAGACGATGTTGGTGATGATGCGGTTGTCGCCCGCCTGCCAGCCGGACTCTCCCCCGAGGATCTTGTGGGCCAACCACACCTGCCCGACGATCTCGGCCGTCGTGAGGTTCCGGTTGAAACCCTGCTGGGCCGTCGAGCAGAACGAACAATCGAGTGCGCAGCCCACCTGCGAGGAGATGCACAGCGTGCCGCGGTCTTCCTCAGGGATGTAGACCATCTCGAACGCCTGACCACTGCCGGCGGACAAGACCCACTTGCGGGTGCCGTCGGTGGCGACCTGCGTCTTGACGATCTCGGGTACCGTGACTTCCGCGCGCAGCACGAGCTCGGCGCGGAAATCCTTGGCGAGGTCGGTCATCGCCGAGATGTCGCCCTCGCCGCGCTTGTACAGCCAGTTCATGAGCTGCCGCGCACGAAACGGCTTGCTGCCCATCTCCGCCACGAACGCCTCGAGTTCGGCCTTCGGCAGGC
>Ga0207691_10002999_pt1 | contig 16474 bp, 14 predicted proteins | sample KBSM13metaG_FD_184327 | JGI IMG/M metagenome (GOLD analysis project Ga0207691, IMG submission 184327) | Miscanthus rhizosphere microbial communities from Kellogg Biological Station, Michigan, USA - KBS M1-3 metaG (SPAdes) (version 2) | ecosystem: Host-associated > Plants > Roots > Rhizosphere >... | reverse complement strand
ATCCGGCCAATCGCGTCGCGAACGCGCGCCGAAACGCGGTGGATCAGCGTTGGGAACAACCCTGGGGCGAGCAGCGCGTGATCCCGGACAGGCACACGGAACTTCGCGTGACCTTGTCGGGCGCCGATTCGAAGCGCACCGAACCGTTCGATTTGACGGTGCGCGTCTTTGACGACGGCTTCGGCTTTCGATACGAATTCAATCAGATCGCGGCCGCACGCGACGTCGCGATTGTCGACGAGCTCACCGAGTTCAGCCTTGCCGGAGACTGGGACGCGTGGTGGTATCCAGCGCGCCAATCCGACCGCGACGAGTATCTCTACCATCGCGGCCCCCTCTTCGAGGTGAACCTGGCGGAAACGCCGTTAACGCTGCAGTCACCAGGTCTCTATCTATCCATCCACGAGGCCGCACTCGTCGATTTCGCCAGCATGAATCTGCGGCGCACCGCGGAGCGCACTCTGAAGGCCGACCTCATGCCATGGTCCGACGGCGTGCTGGTGCGCAAGCGCGGATCGTTCGTGACACCCTGGCGCACAGTGCTGATCGGCGAGACACCCATGGCGCTCGCGGATTCGCGCATGGAGCTCAACCTCAATGAGCCCGCCCTTCTGCGCGACACGTCCTGGATCCACACCGGCAAGTACGTCGGCGTCTGGTGGGAGATGCATCTCAACCGCTCGACCTGGGCGAGCGGCGCGCATCACGGTGCGACGAACGCCAACGTGAGGGGCTACATCGATTTCGCGGCGAAGAACGGCTTCGGCGGCGTGCTGGTCGAGGGCTGGAATCGCGGCTGGGACGGAGACTGGATCGCCAATGGTAAGCATTTCAGCTTCACCGAGTCATATCCGGATTTCGATTTGCCGCAGCTTTCGGCCTATGCGCGTGAGCGTGGCGTGCGACTCATTGGCCACAACGAAACCGCCGGCGCAGTCGAGAACTACGAGCGCCAGCTCGATGCGGCCATGGCGCTGTACGCGGCCAATGGCGTCAGCGTGGTCAAGACTGGCTACGTGAAACCCAGCGGTTCGATCGAGCGCACGCTCGAAGACGGCAGCGTGGGACATGAGTGGTTCGCGGGCCAGTATCGCGTCAATCACGAGTTGAAAGTGGCCGAGGTCGCAGCCAGGAATCAGATCTCGATCGTGGCACACGAGCCCGTCAAGGACACGGGGTTGCGGCGCACGTGGCCTAACATGCTGAGTCGTGAAGGCGCGCGCGGGCAGGAGTTCAACGCCTGGGGCCGGCCCACGAATCCGCCCGAGCATCTGACCATCCTGCCGTTCACGCGCTTGCTCGCGGGACCCATGGATTTCACACCCGGCATTTTCGACATCACGTTCGGCAAGTCCAACGTCAACGAGCGCGTGCAGTCGACGCTCGCGACGCAGCTGGCGCTGTACGTGCTCATCTACAGCCCCGTGCAGATGGCGGCGGACCTGCCGGAAAACTATGAGAAACGACCCGACGCATTGCAGTTCATCCGCGACGTACCCACCGACTGGGAAACTTCACGCACGTTGCAGGGAATGATCGGCGACTTTGTCGTGATCGCGCGGCAAAAGCGCGGCGCGGCTGACTGGTACCTGGGCGCCACGACTGACGAGAACGCGCGCAAGCTGACCATCCCGCTCGACTTCCTCGAGCGCGGCAAGAATTACGAAGCGCAGATTTATCGCGACGGAGCTGACGCCGACTATCTGACCAATCCGACGTCGCTGGTCATCGAAAAGCGCCGCGTATCCTCGAAGGATCGGATTGAAGCATCACTGGCGGCAGGCGGCGGATTGGCGGTTCGCTTCCGGGCTTTGTGAGGCCTGACGGCCACATCGGAAAACGCCGCCGAAGCGGCGGCGTACATTAAATGTGATGAAGGGCGGAAGTGTTGCCTCGAATACGCTGGACGACCAGTCCGGCCAGGAACCAGCCGAGGGCACCGATGAGGAGCGCGTAGGAAGAATCTCCGTCGAAGAAGACGTCGAGCAGCATGGCCAGCACGCCCACGGCGAGCAGCTGCGGGATCACGATGAAGATGTTGAAGATGCCGATGTTGACGCCCATCTTTCGCGACGGCAGGTTGTTGGCGAGCATCGCGTACGGCAGCGAGATGATCGACGCCCATGCGAACCCGACACCGATCATGGATAGCAGCAACCATTCCGGATCGCGTATCAACAACATCGACAAGAGGCCGGCAGCTCCCATCCACAGATTGATCCGGTGCGCCACGCGCATTCCAAAGCGCCTGACGAAATAGGGGATGATCAGCGCGGCGAGCAATGCCACGCCGTTGTAGGCGGCGAACAGCACGCCGACCCAATTGCCCGCAGCTTCGTAGGTCGGAGATCCGGGACTACTGGATCCGAAGTGCAGCTTGGCGACGGCGGGCGTTGTGTAGATAAAGATCGTGAACAGCGTGAACCAGGAGCAGAACTGCACGAGCGCGAGCCGGCGCATCGACGCCGACATCGAGTCGAGTTCGCCGAGAATGGTGGTGAACGCGTTCTCGCTGCGCAGGCGGCTCGCCGTCAGCAGGAACACGCCATATAAAAGAGAGCAGAACACGAGCACGTAGAGCGCGGCGCGCACGTGGGCGAGATAAGCGGCCGCAAGGCCCGCGGTTCCCAGACCGAGCCAGACCCACGCGTGGCGCCGCATCTTGTCGGGCGACCTGTCGATCGCATTCTCGATGGCGGAGCCATCGAACTTGTCGAGCACCTCGGGCGCAAACTCGCGATTGGTGAACGCGGACCAGCACACCGCGGAAATGAGCAAGGTTGCGCCGACGTAGAACGCGTACTTGACCGAATCGCTGACTTCCCCCGAAGGGGCGAACGATGACACGCCAATCGACGCCATCGCCCACGGCAACATGCTGCCGACCACGGCGCCGACACTCGCGAAGAACATGTACATGAGATAGCCGTTGGAGCGTTGCTCGGCCGACATCTGGTCGGCCACGAAAGCGCGAAACGGCCCCATGGTGAGATTGAGCGAGCCGTCGAGAATCCACAGCGACAGCGCCGCCATCCACAGTGTCATGGCATTCGGCATCGCGATCAGCGTCATGGCTGCCAGCGCCGCGCCGGCCAGAAAATAGGGTCGACGCCGGCCAAAGCGCGTCCAGGTCCGATCCGAGTAGTAGCCAACGAGTGGCTGAACGAGCAGTCCGGTGATCGGCCCCGCCAGCCAGAGCAGCGGAACGGAGTCGAGGCTGGCGCCGAGATTCTGGAAAATGCGCGTGGCGTTTGCCTGCGGCAGCGCGAATCCGAACTGGATGCCAAACGCACCCAGGCAGATCTTGCAGACCTGCCATGCGGACAAAGTGGGCTTCGAATGAGCGGGATGCATTGCTTGTTCTTGTGAACAACGAAATTACACTAGTCGCCGCGCGAATAACGATAAGGGGGAAACATGCGCAGTCTGCTGACTTTCATGACATCGATCGCGATCGTCCTGTTTGCCGCGGAGGTCCTTGCTCAAACGCCCGAAGCTGCCGCAGCCAGCGCTGCTCCGAAGGAAATGCTGGTTTACGACACCGCACTCGCCGACGGCTGGCAAAACTGGAGTTGGGCGAAAGCCGATCTGAGCGTCGAGCTCAGCGGCAGTGCTCGAAAACCTATCAGGGTCACCGCCGGTCCCTGGCAGGCGCTGTACCTGCATCATGAGCCATTCAATACCGCTGGCCTCAAGAAGCTGAGTCTGCTGATACAGGGCTCGGCGCCCGAGGGCGAAGTTCGCGTTTTCGCACTCGCGGACGGCAAGATCATCGGTGAGGGGTATCTCGTCAGGCTCAGCAATACCGGTTGGAAACAGGTGGAACAGCCACTCTCCGTTCTCGGCGCTGAAGACAAGGTGATCGACGGACTCTGGGTGCAGAACGCCTCGGCGGCAGACTTGCCCAGGTTCTACGTGACCGAAATCAAGTTGCAGTGAGCTCACGTCATCGGCCGTGAGACGATCGCGGCCGATGACTCGCCCAATCGCCACTCTGCTCCTCATCCTCCTGGCTGCGAGCCCGTGGACACCGCTATCCGCGCTCGCCGCTGAACCTGTGGCGCCCGCCACACGCGATGTGTACGAAGTCATCGAGCGCGGCCGACTGGCCTTGCTGGCGGACAAATTCCAGGAGGCCGCCGACGCCATCGAAGAAGCGCTCACGATGCCGGAGTTCCTCACGCTGGAGCAGTCGGCGCAGTTCCGCGTCTTTCTCCTCGCTGCGTTTGCTGACCGCGGCCGCGAGGATTATCTCGGCGCCCACGAATTCATGATGCTCGCGACCGGATACCCGGACGCCAACGCCGAGCACTGGCTCATGCGCGCCCAATATGCCTCGTGGGTCGATGCATGGCCCGACGCGGCGCTCGCGGTCACCACCATCGCCAAGCGGTGGCCCGAATTCATCGCCGATGCCGACGACAAATTGATCAGCAGGATTGCCTTCCGCGCCAACGACGACGGCAAGCACAAGGCCGAAAAGATCGAACTGCTGAAAGCCCTGTTCGCGGCGAATTTCGTGCTCGAAGGCGGCAGTCAGCCGGATGGCCTCTGGCACGACCTGGTTGTCGATGCGCTGGATCATCAAAACCTGCGGCGCGCGCGCGAGATCGCCAAGCGTATCCAGGGTGCCTCGACGCTGTTGCACATGCGCGCGGATCGCCGATTCGATGCGCTGGTCAAGGCGGAGAAGCGTGCGTTCAACATTCACCGCGCGGTGAAACGCGAGTGCAAGCGCCTCGAAAAAACCTCCGCCGCCAATCCGCGTTCATTGGGTGTTCGCGTGCAGTACGGCTATGCGCTGCTGGAAGCCGGCCGCTTCGCGGAGTTGCTGGCGCTCACCGACGAAATCATCGGGCGCGTCACAGCGGCGCGTTCGGACGAGGCTCCTTTCGATGACATCGATGATCAGTTCAACTGGATCTACAACCACAAGGCGGCATCGCTGCGTGCGCTTAAGCGCTGGGATGAGGCGCTTGTGGTCATGGAAGCCGCGCGCCTCCAGCCGGATGAAGGGTCGGTCAACGTCAGCCAGGCGATCAACCTCGGCTGGCACTACGTCGATTTCGGCAAGCCGGAGAATGCGCTCAAGGCACTCGACGGTATCGACTGGGCCCATTCGCTGAGCCCCTACGGACGCATGCAGCTCCAGTACGTCCGTTATCGCGCCTATCTACAGCTGGCCAACGCGCAGGAAGCGGACAACGTGCTCGCGTACCTGCGCCAGCATCGCGAGGACGCGGAAGACACCTGGCAACTGGCGATGCTCGACGCCGGCGACTTCGACGGGGCGGCAGCGCTGCTCATCGCGCGTCTGCAGGATCCGGAAAAACGTTACGAGGCGCTCGGAGAAGTGCAGGAATACCTGCCGCTGCCGCGCCTGCCGAAACAGGCCGAAGCACTGGCGCGGTGGGAAAAACTCGTGACACGCGAGGATGTGGCCACTGCCATCAGTGAAGTCGGACGCCGGGAAAAGGCCCCGATGTACGACGTACCCGATTGAGGGTCAGTGGATCAGCAGTTCGACGAAGTCGTTCATGAAGGTTGCGACATCCACGTCGAGCGCCACCTGGGCGTTGGGATTCGCGCCTTCAACCGGCCGCGTTAATCCGTCCGCGGCCACTTCGATGTTCAGGGCCTTGAGCCGATAGGGCTTGCGCGGATTCACCAGGTCGACTGCCAGCACATCGAAAAGCGTCGGCATGTCGCCCTTCCAGTGGTTCGTGTAGCGCCACATCTGGTCGAGAGACGCGAGCGCGTCGTTGAGTGGTATGCCGCGCGCAAACAAGCGCACGCGCATCTCCGGCGTGAGCTTCAGGTCCGCGGTGGAATCGAGCGGCGCGATCAGCAGCGGCACGCCCGAAGTGAACACGGTGCGCGCGGCGTCGGCATTGGATTTGATATTCCACTCCGGCTCCGGCTTCGAGCCCGGCGCATAACCACGGTAGATAGACCCGCCCATCAGCGAGATCGAGCGGATCTTGCCTCCAATGCCGGGCTCTGATTTCAGCAACGCGGCGATATTCGTGAGCTCACCCACGGCGATGAGCGTGATCTCGCCGGGATGCGCGTCGATCTGGCGGCGCATGAAATCCACGCCGCCGGAATTGTGCAGGCTGGGCGACGTGAAGCCATCGGCCCACTCCACCTGCTTCATGTACTGCGTGGAGCCTGAGGTCCCCGCATACACGGGAACCTTGGTCCACTTGCCGCCCGCAACGTGCAGCAGCTTCGCCGCCAGGCGTGCGCGAGCAACGGCGTCGCCCGAGACGGTGGTGATCCCAAGCACACGAAGTTCCGGCCGCTGCATGAGCGCCGCCAGCGCATAGGCATCGTCGATATCGGTGCCAATGTCGGTGTCGAAGATTACCGGCTGGGCATTCGCCAACGACGCGGTCAGCAGGAACAAAAGAAGGTGGAAGCGCATGGCGGTGCGAGTATAGGCAACGCGGTAAACGCTCAATGCGCGGCGTGACCGACCTTCAATGTCACGGCACAGACGAGCGCTTCCTGAAATACGAAACCCAGGGCGTGCACGAGCCCGGACTGATCGAGACCGGCGACGTTGACCGCTTCGCCGAGCGGAGCGCCGGCGGCCAGCGCCGATAGATAAGAGAAGACACCAGGCTCAAGTGTGCGCACTTCGGTACCATCGATACGCGCACGGACCAACCCGCACTCTCCAGGCATGGACTGATCCACCGGCGGTGCATTCTCCACCTGATTGGCGGCCCAGATCGTGAAGATCGGGTAATCCGATGCGTGCAGCCGGAGCGACGGCTGAAGCGTGAACACCAGGTGTTCGAGTTGTTCGGGCGCAAAACGCGCGAGTGCATCCACGCTGATTGCCGCATGCGTCGTCGTCACCGCGGCTTGTTCTCGTGACCACTCGAGGCGCGCGAGATCTGCCAGCCACGCGTATTCACCGCCCTGCAGGTCTTCGGCAAGGAATGCCGCAAAGCCTTTCCCGACCCAATGCAGATCACCACTACGCGAAGGATGGTGTTGCCGGTACCGCATCGCGAGTTGCCGGAAATAATCGTCGCCGACGCGCCTGCGCACCACCGGGAAACTCAAGGACAGAGCGGTGCGAAAACCGATGGCGGCATTGTTGCGGTAGATAGAGAGGTTTTCGAGCGGCAGCACGGCGCAGGCCGCCGCATCGTCGCGCAGCGCCGCGGCGAAGGACGCCTGCAGCTCACGCAGCGAGGCCACGCAATTCCCCCAGCAGCCGATCGGCGCGTTGACTCTCCGCGACCAGCGTCGCGAGCGACGGTATGTTCGTGTCCCATTCGATGAGCGTGGGGACGGCGCCGAAACGCGTGATCGCGTGGCGGTACAGCTGCCAGACCTCTTCGCATACGTGCGATCCGTGATCATCGATGAGCACCGAGCCGTTGCGGGCGTGCCCCGCAAGGTGAATCTCGCCGACGCTTCCCGCGGGCAGACCTTCGATGAAGGCACGGGCGTCCAGTCCCAGATTCTTCGAGCTCACATACACATTGTTCACATCGAGCAGCAGACCGCAGCCGGAGAGGTCTGCCACCCCGGCGAGAAATTCCCATTCGTGCAGGCGGGAGTGTTCGAAAGCCACGTACGCCGACACATTCTCTATGAGCAGCCGCATGCCAAGTGCGTCCTGGGCTTCACCGACCTGGCGCGCGAGCAGCTCGACGGCTTCGTCGGTGTAGGGCAACGGCAGCAGGTCATTGAAGAACTCACCTCCGGAATGACCCCAGCAGGCATGCTCGGAAACGAGCGCGGGTTCAAAGCGAGTAATTGCGTGCTTTACGCGCGCGAGATGCTCGCGATCGACTCCGTCGGCGGATCCAAGGGACAGGCCGACACCATGCAGGCTCAGTGGATAGGAAGCGCGGGCACGCTCGAGCGCGCGCACCGCGGCGCCACCCTCGTGAAAATAGTTTTCTGTGTGCGCTTCGATCCAGCCGACGGCCGGGCGCTCGTTGATGAGGGCGTCATGGTGAATAGCCCGAAGACCGATCCCGGCACATGCCGGAATCGGCCCAGGCCGCATACCTCGTGACTCGAGGCGCGACATCGGTCGTCAGGTCGGCTTCTTTTCGGGCAGCTTGCCGCCCATCTTCTCGCACTGGCCTTTCGGTACGTACTTCCAGTCGTCTGGCGACTTGTCCACGGTCGCTTGCCCAGCACAGGAATGTTTGGCCGTGCCGCAATCGTTCTTGCCGGCTTCGGCGATTCCCATGCACTTTTCCTTGGGGGCGTCTTCAGCCGAAACGGTTGCGCTGCCGAGCGCCAGCAGGCTGCCGACTGCCGAAGCAATGGCGATGGTCTTCAGGTTCATGAGACTCCTCCGGAGTTGTTGTCTTTGAAAATATGTGATCAACCGGGTATCCAGACCCGAGCAGGGGGCGCTTTATTTCGGACCCCCGGCGGCGGCGGCCATTTCCCCATCGGACGATGCATGTTCCTCGCACAGCGCTGCAACGGCAACCATTTGCCTTTCGGCGACAGTCCTAAATCGGGCCAGCGTCAGTCGGACTGACAATCCGGCCGGCGGTTCCATTTTTTGTTGCGATTGTTATGCTCCGGCCGTCCAGGAAACAGAACGACTTGCGGCTCACGACGCGCGAACAGCGTGTTTTGGCAGCAGACTCTCTTGCAGGAGGGGTGGCTTTCATCGTTGTGGACTAACTACGACCGATCAAAAAGGGCCGGAAGGATTTCCGGCCCTTTTTTTCGCGCAGATCCTGCCCGGCGAACGACGCATATATGATTGCCACTGCGAACCGCCAGCATCTCCACATGACGACATCAGCAATCGCCGCGCACGGCCCCCGTTCAAATACATCTTTGAATCCCGTTGCGCCGCGCACCTCATACATCCGCGTGCCGCCGGGCAACGAGCTGCCCGCAAACGTGCTGTTTGCAGTGACTTTCGGGGATCGGCCACCGATCGCGTTGCAGCGCGCCGTACGGGTGAATCTCGAAATGCTGTCCGGCGCTGATCTCGTGGAGGTCTGGTACGCCAACGGCGACGTGGTGAGCGGCGTCGATGGCGCAATTCGTCATGCCGCCGACGAGCATTTCCTGTCGGCCGTCATCGAAGTCGACGAACGCGAACATGGCGGTATCCTGGCCGCCACCGCGTTTGCCTATCGATCCATCGCGCGCTTCCAGGCGAACTCGAGGTTCCCGCATTTGCTGCGCACCTGGAACTACTTCGACGCCATCAATCGCGGTGAAGGCGACTCGGAACGTTATCGCGAGTTCTGTTCGGGACGCGTGGCGGGATTCGACGGCAAGACGCAGGCGCAGTATCCAGCGGCAACAGTAATCGGCAGGCGCGACGGCGACTCGAGGTTGCAGGTGTACTGGCTCGCGGGCCGATGCCCTGGCATCGCGCTGGAAAATCCGCGGCAACTCTCCGCGTATCACTACCCGAGGCAGTATGGGCAAACACCCCCGAGCTTTTCGCGCGCGATGCTCGTGACGCCTGACTCGCTGATGATCTCCGGCACCGCCAGCATCGTGGGCCACGCTTCGCAACACGCCGATAACGTCGCGGCGCAGGTCGACGAGATCGTCGCCAACCTCGGCAGTCTCCTGCAGGGCGCGCATGCACAGTCACCGGTACTGCCGGCGACCTTTGGCCGCGGCTCGCTGTTCAAGGTGTATCTGCGAAACCGCGTGGACCTGCAAGTCGTCGAAGACAGGCTGCGCACGCTTCTGCCGGATGGCGTTTCATGGCTGGTCCTGCAGGGCGACGTGTGCCGCTCCGATCTGCTGGTGGAGTTCGACTGCACGCATGCCGCTGTCTGACAGCGGCCGGAAATGCTCAGTCGGCCTTGCCGTCCGGTGGCATCACGTGACTCTCTATCCAGGCCTGCGCTTCATTGTTCACTTCGCGTGCATCGCGTCCGGCGGCCTCGATCGGCGGGCCGATGATGACGCGAATGGTGCCGCGCTTCTTGAGAACGCCACGGCGTGGCCAGAAATATCCCGCGTTGTGGGCCACCGGAACGATCTTGCGATTTTCCTGCGCGGCTAACAAAGTTCCACTCGAGCCATAGCGGCGCGTCTCGCCCGCGGCCATGCGCGTGCCTTCGGGAAACACCAGTATCCAGGCCCCGTGCGCCATACGGTCCTTGCCCTGCGCGAGCACCTGGTTGACGGCCGAAGCGCCGGCCTTGCGATCGATGGCGATGCAGCTCGCGAGCAGACAGCCCCAGCCGACGAAGGGGATCCAGAGGATCTCGCGCTTCATGACCCACACCAGCGGTGGGAACAGGATCATGATTCCGAAGGTCTCCCAGGTCGAAGAGTGCTTCATGAAAATGACGTGATTGCCGGGCGGAAGATTCTCGCGGCCCTCGACCGTGTAACGGATGCCGCACAAAATCCGCGCGGCGAAGAACACCACGTGCGTCATCACTCCTGCCAACCAGAAGCGGCCGCGAAACGACAGGAACGGAGTGATCACGCAGTAGCTGAACCCGAATACCAGCATCCACAGGTACAGGAACACGTTGAAGATCAGCGACCCGAGCATCTGCATGTTTTAGTCGCTCGTCATCAACCCGGCAGGCAGGACAGGTCCGCGATCCGTGCAAAGTGGTGGCGCAGCTGCGCCAGCAATGCCAGGCGATTGCGGCGCAGTACCAGGTCTTCGGCATTGACCATGACGTTGTCGAAAAAGCCGTCGACTGCGGGGCGCAGGGTCGCGAGACGCGCGAGCGCTTCGGTGTAGTCGCGCCTGGCGAGGGCGCGCTCGACCTCGACGACGATGCCCGCCAGTGCTTCGTGCAATGCCTTCTCGGCAGGCTCGCGCAGCGCCGCGACGTCGACGTCGCCCGCCGTACCAGCGTCCGCCTTCTTCAGGATGTTGGAGATGCGCTTGTTGGCGGCGGTGAGACTGGTTGCTTCGGCCAGCTTGAGGAATTTCGCGAGCGCCGCGAGCCGGGCTGCGAAATCCGGCGGGGAGACCGGCGAGCTGGCGCGCACCGCGTCGAACATTTCGGTGGTCACGCCTGCGACCCCGCCGGCGCTTTCGCTGTCCAGGAAGTACGCGCGCAGGCGTTCGATCATGTATTCCCAGAGCTCTTCGGCTGCACCGGCATTCTGCACGGGCTGCAGCGCGCAGGCGCGCGTCACGAGCGCGCGAAGGTCGATCGGAAGCTTCTTCTCGGTGACGATGCGCAGGGCGCCAATGGCTGCCCGACGCAGACCGAACGGATCCTTGGTGCCGCTTGGCTTCTGGCCGATGGCAAAGATACCGGCCAGCGTGTCGAGCTTGTCGGCGAGAGCCACGGCCACACCGGCACCCGTCGCGGGCAGCGCGCCGCCGGCGCCGCGCGGTAGATAGTGCTCATCGATGGCCGCCGCCACATCGGCGGGTTCGCCGTCGGCGAGTGCGTAGTAACGGCCCATGATTCCCTGAAGCTCGGGGAATTCGCCGACCATGGATGACAGCAGATCGCACTTCGCGAGCTGCGCAGCACGTTCCGCCTTGGCGCGATCCGCGTCGATCAGCAGGGCGATCTCTCCCGCGAGGGTCACGACTCGCCGGACTTTGTCGCCGATGGAGCCGAGCTTCGCCTGGAATGTCACGGCGTCGAGGCCGGGAAGGCGCGCCGCCAGCGGTTGCTTGCGATCCTGACTCCAGAAGAAGGCAGCGTCGGACAGGCGCGGGCGCACGACGCGCTCGTTGCCAGCTCGCACCCTGGAAGGATCCCGGCTCTCGATGTTGCTGACCGTGATGAAGTGCGGAAGTAGTTTGCCGCCAGCGTCCTGGAGCGGGAAGTAACGCTGGTGCTGTTGCAGCGTCGAGATCAGTACCTCGCGCGGCAGTTCGAGGAATCGCGGTTCGAACGAACCCGCAACTGCGCTCGGCCATTCGACCAGCGCGGTCACTTCATCGAGCAGCGAATCGCTCAGCAAAGCCTCGCCGGACAGCGACTCCGCGGCAGCCAGGACTTGCGCACCGATTCGCGTGCGGCGCTCGCCGAAATCCGGGACGACCTTGCCTTTCTCGCGCAGCACGGTCTCGTAGTCGCAGGCGTCGTCGAGCGAGAATTCCTGCGGCGCCATGAATCGATGCCCGCGCGTCGTTCGTCCCGCATCGGTGTCCAGGATGCGCGCGGGTATGACATCCACGCCGAACAGCAACGTCAGCCAGTGCACTGGCCGCACGAACTCCGCGGCGGATGCGCCCCAACGCATGCGTTTGGGGATCGGCAGTTGATCGAGTGAGCGCTGCACGATGCCTGGCAACAGGCCTGACGTCGCAAGACCTGGCTTTGAACCGGCGAAGAAAAGGAATTCACCCTTGCCTTCGGAAACCCGCGTGAGCGTACTTACGTCGGTTCCACACTTTTCCGCGAACTTCGTGGCGGCCGCCGTGGGCTTGCCCTCCTTGTCGAAGGCGGCACTCACCGGCGGACCCTTGAGCTTGATGGCCTGGGCCGGCTGCATCACGGCGAGGTCGCGCACCAGCACTGCCAGTCGCCGCGGTGTGGCAAACGACCGCAGCTCGCCGTGCGGCAGGCCAGCTTCGGCGAGCCCCTGACGGATTCCGGCGGCAAAAGCCTTTTCGAGTTCCGGCAGTGCGAGCGGAGGCAACTCTTCGGTGCCCAACTCCACGAGAAAATCGCTGGCACGCGCGTTCATGGCGACACCGGCTTGTCTTTGGACTTGAGCATCGGAAAGCCGAGCGCTTCGCGACTGTCGTAGTAGGCCTGCGCCACGGCTCGTGCCAACGTGCGCACGCGCAGGATGTAGCGCTGACGCTCGGTCACGGAAATCGCCTTGCGCGCATCCAGCAGATTGAATGTGTGCGACGCCTTCATCACCTGCTCGTATGCCGGCAAGGCGAGCTTCGCCTCGAGCAATTTGCCGCAGGCGGCTTCATGTTCGTCAAAGTGACGCAGCAGAACGGCGGTATCGGCGTACTCGAAGTTGTACGCCGACTGCTCGACCTCGTTCTGGTGGAACACGTCGCGATAGGTGACGCGGCCAAGCGGTCCGTCAGTCCAGACGATGTCGAAAATGCTCTCGACACCCTGGAGGTACATCGCGAGGCGCTCGAGACCGTAGGTGATTTCGCCGGTCACGGGTTTGCAGTCGAGGCCACCGACCTGCTGGAAGTAGGTGAACTGCGTGACTTCCATTCCGTTCAACCAGACTTCCCACCCCAAGCCCCACGCGCCGAGAGTGGGCGATTCCCAGTTGTCCTCCACGAATCGCACATCGTGTACGAGAGTGTCGAAGCCCAGCGCACGCAGTGATCCGAGATACAGGTCGAGAATCGGCAGCGGCGAAGGTTTGATGACTACCTGGAACTGGTAGTAGTGCTGCAGGCGAAACGGATTGTCGCCATACCGGCCGTCAGTGGGACGCCGGGAGGGCTGAACGTACGCTGCTGACCAGGGCTCGGGACCGATGGACCGCAGAAACGTGGCGGTGTGAAACGTGCCGGCGCCCATCTCCATGTCGTAAGGCTGAAGGATGATGCAGCCTTGATCGGCCCAGTATTTCTGGAGCGCGAAGATCAGTTCCTGGAAGGTGCGGGGCGGGGTGCCCAGCGGCATGTCGGCAAGTGTCGAAGGCATGATTCAGTCGCGTTTTGGCCGGCGCGCAGTATAGCGGGGGACCCCCGGAAGCGACTGAAAACCAAGGTCTTGGGCGCTACAGGTTGACCACACGGATCTCGTAGACCTCGGAGATGGCGTTGCCGTCCCACGCATAGCGCAGATGCACGCCCTGGCGCACGTTCTGCACGAGGCGCGGTCGAAACAGCGCCACGCACTGACCTCCATTGCGCCTCACGCTGTCGAAGGCGATGCCATTCGATCCGGCCCCGCGCAGTAGGCGTCCTAGCTTCTGCGAAGCGGCATAACTCGCCGGGTCGTAGATGTCGGGCAATTCCATGCGCCGCCCGCGCAGGTCATGCAATTCGCAGGCGACATCGGCCAGGTAACAGCGCATCTCGAGTTCAATGGGAGGCTGACTGGTGGCGCGCAGGAAATTCTCGCGGTGAAAACGCGTTTCGGCGATGGCCGTGTCAACCGATTCGGCCGCGTAGTAGGCGCCGAAATGACCATCGGTGAACCGCGTGCCGGGCGGTGAAAGATGAGTGAACGGCGCCATGACAATGGATGCGTTGGGCCCACTGACGCGGTCGGCGACGGGAACCAGATGCAACTCGCCGAGTTGAGTACGGATGCGAGGATTGGTTCTGGACTCGAGCTCGTAGAGCGCGTCCCAGTCTGCCGGGTCCGCGACCCGCTCGAACAGATGAATCGTCGGCAGCCGGCTCGCGACAATGCGATGGCACGGCGCGAACCTCACCGCCCGCGCGGTGTGTGTGATTTCCACCATCCTTGGTCTCCGCTTGGGTCAGCGACCCTTATCCACGCTCGGCGTCGAGGTATTCCCGCACCACATAGAGATCGGCCACCCTGCCGGACAACATGCGTTCGAGGGCCGATCGGCCACCAAAAGGCGCGGCGGAATTGGGTTGGCGAATCCAGGCGTCGGCCGCCTTGGGATCCGGGAGCAGGATCTGCAGCGACTTGTAGATGCCGAGCAGATAAGAGAGACGTTCGAGAGTATCGCCCGGCAGCCTGGGATCGCGTTCTCGCCGCCATTTGAAAAAGGTGGAGCGGGAAGCGATGCCTAACAACTTGAGCTGTTCGGCGACGCTCAGGCCCCACGCCTCGGCGATGTTCACGAATGCCCGCATTCCCGGGCCACCGGGAGATGAGGTGCCGGAATTCGGGTTCGGCCGTGGGTTGGCGATCGTCAGACTCATAGCGTTCTCCAGAAGTCTATAAATAGACTATATCAGCCAGAGATACATATAGAAACATTTTCCCGCATCATGCGAGTGCGCAGTGCAAACACAGGGCATTTTTCTGGCAGAACTTGGAGCAAAATGCATCGCGCACGCACCAATAGTGTGCGCGCCTCAGAGGCAGATCTAGGTAAGTCATTGATTCAAAAGGATTCAATGGCTGGCACACCGAATGCATTGAGACCGAGGCTTAAACCCCTTCCGAGAGGATCTCTAACAATGAAACCCGCAGATGTAATCAAGTTGATCAAGGACAAGGAGGTCCGATACGCCGATCTCCGCTTCACCGACACGCGTGGCAAAGAACAACACGTAACGATTCCCGCGAACCTGGTTGATGAAGACCTTTTCCGCGACGGCAAGATGTTCGACGGCTCGTCGATCTCGGGTTGGAAGGGCATCAACGAGTCGGACATGATCCTGGCGCTCGATCCGACCACGGCGGTCATCGATCCGTTCTTCGAGCAGACCACGGTCAACATTCGCTGCGACATCATCGAACCGGCCACCATGCAGGGCTATGAGCGCGATCCGCGCTCGCTCGGCCGCCGCGCCGAGGCTTATCTCAAATCCACGGGCATCGCCGACGGGGCGTTGTTCGGACCCGAAAACGAGTTCTTCATCTTCGACAGCGTCCGCTGGAACAGCGGTATCAACGAATCTTCGTACGCCATCGATTCCGTGCAAGGCGCGTGGAACAGCAACACCGTTCTCGCCGACGGCAACAAGGGTCATCGCCCCACCGTCAAGGGCGGCTACTTCCCGGTTCCCCCGGTCGATGCATTCCAGGACATCCGCTCTGCGATGTGCGACGCACTCGAAGAGATGGGTCTCAAGGTCGAAGTTCATCACCATGAAGTGGCGACCGGCGGCCAGTGCGAAATCGGTGTCGGTCCCGGCGGCCTGGTGAAGAAGGCCGACGAAGTACAGATCCTGAAATACGCCATCCACAACGTGGCGCACAGCTACGGCAAAACGGCCACATTCATGCCGAAGCCGCTGGTTGGCGACAACGGTTCGGGCATGCACGTGCACCAGTCACTGCAGAAAGCCGGCGTCGCGCTGTTCGCGGGCGACAAGTACGGCGGTCTCTCCGACACGGCGCTCTACTACATCGGCGGCATCATCAAGCACGCCAAGGCCATCAACGCGTTCACCAACCCTGGCACCAACAGCTACAAGCGCCTGGTCCCCGGCTTCGAAGCTCCCGTGATGCTCGCGTACTCCGCGCGCAACCGGTCTGCCTCGATCCGCATTCCCTGGGTGTCGAACCCGAAGGCGCGGCGCATCGAAGTGCGCTTCCCGGATTCAGCTGCGAACCCGTACTTCGCTTTCGCCGCCATGATGATGGCGGGTCTCGACGGCATTCAGAACAAGATCCACCCCGGCGATCCGGCGGACAAGGATCTTTACGACCTCGAGCCCGAAGAAGCGAAGCACATCCCGACGGTGTGCCACTCGCTCGACATGGCGCTCGAGCATCTCGACAAGGATCGCGAGTTCCTGACCCGGGGCGGCGTATTCACCAACGACGTGATCGATGCTTACATCGGATTGAAGACACAGGAAGTCACGCGCTTCCGCATGTCCACTCATCCGATCGAGTTCGACATGTACTACAGCTGTTGAGGCGTCACGTGA
>Ga0207691_10002998_pt1 | contig 16478 bp, 16 predicted proteins | sample KBSM13metaG_FD_184327 | JGI IMG/M metagenome (GOLD analysis project Ga0207691, IMG submission 184327) | Miscanthus rhizosphere microbial communities from Kellogg Biological Station, Michigan, USA - KBS M1-3 metaG (SPAdes) (version 2) | ecosystem: Host-associated > Plants > Roots > Rhizosphere >... | reverse complement strand
GTCAGCCTCGAACGCGCCCGCGACGCGAAGGAGTCGGCCAAGGCGCTGCTGAGCACTTTGCCCGGGCTCATGGGCGTCGGCATCACCAAGATCGGCGAGGACTATGCGCTCAAGGTGAACCTGCGCCAGGCGTTGCCGTCAGGCGTGACGGTGCCGGAACGGATCGGCGACGTGCCGGTGTGCGTGGAGGTCGTCGGCACGATCAGGAAGCGCAGCTGAGACGCCGCCCTCGAGCGGTCACGACGAGATGTCGTGCTCCCGTCGCAGCTTTCGCTCCAGTTGCTTCACCCATCTGGCACCTCCTGCCACGAGCTGCACGGCTTCGGGCCTGCGCGTCTTGGGGAAGTGCTTCTGGGTCCACGCGCTCACGGCCACCAGCACGGGCAGGAGTTCCAGCCCCCTCTCGGTCATGCTGTAGACGGCCTTCTGGGCGTGCGTCGGGTCCCCGCTCTTGGTCACGATGCCGCTTTCGACGAGCGCGTTGAGCCGGTCCGCCAGGACGTTGCTCGAGATCGCCTCTTCGGACTGCATGAACTCCCGGAAGTGACGCTTGCCGGCGAACATGAGGTCACGGACGACCAGCAATGTCCAGCGATCGCCCAAAAGCTCCAGCCCGGTGCTGATGGGACATGTCGATCGGCGGTCCTGTCTCATGGCTTCGATCCTAAACCGGTTGCAATTCGCAAGTGGTAGACGCAGAATCCCGCTGCTGAATGCAACCGGTGCGAGAGATCGATGACATACCCGCGATACCACGGAAGCTGTCACTGCCAGGCAGTCCGCTACGAAGCGGAGTTCGACCTGGCCGCCGGCAGCAACCGCTGCAACTGCTCGCTGTGCAGCAAGGCACGTGCATGGTTCCTGTTCGTTCGCGGCGACAAGTTCAAGCTGCTCTCCGGCGACGACGTGCTGAGCACTTACCAGTGGCTGCCGCCCGGTCGGGCGGAGCCGGGCCTCGTCTACCGCTTCTGCTCACAATGCGGTATCCGCCTTTACGCCACGGGCGAACTGGCACAACTAGGCGGGCGCTTCTATGCGATTCACGTGCCCACCCTGGACGATGTCGACAGGGAGCAGTTGGTGTGCGCGCCGTTGCACTTCCTGGACAACGCACGTGACCGAACCGATCGCGAACCCGCCGATGTCCGCTTGATGTAGAGCAGGACCCACCGCCCGGTGGGGCTCATGCCGGCTCGACGATCGCCGCGTTCACCATCGTCTTCACCTCGCGCCGCACGGGGTACGTGCTCGACGGCATGAGCTGGGTCATGAAGACGACGCATACGTCCTCGACCGGGTCGATCCAGAACGCAGTCGATGCCATCCCGCCCCAGGAGAACTCGCCTGGTGACGCGGTCACGCCGTAGCGGGCCGGGTCGGTCACCATCGCGAAGCCGAGGCCGAAGCCCATGCCCTGGTACGCGGCCTCCGAGAACATGCCGGGCGGGGCGAGCTCGGCAAGATCTCGGCCGCCGGGCAGGTGGTTGGTGCGCATGAAGGCGAGCGTTTTCGGTCCGACCAGCCGCACGCCGCCGAGCTCGCCGCCGCGGCGCAGCATCTCGCAGAAGCGAAGGTAGTCGGCGGCGGTGCCGACGAGGCCGCCGCCGCCCGACGGCGCGCGCGGCGGCGCGAGGAAGTCGCCGAGCTGCGCCGGTTCGAGCGCGCCGGCGGCGGATCGCACGTAGCAGTCGGCGAAGCGTGCGACCTTCGCTTCGGGAACGTGGAAGTCGGTGTCTTGCATGCCGAGCGGCACGAGAATGCGCGTGCGCACGAACGCGTCGAACGGCAACCCCGACGCCAGGCTCACGAGGTGGCCGACGACGTCGGTCGAGACGCCGTAGTTCCAGGACGTGCCGGGCGAGAACTCGAGCGGCACGCCGGCGAGTCCCTCGACCAGCGCCTCGAGACTCTCCGCCTCGAAGGCGTCGAGGCGAAGCTGGCGATATGCCGCGTCGACGTTGGTGCGGTTCTGGAAGCCATAGGTCAGGCCCGATGTGTGGCGCATCAGGTCGACGACGCGCATCGGCGCGTCGACCGGCTGCGCGACGAACCCGCCCGGCTGGCCGGCGCGGTAGACGGTCTGGTCGCGCCAAGACGGGATCCATTTCGCGACCGGGTCGTCGAGCGCGATCCGTCCTTCCTCGACGAGCATCATGAGGGCGATGCTCGTCACCGGCTTGGTCATCGAGTAGATGCGAAAGATCGTGTCCTCCTCGAGCAGCTTCTGCTTCGCGAGCGAGCCGTGGCCAAGCACGCACTTGTGGACGATCTCGCCCTTTCGCGCCACCAGCAGCAGCGCGCCCGGCAGGAGGCCGGGCTCGACATAGCGCTCGGCGAGGAAGCGATCGATGCGCGCCAGGCGCTCGCCGTCGAAGCCGAGCGCGGCGGGGCGCGCGGTGGGGATCGTCGTGGTCATGAGTGGTCGAGGGGTAAACGGACGAGCGTGCAAGTGTGAGCCAAACCATGGCCCGTTCTCCGGCCCAGAATGTCGAATGCCCAAGCGTCCCTCATCCGGCGGCCTCGTCTATTCCACCGACGCCGGCCGCATGTGCCCCGCGTGTCGGCTACCGGTGGCGTCTTGCCGGTGCGCCTCGGCGGCGGCGCGCCCGGTACCGGCCGCCGACGGCGTAGCGCGCATCCGCCGCGAAGTGGGTGGGCGTGGCGGCAAGACGGTGACCGTCGTGACCGGTCTCGCGCTCGACCCGATCGCCCTCGCCGCGCTCTCGAAACGGCTCAAGTCGGCGTGCGGCACGGGTGGCACTGTCAAGGCGGGCGCGCTCGAGTTCCAGGGCGACCACCGCGGGCAGCTCGTCTCGCTGCTCGCGAGCGAAGGCTTCAAGTGCAAGCTCGCGGGCGGGTGAACGCTCTCGGAGCAGAGTGGAGGCGCTATCGCGAGACTTTCTCGCGACGACTTGTCCTTGCATGCAACACCGAAGACGCGCGGCCGTAACCTGGGCGGTGCCAATGCGGCCGAGCAGCGTTGCGCTCGCCTTGGGCGTCGATCTCGCGTAGCAGAGACGTGACGAAGTCGAGGAACAACCGAACCCGCGGCGTGCGGCGTTGATTCGGGCGAAAGAGCACGTTGACCGGTGGCCCGCCTTTCACCTCCCAATCCAGCAACACCGGTACGACGCGCCCGGTCTGTAGGTGGGCGCGAGTGGTCAAGTGATTGAGGCGAGCGATGCCTTCGCCGGCAAGCACGGCGTCGAGCACGACTTCTCGACCACTGCTGCAGAGCCAGCCGCTCACCTTGACCGATGCCTTTTCGCCCCCGCGCTCGAAATCCCACAGGTCGATCAAGATCCCGGCGGGATTGCGCATCAGCACGCAGGTGTGTTGATCGAGCTGGTGCGGATGCGTCGGGATGCCGCGCGAGGCCCAGTATTCAGGCGCACCGACGATCAGCGCGCGGGTGTGACCGAGCTGGCGATGGACCAGATCGTTCGCCTCCGGCCAGCCGTGTAGCACAAAGACATCGGCGGTCTGCGCATCTGCGTCTGTCATTCGGTGAATCACCCGGATGTCGATGCGGATGTCGGGATAGAGCGAGTGGAATCGCGCCATCGCCGGCCGCAGCACGTGGAGCGCCAGCTGCGAGTGGGCGGCAATCACCAGCGTGCCGGTCGGTCGCTGGGCGGACTTGCGAAGCGTCTCGTCGACGGTCGTCAACTCGGCCAGCAGTGGCCGACATGCCTCGAGGTAGGTTTCCCCGCTCGCCGTCAGCGTCAGGCCACGCGAGCTGCGTTGAAACAGGCGAAGGCCGAGGCTTTGCTCGAGCGAGGTCACCAGCTTGTGGACCGAGGGAACGCTCAGCTCGAGCCGGCGCGCAGCGCCCGAGAAGCTGCCCTCTTCGGCGCAAGCGACGAAGTGACCCAGTGCGCGCAGCTTGTCCATGGCTCAATCGCAAAGGACATTATTCGTTAGCTTTTGGTTCAAGCCGAAAGTTCGCGTCGGAATATTCCCAGCGGTGCCAACGGTTCCTAGAGTGGCCGCTCGACCACCGCACTGGGCGCAATTCATGAAGAAGCCGTTCTCGTCCTTTGCCCTCTGCCTGGCCGTCACGCTCTGCGTCCTTGCCGACGCGAATGCGCAGATCTGCAGACCGGTCGCCGAGCGGACCGGAGAAGTGGGTTGCTGGATCACGGCGCACGCCATGTTGGCGGAGCTGCCACGGGCGCCGGTGTTCTGGCACCTCGATACCTACGCGACGCTTGCCGATGCGCAGGCCGCCAGCGGCCCGCGCGGAACCGTCCTGGAGTCACTTGGAAAAGTCTGGCTGCTGACGATCGAGGTCGCCGGATGGCGTCCGCGAGGAGGGAATCGTCTCGCCGAGATCGGGCCGCTGCCGGTGAGCTCGGACGCGAGATACGCCGCGCAGTACATGGAGGCCGTGTTCACCCCGGGCATGACCGCTCCCGCGCATCGCCATTCGGGACCCGAAGCCTGGTACACGTTGACCGGAGAGACCTGCCTGGAGACGCCCGCGGGCAAGCTGGTCGGGCGAGCCGGGGGTTCACATGTCATCGTGCCGGGCGGCCCGCCCATGCATCTCACGGCAACCGGCACCGAGACCCGCCGTGCGCTGGTCCTGATCCTGCATGATTCGACTCAACCGCCGACGACCCCGGTGCACGACTGGAAGCCCAGTGGACTGTGTCTGAGCTGAACACCAGACGTAGCGGTCGGGTTGCTCCATCCTTAGAGGATTCCCAGTCTCCGGAACACGTCGGCCAGCTTCTCGCCGCGGCGCAGCGCATCGCGCGACTGGTTCTCGCCCGAGACCTTCTCGACCGCGCGGCGCACGACTTCCTGCTCCACCGCGCGCGGGATGACGACGACGCCGTCGACGTCGCCGAAGACGAGGTCTCCGGGGTGGACGCTCACGCCGGCGCACACCACCGGCACGTCGCGCTCGACCATGCGGGCCCGGCCCTTGGTGTCGAGCGGCCCGATGCCGCCGCAGAAGACGGGAAAGCGCATTTCGCGGATCTGCTTGACGTCACGCACCAGGCCGTCGGTCACGCATCCGGCCGCGCCGCGCGCCATGCTCGCGGTCGACAACAACTCCCCCCACGGGGCGATGCGCTCGGTCGGGCCGTCGCACGCCAGCACGACGACGTCACCGGCCACGAGGTCGTCGACGAGCGCGATCTCGACCTCGTACGGGTTCTCGCCTTTTGCGGGCGGTGCGTACACCGGCATGTACACGCCGGTGCGGGCCCGGCCGATCAGCTGCAGCGTGTCGTCGAGCGGGCGCATGAACGGCTTCATCGCCTGCTGCATCAGCTCCAGGCTGTCGAGTGTGTCTGAGAGGACCGCGGTGTTCAGCGACTGCAGCGAGTTCGGGATCGTCGGCATGGTGTCAGCGCCCGGCAGGCGGTGGTCTCGAAGGGGGTTGCCACCGAGGATACCGACCCGCTCACGGACGCCTTGGACGAGCAGACCGACTCGCATGCCGAGCGAATCCGCCCTCAGCGCCGCCCCTCAGGATCGCCTCAGGGCCGGTTTGGCGCTCGCCAGGAAGGCCTTGGCGACCGCTGGAACGCTTTCGTCGCACGCGCTGGCCTCCGGGTCGCGATCTCCCTACAGTTGCGGGATGGCTGGGTTGTCGATGGCGATGGACGAGCCCGCGGTCGGGCGGACACGGCGCTCGCTGCGCAACGACCTGCAGCTGATCGCCCTGGTCCTCGGCATCGCGGCCTGGGACGCCAGCGTCGTCTTCGTCGTGCAGATCGCCGCCAAGCCGATCGCCGTCGACTGGCTGGCGCATCTCGGGCACCTCTTCCTGGCCGGCCTGCTGTGCGTCGGGCCTGGCGTGCTGGCGGTTCGGCTGCTCACGCCGAGCTACCCTTCGACCCTGCGTCGCTGCGTCCGCACCTTCGCTGCGTTCGTTCTCGGCTCGGCCGTCGGCCATGTGGCCGCGGGTCGCTGGTTCTATTTTCCGCAGAGCGGCGATATCGTGACGGTGCTGCCGATGGTGGCCTGGAGCCTGCTCATCTACACGCTGGGCGCGGCGTCGATCATCGGTGCGATGTACTGGCTGCGGCTCGGATCGGCGATTCGCCACGATCTGCACCGGACGCGCCTCGGCCTGCTCGCGCTGCAGGCCGACCGGGCCGAAGCCGAGCTGATGCGACTGCGCACCCAGATCGAGCCGCACTTCCTGTTCAACACGGTGGCGACGGTCGTGCAGTTGGTCCGAAGCGACCCGGTCACCGCACACCGCACTCTCGCCCGGCTGATCGACTACATGAGCGCTTCGCGCGCTCACATGCGACGCGAGGAGACGACCTTGGCCGAGGAGCTTCGGCTCACCGAGGGCTACCTCGAGATCCAGCGCCTGCGCATGGAGTCGCGATTGCGCTATGACGTCGACGTCGCGCCCCAGTTGCGCGGCAACCGGGTTCCTCCCGCGGCCCTGCTGACCCTGGTCGAGAACGCGATCAAGCACGGGCTAGCACCGCGCAAGCGCGGCGGCACGCTGCGCATCGCGGCCCATCGCGACGGCGGCTGGCTGGTGGTCAGCGTGGCCGACGATGGCATCGGCTTGCGCAAGACCAGCGGGCGCGGCTCGGGCCTTGCCAACGTGCGGGCCCGGATGCAGGGCCTCTACGGCCGCGACGCCTGGCTGCGCCTGGCGAGCGAGGCCGAGGGAGGAACAACGGCGACGCTGCGCCTGCCCGCGGGCGCTCCGCCTGCGATGGAGGCGACATGAGCGCGCGACCACGGGCCGATTGGCGCGGCTGGCAATCCGACATCGTCCGCCGCCTCGATCGCGCCACGATCGTCGGCGCCTTCGGGCTGACCGCGTTCTGCGTCGCGCTGATGCACTTCGAGCACGCCAACGTCGAGCCGGCGATCCTCGCGGCGCGCTCGCTGTACTGGCTCACCACTGTGACGGTGGGCGTGCTCGCGCTCGCGACATCGATGGTCGCGGCGGCCCGTGGCGCAAGGCCCTGGGTCGCGTACGCGCTGGCCGGTGTCGTGATCGTCACGGCAGCCGCCGCGGCCGACCTCGCGTTCGCTCCCTACGCCTGGAAGGTCGGCACGGCGAACCGCCACTTGCCGGCCACCGTCGTCGCGCACCTGACGACTTTGTCGATGTTGCTCGCCCCGGCCGCCGTCTTCTATGTCTGCGCCAGCAACGCCGTGCACCACGCGAGGCTGTTGCGGTCGCTCGACATCGAGCGGGCGGCCGAGGCCGAGCGTCTGGTCCAGCAACGCCTGCAGACCGAGTTGGCGACGATCGACCACGATCTGGTGCTGAACGGAATGCGGCTCGCCCTTGCGCCGCTGCTGGCGCGCGAAGCCGGGCAGGCGGAGGAGCTGCTGGGCGCGGTGACGGCGTACCTGCGGGTCGCGCATCAGCGCGGCGCCATCAACGCGCAGGCCGTGACCGCCGCGCTCGACGAGCTGCGCCAGCTGTGCGCGAATCGCAGCGGCGCCGCTGCGTTGGGATGACGTCATGAGCCACGAGGCACGCGCGGTCATCGCCGAAGACGAACGTCTGCTCGCCCAGGGCTTGCGCGATGCCTTGGCCGAGCTCTGGCCCGAGCTGCTGATCTGCGCCGCGGTCGAGGACGGCATCCAGGCGCTGCGCGCGCTCGACGAGCACGCGCCCGACGTCCTCTTTCTCGACATCCAGATGCCGGGGTTGTCGGGAATCGAGGTCGCGCGCCAGGTCAACGGCCGCTGCCATGTCGTCTTCGTGACCGCGTTCGACGAATACGCGGTGCAGGCATTCGAACAGGGTGCGATCGACTACGTCCTGAAGCCGCTTTCGACGGCACGTCTCGCGACCACGGTCGGTCGTCTGAAGAAGAGCATCGGCAGTGCACCGGCAAGCCTCGACGGGCTGCTCGAGCGTCTCGCGGAGCCGCGCGACAACGGCCATCTGCGCTGGATCACCGCGGCGCAAGGCCGCGAGGTCCGGCTGATCACGGTCGGCGAGGTGTGCTATTTCCGCTCCGACAACAAGTACACCTCGGTGGTGACCGCGGACGGCGAGGCGCTGATCCGCGTCTCCTTGCGCGAGCTGATCGAGCAGCTCGATCCGGCGGTGTTCTGGCAGGTGCATCGGCACACGGTCGTCAACGCCAACGCGATTGCCGGCCTGCTGCGTAACGCCGACGGGCACCTCTGCATCAAGCTGAGACAGCGGAGCGAGACCTTGCCCGTGAGCGAGAGCCACGCCGCCCGGTTCCGGGCGATGTAAGTGGCGCCGCGCCGCGGCGCGCGGTGATCGGCTCGACACTCCTGACGACAACGTAGCACGTCGTCCTACAGCCGAGCCCCTGATCGCGGGATTCGGACTCGCGGCCCGCCGCTCTACTCTGTCGCAACGGTTCGAGAGGCGGACCAAACAACCGAGGTGTCACATGAAGAGAGTTCTTTCGGCGCTGGCCTTAGCCACCATTGCGGTCGCTGCGCAGGCGCAGGTCACATTCGTCGACGGCACGGAGCGGCCGGTGTTTGCGAACTACAACCCGAACGGCACCGCAGCCACGCTCGGCCCCGTCGTCGGCGGCCGAGAGGACGCGATGATCAACACCACGGCGGGCATGCTGACGGCGACGTTCCTCGGCTTCGAGGCGATCGATACCGACTCCTTCACGTTCACCTTGAGCAGCGGGACGCTGAGCAACAAGGGCGCGCTCAACGCGTCGATCTCCGGCCCGGTGGCCGCAGGCGCACTCAACTTCACGTTCGCCGACCTGTTCCAAGGAACGGCCATCGGCAACGGCCAGAACCTCGGCGACTTCACCTCCTACGCCGTCCTCGGCTCGTTCGCCGGCACCGTGTTCACGCCGTTCACCCTCGGCGGGGCGTACGACCTGATCCTCGGCTTCAACGACGGCCTGCGGGTCGACAGCGACTACGACGACATGGTGATCGGCCTGCGTGTCACCGCCGTCCCCGAGCCCGAGACCTACGCCTTGCTGCTCGCCGGCCTGGGCGCGGTCGGCTTCGTCGCCGGCCGTCGCAGGAAAAGCGCTGAGCTTTCGCGCTAGCGGACGGCGTCGACGCTCACGCCGAGCCGTTCGGCGTAGCGGGCGAGCGTGCGCTGCCAGGCCGGTCGGTCCAGGCAGCGCTCGTAGTAGGCCTTCAGCTTCGGGAAGGGCGCCATCAGGTCGGTCTTGCGGATGCCGCGCAGGACGCCGGCCATCATGATGTCGGCCACGGTGAAGTCGGCACATGCGATCCACTCGCGGTCTTGCAGGCGCCGCTCGACGTCACCGAGCCAGCGGGCGGCCAGCTTGGGCACCTCGTCGTGCAGCCTGGGGGCGGCCTTGTCGCTGTCGAACATGCCGATCAGGTCGAGGCACACCAGGGTCGTGCCGACCGTGCCCACCGCGGCGAAGCACCACTGGACGACGCGGGTGCGCCCCGCGAGGTCGCTCGGGATCAGGTTGCCGGCTTTCTCGGCGAGGTAAAGGGCGATCGCCGCCGACTCGGCGACGATGAAGCCGTCGTCGTCGATGACCGGTGCCTGGCGGAACGGGCTGATCCGGCGGTAGGCCTCGCCGTCCAGCTCGCCGCCGGTGTGGTCGAGAGCGTGGACCCGATACGGCAGGCCTGTCTCCTCGAGCGCCCATTGCGCCCAGAGGTCCTTGGTCTCGCCGTGCCCCTCGGCAAAGATCCGTCCGAAGCCGTAGAGCGTGATCATGTGCCTTGTGGGCTCCTTGATTCGTTGCTGCGGCCGGCGCTCAGGTGAAGAAGTCGACGCCGCCGCCAACCAGGCGATACATCGAGCCGACGATCTTGATCTTGCCTTCCTTCTCGAGTCCGGCGAGCACTTCGCTGCGTTGGCGGATGGCGCTGACGGTCTGGCGAACGTTGGTCTTGGCGACCTCGTCGACGAACGCATCGTTCTTGCTCGTGCGCGCGCCTTCGTAGCGGGTCGCCTCGACGGCCGGCTTGATCTTGTTCAGCAGGCCCGTGAGATGGCCGAGCTGTGCACCGTCGATGGCGCCCTTGATCGCCCCGCACGAGGTGTGCCCCATCACCAGCACGACCTTGGCACCCGCCACCGCGCAAGCGAACTCCATGCTGCCGAGCAAGTCGTCGTCGGCGATGTTGCCGGCGACGCGCGCATTGAAGGTGTCGCCCAGCCGGGCGTCGAAGATGATCTCGGCGGGCGCGCGCGAATCGATGCAGCTGAGAATCACCGCGGCCGGATATTGGCCGGATGCGGTCGCGCGCTTCTGCGCGAGGAAGTCCTGATCGGTCATCTTGCCGCTGCGGAAGCGCTCGTTGCCTTTCTTCATCAGAGCGATGATCTGGTCGGGAGTCAGCTTGTCGCGCTGCTCCTGGGTCAGCGCGGCGGCATGGACAGTCTGCGCCAGAAGACCCGCGCCTGCCAGGCCGGCGGCCGTCGGAACCATCGCGCTCGTCCTGAGGAACGAGCGGCGGCTCGTCATGCCGCAGCAGGTCCGCAAGCTCTTGGTGCCGGTCATGGCTGCCCTTCAGCGAATGTCGAGCGGCGTAGTCTCGGCGGGCCTCCGCCAAGCGTCAACCGCACCTACCCGGTCGCCCGCAGAGGCGGCGCGCTCGCGGGAACGCACCTTGCCGATCACGTCGCGCAACGACGGCAGACCATGGACGACAACCACCACGAATCGCGCAACGGCGCCGAGCTCCTGGTCGACACGCTGATTGCCTGGGGCATCGACCGGATCTTCGGCATGCCGGGCGACGGCATCAACGGCGTGATGGAAGCGATCCGGCAACGCCAGGGCGAGATCGGCTTCGTGCAGGTGCGCCACGAGGAGGCGGCCGCGTTCATGGCGTGCGCGCACGCCAAGTGGACCGGTCGCATCGGCTGCTGCCTCGCGACCACCGGCCCGGGCGGCCTGCACCTGCTGACCGGCCTCTACGACGCCAAGTTCGACCGCGCGCCGGTGCTGGCCATCACCGGCCTGCCGTACCAGGACCTCGCCGACACCGCGACCCAGCAGGATGTCGACCACACGAAGGTCTTTGCCGATGTCGCCGAGTACACGGCCCGGATCATGAATCCGGCCCACGTCGAGAACGTCGTCGCGCTCGCCTGCCGCACCGCGCTGGCTCGGCGCGGCGTCGCCCATGTCGCGATCCCGGTCGACGTGCAGGAGAAGGCCGTCGCGGAGACCGAGCGCTCGGATCGCAATGTTGCCCATCACGCGTCGATGGTGCCGGCCGAGGGAATGCGGCTGCCGACCGACGCCGACGTCGACCGTGCCGCTGCGCTGCTGAACGCCGCCACGCGAGTCGCCATCCTCGCCGGCCAGGGCGCGCTCGAGGCGCGCGAGGCGCTGGTCGCGGTCGCCGACACGCTCGGTGCGCCGGTCGTCAAGGCGCTGCTCGGCAAGGCAGTCCTGCCCGACGAGCATCCGCTCACGACCGGCGGCATCGGCCTGCTCGGCACGCGGCCGTCGCAGGAGGCGTTCGAGCAATGCGACGCGCTGCTGATCGTCGGCTCGACCTTTCCGTACATCGAGTACTACCCGAAGCCCGGACAGGCGCGCGGCGTGCAGATCGACCGCGACGCGACCCGCATCGGGCTGCGCTTCCCGGTCGAGGTCGGCCTCGCGGGCGACGCGCGCGCGACCCTCGAGGCGCTGCTGCCGCGGCTGCGTCGCAAGGACGATCGCGCCTTCCTGACAGCGGCGCAGCGCGGCGCCGACGAATGGCGACGGCTGCTCCACGACGCCGTCGAGCGTCCGGGCGCGCCGATGAAGCCGGGCCGGATCGCACGAGACCTCGGCGAGCGGCTCACGGCCGACGCCATCGTCGCCTGGGACTCGGGCCACAACACGGGGCTGCTCGCGCGCTACTGCGCGGCCCGCGGCGAGCAGCGCTACGCCGGCTCCGGCCTGCTCGCGTCGATGGCGTGCGCGCTGCCTTACGCGATCGCGGCGCAGCTCGCGTTTCCCGAGCGCCAGGTCGTCGCCTTCGCTGGCGACGGCGGCATGGCGATGCTGATGTGCGAGCTCGCGACCGTCGCTCGCTACCGGCTGCCGATCAAGATCATCGTCGTCCGCAACGACGCGCTCGGCCAGATCAAGTGGGAGCAGATGATGTTCCTCGGCAACCCCGAGTACGAGTGCGCGCTGCAGCCGATCGACTTCGTCAAGGCGGCCGAGGCATTCGGCCTGCGCGGCTTCCGGGTCGAGCGCGCCGAGGACTGCGGCCGCGTCCTCGACGAGGCGCTCGCGCATCCCGGCCCGGTCCTCGTCGAGGCGATCATCGACCCGGCTGAGCCGCTGCTGCCGCCCAAGCGCATGCCCAAATACGCCGACAACCTGAAGAAGGCGCTGGCGCAGGGCACTCCCGGCCGAGAGGCGATCGAGCATGCGATCGAGGAAGAGCCGGCGCGGTCGATGCTGGCCCCCTGACATGCTGCTCCGTTACTGCCCCGAGTCGATGCGTCCAGCCCAGGGCGCGTGAGCCACGTATCAACCCATCGCACCCCATTCAGCTGGCGCGCCCGAACCAGACGACCGACAGCGCCCCCGCCGCCAGCACCAGGATCGCGGCCACGAGGGCGAGTACCGCCGTGATTTCGGTTTCGCGCGTCTGCACCTGCAGGCGCGAGCCGAGGTCCTGGTAGACGCTGCGCAGCTCTTCCGCGGTGCCGGCGTGGTGATACTCGCCGCCGGTCATCCGCGCCACCTCGCGCAGGGTCGGCTCGTCGAGCTGCATGTAGATCGCCAGGCTTTCGCCGCTGCTGACCGGCCCCTCGACCGTTCCCAGGCCCACCACATGGATGCGCACGCCCCGATCGGCGGCCATCTTCGCCGCTTCCAACGTATCGACGCCGGTGGTGCGACGGCCGTCGCTGAGCAGAAGGATCGCGGCAGACTTGTAGGAGCCCGGCGCGACCGGAGTGATCGGCTTCGGCTGCGCGTTGCTCTGCTCGTTCCGACCGGTGCGCGCCTTCTGCCGTGCACCGAAGGTCATGTCGCCCAGGTTGATGCCGTGGTCCGGAAACAGCTCGGCCAGGCAGACCACGATGGCGTTGCCGATCGCCGTGCCGTACTGCATCTGGAAAGCGTCGATGGCGCTGACCAGCGAGCTCCGGTCGAGCGTTGCCGCCTGGGCGACCTGGGCGCTGCCCGCGAACGTGACCAGACCGACGTCGATGCCCTTGGGCAGGTCGCGCAGGAACAGCTTGGCCGCTTCCTGCGCCGCGGCCAGGCGCGTCGGCTTGACGTCGCTCACGCGCATGCTCAGCGAGACGTCCATCGCCAGCATCACCGACGTCCTCGCCCACGGCAGGGTGAGCGCCGCCTGCGGACGCGCGGCGGCGAACAGGAGTACGGCGCAGGCGATGAAGAGCAACGCGGGCGGCACGTGGCGGCGCCAGTGCCGGCCGGACGCCTCGCGCACCAGCTGCAGATCGCTGTAGCGCAGCGCCGGCTTGCCGCGGCGGCGCAGCAGCCAGACGTAGAGCGCCGGCAGCACGGGCAGCGCCAGCATCAACCACAGGGCCTCGGGCCACAGGAAGTTCATCGCTCAGGCGGACGCGTCACGGGGAAACTCGCGCGGCGCCTCGAGCAGGGGACCCGCGGCAGTCGACCCGAAAGCGCTTCGAGGTGCGAGCGGCCTCATCGTACCGGCAAGCCGGGGTCCCGCGATAGAACGCGCGCCGGTCGGCCGGGATCGGCCCGCGCGCGTTGAAGAGGAGGCCCGAAGCGAGCGGCCGCCACCCTTCCTCGGCCGTGCTTTTGCGAAGAAAAGTAGTCTTTCGTAAAGCGCGTTCCATAGCCGGAGCGCGGCGCCATGTCGGGCTAGCCTTTGGCGTGGGTTTCGAGGAGAAGTCATGTCTTTCCTCCGTCTGCTGACCTTGATGGCGTGGCTGGTGGGAGGCTTCGGCATCGTCGCTGCGGCATCCGCGCCGGCGCTCGCCGCCGCGCGCACTCCGGCAGTCACCGCGGCCGTCGTCGAAGGCTTCGACCTCGAGCAGGTCAGCGAGCTCGCTCCCGGTGTCGCGCTCAACTTCAGCGTCTACGGCAGCCCGGGAGCGGAGGTCACCCTCTACATCGAAGGCGTCGGCCAGCTGATCGAGCTCGCCGAGACGCGACCCGGCATCTACGAAGGAACCTACGTGATCGCCGCACGCGACCGGCTCAGATCCGACAGCGGCGTGATCGCGACCCTGCAGCACGACGGTCAGGTCGCCCGCTCGACGCTCGCCGAACCTTTGCTGCTCGAGCGCGGCGCCGTTCCGTGGACGGACGCTGTGGCGCAGGCGACCGCGGCGGCACCGATGCCCGCGCCGCCGCCGGCACGGTTCACGCGCGCGCCCAGCGACGAGGCGAGGGCGCGCGCACCGCGTGCCGGCGAACCGGTACCGATCGCCGATCCGGCGTCGATCGCCAGCGCATCCGAGGCCGCCGCGCCAGCACGGGGCGCGCCGCCACTGGTCGAGCCCGCGCGCCGTGCCACGCCCGTGCCTCGCGTCGCGCGGGCGCCGGCCCGACCGGCGTGCGGCGACTGTGCGGTGGTCGAGACGATCCGCGTCGAGCCCGCGACGGAGCGGCGCGGCGTCATCGGCGCCATCGCCGGCGGCATTGCCGGCGCGGTTCTCGGCGACAAGCTCGCCGAGGCGCACCGGCGTCACATGATGCAGGCCCTCGGCGCGCTGACCGGTGCCTTGCTCGGGCGCGAGATCGAGATGCGCCAGTCGAGTTCGCCGGCCTACACGGTCGTCCTGCGCCTGCCCGACGGCAGTGCGCTCGAGCGGCGCTACGACCAGGCGCCGCCGTTCCGGGTCGGCGACAGCGTGAGCCTGTCGGGCACCGGCACGCGCGTCGCGCGAACCGCGGTCTTCTAGCAAGTCCGACCGGCCCGCAACGTCGTCGAAATGTCCTCGATCGCAGCGCTCGCGAACGCCGTCACGCCGATGGCCTTCGTCCGCGCCCGACCGCGCCGCCGGTTCGCGGCGGCCGTGCCCTGGCTGATCGAGATCGCGTGCGTCGCCGGGGCGATCGCCGTCGTCCTGCCGCAGTTCGATCGGGTCGCCGACCTCGGCTACGGCCGCGACCAGCGCTTCGCCGACAGCGGCCTGGTCGTCGCCGGCTTGCCCGAGCCCGCGCTGCCCGAGGTCTGCGCCGCTTTCGCCGGCCCAGCGGAAGCGCCGTTGCGCGATGCCTTGTGCGGTGCGCGCGCCTCGTCATCGCCGGCGCGCGTGACGCGCCAGCTGCCGCCCGCCCTGGCGCTGAAGATCGAGCGCGCGCGACGCGCCTTCGTGCTGCCGCTGCAAGACGCCGAGAGCCGAGTCGCGGCGCTGCGCCGCCAGGTGCAGGACGGCAGCGAAGACTTGCGCGACAACGGCGACCAGGTCGCCTCGGTCGAGGCCGAGATCGCGCCCTACGTCGAGCGTTTCCGCCTCGTTGCCGGCGACGACCGAGGGCCGGTGCCTTTGCGCTGCGCGAGCGAGTGGACGGCGGCCGCGCTCGCGGCGCGGCCATCCGGCGCCGGCGCGCTTGCCGCTGCCGATGCGGCCGACGTGAGCGCGCGTGCCAACGCGATCCTGCTGCTGGCGGCGGCGCTCGACGGTCGGCCTGCGACCGGTGCACTCGCCGCGGAAGCGCGCCTGCCTCCTGCCCCGACCGGGGCCGGATGCGCACATCCGATCGAGGCGCTCGTCAGTGCTTCCGCGCTGATGGCCGACGCGCGCCAGGTGCACACCAATGAGCGCAAGAACGACGCGATGCGCGAGCTGCTCGCGAGCGCTGGAACCCAGTGGGCGGCGGCGATGGCGATCGGCTTCGCGTTCGTGCTGTGGAGCCGCAGCGCGCGTCTGCCGGCGTTCGCCGCGGGCGTTGCCCTGGTGGTGTGGGCCGTGGCTGGATGGCTGGTGCGCGTGCCCTGGCCGTTCTCCGGCACGCACGGCTTCGTTCCGGCGCGCGCGGAGATCGCCTGGGCGAGCGCGCCGGCGCCGTTCGTCGTCGCCATCGCCGCCGCCGGAGTCGTGGTCGCGATCGCCGCCGCGACCCGCAATCCCTGGCATCGGCCACCGGTGCGGCAGTCGATGAGCTCGCGCGTCGGCTACGCCGGGCTGGTCCTCACGACCGGCATCGGCTGGCTGCTGCTGCTCGACCTGTCGCTCAACGGCCATGCCGGCAATCGCTATCTCGGCCTGTACCACCAGGGCCATCTCTGGCTGGCGATGCTGACGCTGTCCGTCGTCGTGTTCGCGCGCCGTACCCTCTCCCGCGCGTTCGCCTGGACGCTCTCGATCGTCGGCGAGGCGACGCGGCGCGCGGCGCGTCGCTTCGGCCGGCCGACGCTCGCGCTCGTCGTCACGGCCGCGACGACGCTGGCCGTGCTCGCGTTCGGTTTCGCCCTGGCCAACATGCGCCAGCTGACGTCCGAGCTGGGCCGGGTCTGGCTGATCTTCGGCGCGGCCTGGTTCTTCTTCCTGCGCGCCGGGCCGATGACCGAGCGGCTGGCGCGCTCGGGCCCGGCCGTCGTGTCGCTGGTCCGCTATG
>Ga0207691_10002997_pt1 | contig 16479 bp, 16 predicted proteins | sample KBSM13metaG_FD_184327 | JGI IMG/M metagenome (GOLD analysis project Ga0207691, IMG submission 184327) | Miscanthus rhizosphere microbial communities from Kellogg Biological Station, Michigan, USA - KBS M1-3 metaG (SPAdes) (version 2) | ecosystem: Host-associated > Plants > Roots > Rhizosphere >... | reverse complement strand
GGTCAGCGCGCGCTACAAGATCTACATCGTCGACGAAGTGCACATGCTTTCCAAGGCTGCTTTCAATGCTTTATTGAAGACTCTTGAGGAACCGCCTGAGCATGTAAAGTTCCTGTTCGCGACAACGGAGGTCAACAAGGTACCGGTCACCGTCCTGTCGAGGTGCCAGCGTTTCGATCTCAGGCGAATTCCGGCGGAAAAACTCGCCGCGCATTTCGGCGAGGTCTCCACCGCTGAAGGCATTGAAGTAGAGCCGGAGGCCCTCGGGATGATTGCCCGAGCCGCGGAAGGTTCGGCACGAGACGGTCTTTCCATCCTTGATCAGGCGATCGCTCACGGCGCGGGCGCCGTAAGGGCGGAGCAGGTGAGGGATATGCTCGGCCTTGCGGATCGGGGCCGCATCCGACGGCTCCTCAAGCTCGTCCTCGGTGGAGATTCGACGGCGGCATTGGGCGAGCTCGACGAGGCTCACGACCTAGGAATTGATCCCACGCAGCTTCTGCGCGGTCTCATGGAAAGCCTTCACACCGCCACACGCGCCAAGGCCGGTGCGGGCGCTGATCCGATGCAAAGCGCCGAGGAACGCGAGGGCGCGGCCGAGATGGCGCAGCAATTGTCGTGGGCGACCATCCATCGGCTGTGGCAGATGCTCCTCAAAGGACTGCAGGACGTGGAGGTCGCGCCCGATCCTCGCGAAGCTGCAGAAATGGCGTTGCTGCGCCTGATCCATGCTGCGGAATTGCCCGATCCTGCATCGTTGATTGCGCGATTGGCGGGCGAGGGCGCTTCTCAGTCCGCGCCTTCGGCTCCGGTCGCCAGATCTTCAGGGCCGGCGGCGCGTCTCCCGTCGGACTTTACCGACCTGGTCAGGCTCGTTGAGCAAAGCGGGAAACATTTGCTTGCCCAGCAGCTGCACGACCAGATCGGACTGGTGCGTTATGCACCCCCGGAACTGGTCCTGAAGCCAATGCGGCCGCTGGGCGCAGACTGGTCGCGAGATCTCGCTTCGGCGCTGAAGTCGGCCACCGGGGCGAGCTGGCAGGTTTCATTGTCCGACGAGGCCGGAGCGCCATCGCTTCTCGATCAGGAGAAAATGGCCGAGGAACGCGTTCGCGCCGATGTGCTGACGGATCCGAACGTTCGGGCGGTCATGGATGCCTTTCCCGAAGCCGAGTTAGAATCATTTTCCAACAAGGGCAGCTAACATGCCAGAAATGCCAGATTTCGAGTCAATCATGCAGATGGCGCAGAACGCCCAGGCCGAGCTTCAGAAGGCCCAGGAAAATCTCGACAAGATCGAGGTGGAAGGTGTTGCCGGCGGCGGTCTGGTGAAGATCAGGGCGACCGCGAAAGGCCGGATCCTCGGCGTCAACCTCGACGAAAGCCTTCTCCAGCCGTCTGAAAAGACGATGGCAGAGGACCTGATCGCTGCTGCGATCAACGATGCGCGCACGAAAGCCGACGCGGCCGCTGCCGGCGAAATGCAAAAAATGCAAAGCGGCCTATCACTGCCGCCGGGATTCAAGCTTCCCTTCTAGCTGTCGCCTGTTCGAAAGTTCAGGTCGTTCGGTAGCAAACAAGAACGAGTTGCTTGCGCCACTCGCCGCGGCCACACTGTTGCTGCGGCAAGGGAGAGAGCGATGCAGCTTGGGGCAATGCAGGATTTTCCCCTGCGCATCATGCGGCTGATGGATCATGCCGAACGCGAGCACGGGTCGAGCGAGATCGTGTGCGCACGCGCTGACGGTTCAACCCACCGAACGAATTGGAAGCGCGTTGCGCATGATTCCCGGCGCCTGGCGCAGGCGCTGGAGCGGTTGGGGGTCAAGCCAGGCGATCGCGTCGCGACGATGGGAATGAACCATGATCGGCATTTCGTCGCTTGGTTCGGAGTCGTCGGCATGGGCGGCGTTCTGCATACGCTCAACCCGAGGCTGTTCGACGACCAGCTGGAATATATCGTCAATCACGCCGAGGACCGGGTGCTGTTCTACGATCGCCAATTCGCTCCCCTCATCGAGCGAATGAAGTCGAAGTGGACGACCATCGAGCATTACATCTGCTTCGACGACGATTTCGATTCCCTCCTCGACGCGGAAGACGGCCAATACGCCTGGTATGAAGGCGATGAGCGCGAGCCCTGCGGCCTTTGTTATACGAGCGGTACGACGGGCAATCCGAAGGGCGTGCTCTATGAGCATCGCTCGACGGTCCTTCACGCCATGAGCGTGATCGCACCGGACATCTTCGACGTCTCCGCGCGGTCGGTGATGCTGCCCGTGGTCCCGATGTTCCATGCCGGCAGCTGGTGCATTCCCTACGCGGCCGCGATTGTCGGCTTCAAGCTGGTCATCTGCGCCGACAATCAGCCGGAGCGCCTTTGCAAGCTCTTCAACTCCGAAGGCGTGACCCACTCTGCCGGCGTCCCGACCGTCTGGCTCTCGATGATCGATCATGTCGAGCAGACCGGCGCGTCGCTCGGAAAGCTGCGCCTGGTGATCATCGGTGGCTCCTCGGCGCCGCCTGCCACCATTCGCTGGTTCCGGGAGCGCGGCGTCCATGTGAACCACCTCTGGGGCATGACCGAGATGTCTCCGGTGGGAACCGTTGGCGCACCGCCGGCCAATTGGGACCAGATGAACGAGGAAGAGCAGGTTGCCTACATGGCACGGCCCGGCCGTTCGATGTTTGGCGTCGAGCTTCGCGTGGTGGATGATTCGGGCAAGGTCCTGGACCGTGACGGAAAAAGCGCCGGCAAGCTGCAGACCCGCGGAGCAGCCGTCGTGAAGCGCTATTTCAAGCAGGACAAGGATTGCGTCGACTCTGAGCAGTGGTTCGACACCGGCGACATGGCGGTGATTCACCCGGACGGCACGATCCAGATCACAGACCGCGCGAAGGACGTGATCAAGTCGGGCGGCGAATGGATCAGCTCCATCGAGATCGAAAATGCTGCGATCGGTTGCCCCGGCGTGGCCGAGGCGGCGGCGATTGGCGTCCCGCACCCCAAGTGGGACGAACGGCCGCTCCTGCTGATCGTGCGCGATCCTGGGAGCAATCTCAGGGCCGAAGAGGTCCATGATTATCTGAAGAGCAGAATGGCCAAATGGTGGCTGCCCGACGCAATCGAATTCGTCGATGCACTTCCGCACACTGCGTCCGGCAAGCTCAGCAAAAAGGATCTTCGCGACCAGTTTCACGATTATCGCTTCGCAAATGCCGAAGCCATGGTGGGGCGCGACTAGAAAAAGCGCGCGGGCTCGCCTAACTGGCCCGCAACTCCCGCTTTTCGAAGGACGTCTGCGACCCCATGGCCGCCCAATATGCTTTTGTCATGAAGGACATGACCAAGTCCTTCCCCGGCGCTCAAAAGCCGGTGCTCAATCACATCAACCTGCAATTCTATCACGGCGCCAAGATCGGCATCGTCGGCCCGAACGGCGCCGGTAAGTCGACCTTGATGAAAATCATGGCTGGCATCGACAGGGACTTCCAGGGCGAGGCCTGGCCGGGAGAAAACGTCACGGTCGGCTATCTGCCCCAGGAACCGCAGCTCGATCCCAGCAAGAACGTGCTTGAGAATGTGAAGGACGGCGCTCGCGACGTCGCCGACATGGTCGATCGGTTTAATGCCATTTCGGCCGAGATGGGCGATCCGAAGGAAGATACGGATTTCGACGCGCTGATGGAGGAGATGGGCGATCTCCAGGCCAAGATCGACGCGGTCGACGGCTGGACGCTCGACAACCAGCTCGAGGTCGCGATGGAGGCCCTGCGCTGCCCGCCGTCCGACTGGCCCGTGGAGAATCTGTCGGGCGGCGAGAAGCGCCGCATCGCATTGACGCGGCTCCTTATCCAGAAGCCCTCCATCCTTTTGCTCGACGAACCGACCAACCACCTCGATGCCGAAAGCGTCCAGTGGCTCGAAAATCATCTGAAGGAATATTTGGGCGCGGTTCTGATGATCACCCACGACCGCTATTTCCTCGACAATGTCGTGAGCTGGATCCTCGAGCTCGATCGAGGGAAATATTTTCCGTACGAGGGCAATTACTCGACGTATCTCGAGAAAAAATCCAAGCGGATGGAGCAGGAGGAGCGCGAGGAAACGGGCCGCCAGAAGGCGATCAAGGACGAGCTCGAGTGGATCCGGCAGGGTCCGAAGGCCCGGCAGACCAAGTCCAAGGCCCGTATCGCCAAGTTCGACCAGCTTGTTGCCGCGCAGGAAAAGCATGTGCCGGGCAAGGCGGAAATCCTGATCCAGGTGCCGGAGCGACTTGGCGGCAAGGTCATCGAGGTGAACAACATCAGCAAGGCCTATGGCGACAAATTGCTTTTCGACAACCTGTCGTTCACCCTCCCTCCGGGCGGAATTGTCGGCGTGATCGGGCCGAATGGCGCCGGCAAGTCCACTTTGTTCAAGATCATCACGGGACAGGAGAAGCCGGATACGGGCGAGGTCGATATCGGCCCGACCGTCCATCTCGGCTATGTCGATCAGAGCCGCGACCACCTCGATAATTCGAAGAACGTCTGGGAAGAGATTTCCGACGGCCTGGATTACATGAAGGTCAACGGCCACGACCAGTCGACACGCGCTTACGTTGGCGCCTTCAATTTCAAGGGGCAGGACCAGCAGAAGAACGTCGGCAAACTGTCGGGCGGTGAGCGCAATCGCGTCAACATCGCGAAGATGCTGAAGCGCGGCGGCAACGTCCTGCTATTGGACGAGCCGACCAACGATCTCGACGTGGAAACCCTCGGCGCGCTCGAGGAAGCGATCGAGAATTTTGCCGGCTGTGCCGTCGTCATCAGCCATGACCGCTTTTTTCTCGATCGCCTTGCGACCCACATCCTCGCCTTCGAGGGCGATAGCCACGTCGAATGGTTCGAAGGCAATTTCCAGGCCTATGAGGAAGATAAGATCCGCCGCCTGGGAGACGAAGCGACCCGACCGCATCGAACCAGCTATCGGAAGCTGACCCGCTAGGCTCTCATGCCGCGAGACGCCGCTCCCGATCATGAGCATATCGTCAGCGGGATCCTCTGCAGGATCGGATCCGGCCTCAGTTTTTCGACGATGGGAGCGCTGCTGAAGCTCGCATCAAGCTACGGTCTCAATGCGCCGGAGCTGGTCTTCTATCGTTCGCTGTTCAGCCTGCCGGTCGTACTATTGTGGGTGTTGAAGCGGGAGAATTTCGCGGCGCTTCGACCGAACAATCCGTTGTCCCATATGTGGCGCAGTGCGCTCGGTCTCGTATCGATGGGGCTGACGTTCCAGGCGCTTATCCTCTTGCCGCTCGCTGATGCGACGGCGATCAACTTCACCGCGCCCATTTTCGCGACCATCCTGTCATTCCTGATCCTTCGCGAGCATGTGGGCCTGCACCGTTGGACGGCAGTCTTCGTCGGGTTTGCTGGGGTCCTCGTCGTGGCTCGTCCGGGTGGGTCCAGCCTGCCGGCCCTGGGGGTGACCGTCGCGATCATCGCCGCGATCTGCCAGGCGGGGGTCACGACGACCCTGCGACAGATCCTGCGGAGCGAAAATATGTCCGCAATCGTCTTCTGGTTCGCGGTTGCGGGCATCGTTGTCGGCGGGGCTTTGATGCCGTTGTTCGGTCATGTTCACGGCTTTGCGCCAATGGCCTTCGTGATTGCGGGAGGCGTGCTGGGCGGGATCGGGCAGCTTTTCATGACCGCATCGCTTCGAGCGCCGGTGTCCGCTGTAACTCCGTTCGATTACCTCCAGATTGTTGCCGCGACGGCCTATGGCTGGCTGTTCTTTTCGGACGTTCCGACGCGGCACACGATCATAGGCGCAACCTTGATCGCAGGCAGCGGCCTGTACACCGCCTGGCGAGAGCATCGGTTGCGGGTCATGCACGCAGCCACCGCGGTGCCCGCCGTATGATGACCGTCACTTCTCTATTGTGGATCTGGAAGGGTGAGGCCGCGGGACGCTGGTACTTCATTACGGTTCCGGAAGATCAGTCGGTTGAAATACGCGCACATGCCTTTGGCACACCCCGCGGATTCGGATCGGTCAAAGTGGAAGCTGCCATCAGGGACGTGACCTGGCGAACCTCTGTCTTTCCGTTGAACAGCGGCGGATATTTGTTGCCGGTGAAGGCGGACATTCGGCGCAAATGCGGACTTGCTGCGGGCGACGAAGTCACCGTCCAGCTGGAACTGCTCGACTAACTGCGGCGCTTGTCCCCGAGGCACTTTGCAGTCTTGTCGTAACCGGTCGCCATTTCGCCGAGCACCTTGCTGGTTTCGCGATCGTAGGTTGCATTGGCGAGGCGGCGGCAGCGCTCGGCCTGGTCATATAGTGCCTCGCTTTGCTCTTCGGTAACGTCGACCAGCATGTTGATCGCACCGGTCAGCCGGCCCTGATTATCGAACAATGGGGTTGGGTACGGCCTGAAAGCGAGCCGGCTTCCGTCGGGGCGCTCAGCAATAGCAACGACGTCGCGGACGGCCTTCCCGGTCTTGATCGCCTGCGCCATTGGGCAGTCTTCGTGGGCCAGGGGCTCGCCCACCAACGTGTACAATTGCCAGGTCACGCACCATCGGTCCTGGCCCAGGCGAGGCTCGCGGCCTGCAAATGGCACGCACGCATGATTCCAAAAGGTTACCGCGCCTTTTTCATCCGTGATGTAAATCGGGACTTCGAGCATATTGAGCACCGACTGCCACTCGGGCAGTCCGCTTACTGCGTGAAGCGCTGTATCGAGCAGTTGCTCTGGGTCACGGCGAGCCGGCATGAGTTTGCGAGTCTGTTCCAGCTTGAATTGGGCGTTAGAACCGTTCGCCAGAACGCCTGTTCCCCCGCCAAGGCCAAAACTAGACGCTCGTGTCGCGTCGACAACAGTGGTCGACTCGGATCACTCACGGAAATTTCTGTGGATGGATCGCGGCTAGCGGAGCCGCTTGACCAGCACCCGGCCGTCGTCGTCGCTTTTCACCTCGAAATTCGGAACCGCCTTGATGAGGTCCGACAGGCGGGTGAAGCCGTAGTTGCGTGCAGCGAAGCTCGATACGGCCTTGGTTCTCTGACCGAGTTCGGAAAGCGACGTATAACCGTCCTCGTCGCGCTTGGACGCCTTGTATGCGGAACCCAGCACGTGCAGCAGCTCGGGGTCGACGGGCCTCTGCCCCTTTGCGATCACGGGTTGCTCCAGCCGCTCCTCATCCTCGAGCGCAAGTGCACCGACATCGAAGAAGCGCGTGCAAGCCTGCTGGAAGGAGTGCGGCGTCTTGGCAGTGCCGAACCCGTAGACCTGGAGCCCGTCCTCACGGATCCGCTGCGCTAATGGCAGGAAGTCGCTGTCGGAGGACATGATCCCGAAATGGTCGACGTTTCCGCGATAGAGGAGGTCCATCGCGTCGATTGTCATGCGCATGTCGGTGGCGCTCTTGCCCTTCACCACATCGAATTGCTGCATTGGAATGATCGAGTGGGTGCCGGTCAGCTGGCCCCATCCCTTGAGGCTTGCCTTCGCCCAATTGCCGTAGGCTCGCCGGATATTGATCGTGCCGAGTTCGCCCAGAACCAGCAGAACCTCATCGAGATGGTCCGGGGACGCGTTATCTGCGTCGATCAGCAGGGCGATATTGGCTTCCTGTTCGGGCTGGTGGCGCATTTCTACCTTCGGGCGATTCCTTTGAGTCTCCATGTAGCGCGGTGTCGCGCATTGAGAACAGCTTGGCGCGAAGGTCGTTTCGTACATGGATCGTAAATGATCGATGCGGGAACGAAACGCCTGTTGGAGCGCTTGTTAGCGTGACAGCAGAGGGGCCAGTTGTGGAGGACAAGATTATGAAAAAGCTCGGTCTTGCTGCAGCCCTTGCCGCCAGTGTTGCGGTGACCGGCTGCGCTACATATCCGAACCAGTACGGCTACGACCCCTATTACGGGAACGGCAATTACAACAACGGCTATTACAACAACGGTTACAACAACGGCTATTATGGCAATGACCAGGCCCGTCGGGCAGCGACCGGCGCCGCGATCGGCGCAGTTGGCGGCGCGGCAGTTGGCTCCGTCGTGCACGGTGTCAGCCCGGTCGGAGGCGCAGTGGCCGGCGCGATCCTGGGCGGCGTCCTGGGTGCGGCGATCAATGGCCACCAATATTACCGCGATACACGCGGCTATTGCTATTACGTCGATCAATATGGCCAGCCGCACTACAGCTACGACGTTCGCTGTTAGGACGCTGAGCTAAGTTCTTTTGCTGCTGGACGGGGCGGGGGGGTAACTTCCGCCCCGTCTTCGTTCGAAATGCCTGTTCGGCACGGTTCGCACACGCTTGGCCTCCGTTCCGGGAACGAAACTGCTGTTGCCGCACTGAACTCGCGGCGCGGGGTTCTGGCAGTTTTTTGGAGGACGATCGAATGAAACGGCTTCTCATATCCGCGGTCGCTGCGAGCAGCCTTGCTCTTGGCGGTTGCGCGACTGACCCACGTTACGATCACGCCATTGCCGGGACAGCGACCGGAGCCGTAATCGGCGCTGGCGCGGGTGCACTCGCAGGCTCCGTGCTTCCGGGCATCGGTACGGGCGCAGGTGCAGTCGTGGGCGGAATCTTAGGCGGCGCCGTTGGGGCCATCGTGAACGGGCACCAATATTATCGGGATAGCCGCGGCTATTGCTATTTCGTCGATCAGTACGGCCAGCCGCACTACAACTACAACGTCCATTGCTGAGGACGATTGAAACCTGAGCTAGACGGGGCGGAACTCACCTTCCGCCTCGTCGAGCGTATAAAGACGGCCTTCCGCGATCGAGAAATGAGCGCCGTGGAGTTTGAGCTCGCCGGCCTGCTCGCGCTCCGCAATCCAGGGGAAGGTTCGTAAATTGGCGAGACTGACCTTGACCGCCTCATGCTCCATCTCGAGGAAAGCATCGCGATCGAGCTCGTCGTGACGGGCGCGTATTTTGTCTCGTGCTCCGCTCAGCATCCTCACCCAATCGGCAATGAAGTGGCCTTCGCCGGGGTCCGTATCGTCGAACTTCCCGGTAAGCGCCGCGGAGCAACCACCGCAAAGGCCGTGCCCCATGACGAGGATTTCAGCGACATCGAGCTGCGTGACGGCGAACTCGAGAGCGGCTGATACGCCGTGGTATCCTCTGGACGTTTCATAAGGCGGGGCGAGCGCTGCGATGTTCCGCACCACGAAGATCTCGCCCGGCCGCGCATCGAAGATTTGGGCCGGGTCCGCCCGGCTGTCCGCGCATGAAAGGATCATGACTTTCGGGCTTTGCCCCTCGGCCAGTTCGGCCCATCGCTCGCGCTGATGCGCCCAGTCCGTCTCGCGGAAACGACGATAACCTTCGATCAGCTGTGTCAGGTATGGCATGGGTCCGGCGCTAGCCTCAGCGGGGCAGGGGTGGCAAGCCGCAGCCGCAATCGCTATCTGCCGCGCCATGAACGCGCCCGCTGCACTACCGCCCAAGCAACGAAAGCCTGACTGGATCCGGGTGAAGGCCCCCGTGAGCGAGGGGTATCATCAGACTCGCAAGCTGATGCGTGAGCTCAATCTTGCGACGGTTTGCGAGGAGGCGGCTTGCCCGAATATCGGCGAATGCTGGACGAAGAAGCATGCGACGGTGATGATCCTGGGCGATACGTGCACCCGGGCCTGCGCCTTCTGTAACGTGAAGACCGGAATGCCTCGTCCAGTTGATCCGCTCGAGCCGGAGCATGTCGCCACGGCTGCGGCCGAGCTTGGACTGGAGCATATCGTGGTGACGTCGGTGGACCGTGACGATCTACCCGACGGCGGCGCCCGCCAGTTCGTCAAGGTGATTGAAGCGCTTCGGAAGCGGACTCCGTCGACGACGATCGAGATCCTGACCCCGGACTTCCGTAACAAGAGCGAGCAGGCAGTCGACGAAATCGTCGCCGCCGGTCCCGATGTCTACAATCACAATCTCGAAACCGTTCCGCGGCTCTATCCCACGATCCGACCTGGCGCGCGTTATTACGCCTCACTGCGCCTGCTTGAGAGCGTCAAGCGCAAGGCTCCGCATATCTTCACGAAGTCCGGGCTGATGGTCGGGCTCGGCGAACAGCGTCTGGAAGTGCATCAGGTGATGGACGACATGCGCTCCGCCGGCGTCGATTTCCTCACGATGGGCCAGTATCTCCAGCCGACGCCGCGTCATGCGAAGGTGGAGGAATTCGTCACCCCGAAGTCGTTCGACGCTTATGCAGCGATCGCCCGCGCCAAGGGCTTCCTGCTGGTCGCGGCTTCGCCACTGACCAGGTCTAGCTATCACGCTGGTGACGATTTCCAGAAAATGCAGGCGGCGCGTAACGCCCAGCTGGAGCGTTCGAACGGCTGATGCCGCGCCATAGCGAGACCAGGCACCTTCCTTACACGCCGGAGCAATTGTTCGACCTCGTCGCGGACGTAGCCCGGTACGATGAATTCCTGCCCTGGGTCGTTGCGGTGCGAGTCCGCTCTTCCAGCGATACGGAAACGGTCGCAGACCTCGTCGTCGGCTTCAATGCCTTCAAGGAGCGCTTCACCAGCCGCGTGCACAAGGAGCGGCCGACTCGGATTTGCGTCGACTATGTCGAAGGACCGCTCAAATTCCTCCATAACGAGTGGAACTTCGAACGCGCCGATGACGGCGGCACGAATGTCGGCTTCTCCGTCGATTTTGCCTTCAGGTCGCGGCTGTTCGAGACCTTGGCCGGGTCGATGTTCGACCGAGCCCTCAGACGAATGACGACTGCATTCGAGCAGCGCGCCGCCGCCCTCTACGGCATGAGCAGCTCAAGCGCGCAAAGCGCCGCCTGAAGGCGAACGCCCGAGCGAGTCTTCTCATCGAAGAATTTCTGGTCCGCGACGATCTTGGCCGGGTCGGCTCCGCGCTCGGCGCGGGCGAACACGACGGTCCCAACCGGCTTTTGCGGTGTTCCTCCACCAGGGCCCGCGATGCCGGTGATCGCGACGGCAACGTCCGCGTCGGAAGCGGCCAGCGCTCCGCGAGCCATGGCCCAAGCGGTCGCGACGCTGACCGAACCGAAGGTGTCGACCACGTCGGAGGACACTTTGAGTTCACTGATTTTCGCTGCATTAGAATAGGTTACGTAACCTGCTTCAAACACGTCCGAAGAGCCTGGAATCTCCGTAAGCGCGGCGCAGACCAGTCCTCCGGTGCAGCTTTCAGCGACCGCGAGGCGGCGTCCGGCCGTGCGGTTCGCGTCGACAACTTCGCGCGCCTTCGTCACCAGTTCTTCGGGAAGCAGCGCATCATTCACGTTCAAAACAGTCCCAATCTTATGCTCGCAACGGCCTGCGCAGCGATTCCCTCGCGCCGACCAGTGAAACCGAGACCCTCGGTAGTGGTTGCCTTCACGCTGACCTGCTCAACGTGCAAACCCGCAATTTCAGCTATTCTCGCGCGCATCGCCTGTCGGTGAGGGCCGATCTTCGGGGATTCGGCGACCACAGTGCAGTCAATGTGGTCGATGTGGCCACCTTTTTCGCGCACGAGTCCCGCGGCAAAGGCGAGGAATTGGGCGGAAGCCGCGCCTTTCCAACGCGCATCCGACGGCGGGAAATGCTCGCCTATGTCACCGAGGCCGGCAGCGCCAAGGAGGGCGTCGGTGATTGCGTGGAGCACAACGTCTGCATCGCTGTGTCCGGCGAGACCCTTGCTGTGCGGAATTTCGATTCCCCCGAGCTTGATGGGGCCGTCGCCGGAGAAAGCGTGGACGTCGAAGCCCATTCCGGTTCGGGGGCACAAGCGTCCGTTGAGCCATTGTTCGGCCCGCTCGAAATCTGCCGGAAATGTCAACTTTTCCAGCATTGGATCGCCGTCCACTGCTGCGACTTTCATCCCCGCTGCTCGGACGACAGTGGTTTCGTCGGTCGGCGAAGGCCCAGACCAGAGCTCGTAAGCCGATTTCAAAGCGCCGAGGCGAAAGGCCTGCGGAGTCTGAACCCGTGCAAGTCCGGAGCGATCGACCGGCGCGCCAATAGTATCGCCGATGCGGGCAAGCGTGTCGCCGACGGGAAGGACTGGAGCAGCCCCTTCGAAGAATTCCAGGCTGGCAAGGAGGCGATCGACCACATCGGGAGGACAAAACGGACGGGCGGCGTCGTGTACGAGGACGGCATCAGTGTCGATTGCGCGAAGACCCGCACGTACAGAATCCGCTCGCTCGGCTCCGCCGCCGATCAACTCGCCTATTGCGAGGCCGGTGAGTGCAGCTGCTGCAGTATCTTGTTGGCCTTCGCCCACCACGACGCGCACTTTTCGCAGTGCCGGATGACGGATCAGCGACTCCACCGCCCAGCGAAGGACCGGCTTTCCGCCGAGCAGCCGGAATTGCTTGGGAATCCCCCCGCCGAGGCGTTCGCCCTGTCCAGCAGCAACGATGAGCGCAGTTGTGGTCACGGCGGGCGCGTCTAGGAGAGCTTGCCTTGTCCGCCAAGGCCTCATCCACTATCTCCCGCCGATCCATGAGCGAGCTGAAGCCCATCTCGATCGGTCCGGTGCGGATCGACGCGCCGGTTATTCTGGCGCCAATGACGGCTGTCACCGATCTGCCGTTCAGGCGAATCGTGAAACGTTATGGCGCTGGATTGACGGTTAGCGAGATGATCGCGAGCCAGGCCATGGTCCGCGAAACGCGCCAGTCGCTGCAGAAGTGCCTGTGGGACCCGAGCGAAGAGCCGGTGTCGATGCAGCTCGCCGGCTGCGAGCCGCATGTGATGGCCGAGGCCGCGAAGCTCAATGAGCAGCGCGGCGCCGCAATCATCGACATCAACATGGGCTGCCCGGTGAAGAAGGTGGTCAACGGAGAGGCCGGTTCCGCGCTCATGCGGGACCTGCCGCTTGCTGCCCGGCTGATCGAAGCGACCGTCAAGGCCGTGAAGGTGCCGGTTACGCTAAAGACCCGCATGGGCTGGAACCACGACAATCTCAACGCGCCTGAGCTCGCGCGGATTGCCGAGGACCTCGGCATTCAGATGATCACGATTCACGGCCGCACCCGATGCCAGATGTACAAGGGCGAGGCCGATTGGTCGTTCGTTCGCAAGGTGAAGGAAGCGGTTTCCATCCCGGTGATCGTCAATGGCGACATTTGCTCGATCGACGACAGCCGTGAAGCGCTCCGACAGTCGGGCGCTGACGGAGTCATGATCGGGCGAGGGGCCTATGGCCGGCCGTGGTTGGTCAGCCAGATCATGAGCGAGCTTGGCGGCGGCGGTCATCGGCCCGATCCCAGCCTCGACGAGCAACTCGATGCAATGCTCGAACAATATGATGAGATATTGGGCCTATATGGCACTCACACCGGCGTGAACCTCGCACGCAAGCATATCGGTTGGTACACCAAGGGGCTTCCAGGATCTGCTGAGCTTCGCAACAAGGTGAACCAGCAGGATGATCCGGCAATCGTGGTCGAGATGCTGAAAGCATTTTATTCGCCTTGGCTCGCCCGTTCAGCAGCCTGACCAAATTCGTTAAAATCACACTGTGTTTTTTGAGCAACTGCCGTGCTAGTGCCGCACTGGAATGGATGCGCGTGCGGCCGAATCGCCTGTGATTTCAGAACGGGATAGCTGGCTCCAGCGGGAGCGGGCGAGCGGTCGCTTCTACGAGCGGCTCGCCTGGCTCATTGCCGCGTTTTTGTTTGGCGTGATGGCATTGAGCGTCTGGCTCTTAAGCCGGGGAGCAGAGCCGGGAACGCTGCTGAAACCGCCGATCATCGCATTGCTGCTGATCGCCAATCTACTCCCGGCCATCGCCCTGATGGTGCTGTTCGCGCGCAAGGTCGCGGTGAGTCGCGCGGAGCAGGGGGGCCTTGGAAGCGGACGCCTTCATGTTCGACTGGTCGCTCTCTTTTCGGTGATCGCAGTCGTGCCGACTGTGCTCGTTGCCATATTCGCGTCCCTTTTGTTCCAGAGCGGTCTCGAATTCTGGTTTTCCGACCGCGCCCGCGGAATGCTCGAAAATACGGTTCAAGTCGCTCGGTCGAGCTACGATCGGGAGGTAGAGCGGGTCGAGAACGAAACCGTGACGGCCAGCACGGACCTTGCCGATTACCTTCGAAAGACCACGATCGACGACCCGCGTTTCGCCGAGGCGTTCGCGCGCAATCAGGTGCTCAACCGCAACCTCTCCGAAGCCATCATCTTCACTTATGGTGCCGACAAGCAGATCCGTACTCTCGCGCTGGTCAATCCTTACGACCGGCCACTCGAGAAGGTGATCACGCCGGCGAACATCGCCGGGCTGGCGAAGCAGCCCGTGGTGCCCGTCAATTCGGCCGACCGGATCGGGGCTCTCACGCGCCTCCAATACGGGCCGGACGCTTATTTGTATGCGGCGCGGGTTTTCGATCCCCAGTTCCAGCAGCAGATCCGTCAGGCGAACGGCGTATTGCGCGATTATCACGTGTTGCAGCAGCGTTCGCGCATCAATCAGCTTCGCTTCAACGCCGCGTTGCTCCTTGGGGCGCTCGTCATCGTCGGCCTGTCCATCCTGACGGCACTTCGACTTGCGGACAGGCTCGTTCGTCCGGTCGGAGAGTTGGTCACTGCTGCGGGGCGTATCGAATCCGGCGACTTCACGGTCCGCGTTCCCGTCACCAAGACCGAAGACGAAGTGCAGACACTAGCAACCGCATTCAATCGCATGACCGGCCGCCTCGAAGAGCAGACCAATGCGCTTCGAGCCGCCAACACGCAGCTAGATACCCGGCGCGCATTCATCGAAGCAGTCCTGTCGAGCGTGACCGCCGGCGTGATCGCAGTTGACCGGATGCTTCGGATACTGCTGCTCAACCGTTCCGCCGACACTCTCCTTCAAAAAGGCGAGGAGGAAATCGAGGGTAGGGATCTCGCTTCGGTCTCGCCCGAGCTCGACGAGTTCATGCGCGGGGACCAGGCGGAGGCGAACGTGCTGATCGTCGCGGATGGCGGTCAACGTACCCTCGCGGTCAAGCGCGTCCGCTACCAGGACGGGTCGGTTTTGACCTTCGACGACATCACCGACCAGCTGTCGGATCAGAGACGAGCGGCCTGGTCCGACATTGCCCGACGCATTGCTCACGAGATCAAGAACCCTCTCACTCCGATCCAGCTGGCCGCCGAACGGTTGCAGCGGCGCTTCGGAAACGAGATCCGCTCGGACAGCGAAACCTTCGAACGGCTAACCGGCACGATTGTCCGGCAAGTCGGCGACCTCAGGCGCATGGTCGATGAATTTTCGAATTTCGCACGGATGCCGAAACCGGCCTTCCGGGACGAGGACGTGCACGAGATCGCTCGGCAGGCCCTGTTTCTTCATGAAGTAGCTCACCCGGCCATCAGCTTCGCGCTTGAGCCGCCACAGGGCGAGTTCCGCATGGTCTGCGATCGGCGCCAACTCGCGCAGGCCCTTACGAATGTGGTCAAGAACGGGGTCGAAGCCATTGAAGGGCGACGAAATCGTGGCGAACACAGCATCGCCGGCGATCGGATAGATCTACGTATGCACGCGGATGGCGCAAGTTTGGTTGTCGACGTTTTCGACACCGGAATGGGCCTGCCCGAGGATCGCGAGCGGCTTACCGAACCCTATGTGACAACGCGGGTGAGGGGAACGGGCCTCGGGCTCGCAATCGTCAAGAAGATTGTCGAGGAGCACATGGGCGAAATCGCCTTCCTCGACCGGACGGGCGGGGGAACGCACGTTCGAATTTCGTTCGATACGCACAAACTCGCTGCACTCGGCACCGAGGCCGAAGAAACTGCAAGTGGCAACAATGAAGATAGGGACGAGGAAGCCTGATGGCGCTTGAAGTGCTGGTGGTCGATGACGAGGCCGATATTCGAGAGCTCGTAAGCGGTGTCCTGGAGGATGAGGGCTACAAGGTTCGCACGGCCGCGGACAGCAGCCAGACGCTCGAGGCCGTGGAAGAGCGCCGTCCGTCGATGGTCCTGCTCGATGTGTGGCTGCAAGGCTCCAAGCTCGACGGATTGCAATTGCTCCAGGAAATCAAGCGCCGGGATTCGACCATTCCTGTGCTGATGATCTCGGGGCACGGCAATCTCGACACCGCCGTTGCGGCCGTCAGGGAAGGGGCCATCGATTTCATCGAGAAGCCGTTCGAGGCGGAGCGCCTCATTTACCTTGTCGACCGGGCCACTGAAACCGAGCGCCTGAGACGCGAGAACGAAACGCTTCGGCTCCAGGTGGGACAGGAAGACCAGCTTCACGGCAGCTCCGTCGCGATCAATACGGTCCGGGCCACCTTGAAGCGGGTCGCTCCCACCGGAAGCCGGGTGCTGATCTCGGGCCCGCCCGGCGTCGGCAAGGAGATTGCTGCGCGGATGATCCATCAGTGGAGCCCGCGCGCTCGTGCGCCATTCATTGTGCTGTCGGCAGCGATGATGAGCCCCGACCGGGTCGAGGAAGAATTGTTCGGCAGCGAGAGTGAAGGGCAGATGCGCCCGGGCCTGCTCGAG
>Ga0207691_10002995_pt1 | contig 16483 bp, 11 predicted proteins | sample KBSM13metaG_FD_184327 | JGI IMG/M metagenome (GOLD analysis project Ga0207691, IMG submission 184327) | Miscanthus rhizosphere microbial communities from Kellogg Biological Station, Michigan, USA - KBS M1-3 metaG (SPAdes) (version 2) | ecosystem: Host-associated > Plants > Roots > Rhizosphere >... | reverse complement strand
GATCAAAGCACAAAGTACTAAGTTCAAAGTTTTACCACCTGATGCTCATCCGAACCCAGATTGATCGCATTAAAAATCCACTCAATCACATACGTGCCGTGGCGAGCCAGCAGCGAAGTGATGTTGATGTGTCGCTCTTGCAGGTCTTTGTTGGGGTACAACTGCTCAAACACTCGTTGCAGCTGACGATGAGCTGCTTCATCGCGCGACATCTGAGTACGCACGAACCGTGATCGTAAGCCATCGAGTTGGTAGTTGATCTTCTTGCGGCCGTTATCGAGTGCGTTTGCCAGAGTCGGGTCAATCGACTGTAGATCCTGGCGCAAGCGATCCAGTTCGTCATTAACATTCTGCTCAGTCTTCGCAAACAACTTCGCCGTATCTGCGCCGAGGTACTCTTCAACGACTCGCTTATTCACTGGATCAATACCATCGAAAAAATCCTCCAGCGTTAGCTCATATCGTTCCAACACTCGTCCGGCGTGTCGTTCGATCATCGTCAGACTAGAACGTGGCAGGATTGGTGTCGCTGGTCGACCAAGTACGCGATAGACTTCTGCGGTCTGTGCGAAGTAAGCAATCTCAGCAGCCCCGCCGTAGTAAGCAATCGTCGGCAACAGGTAATCCTGAACAACTGCTCTCAAAGTTACATTCGGACTGAATCTCTCCGGAGTTTTTAACGCGAGATCAGCAAGTTCATCCGCTGTGTATTCCGCGTCTAACTCCTTCGCTTTGTATTTACCATCGTCGGACCTTACCACTGCTCGGCGCGCACCTTTTTCGTCATGTAAGAAAAGTGGGAACGAGTTTGCGGTCGCCATTACCTGCGCGTGATAGCCGTCGGCTTCAAGGTCAGCACTGCGCTTCTCAATCGCCTTGGCAATCTCTGGCGCTTGTTTGGCTGCGGCCGAATAGAGGGGCGCTGCAAGCTTCTTCAGTGCCGGGTCGAGCGGATCGAGAAAGATTAAACCGTGACTTCCGAGGAGTGAGGTCATCATTGTCGCAAAGCTTTCAACGAAGCCTCGTCCGGGCTGCCAGGCGCTGAGCACCAACGCTTTCATGTCGTCCGAAAACTCCGAGTTGGGTAACAACTCAAAGAGCTCGTTCACTACTGCGTGGACCGATTCGTCTAAAACTACCCTTCCGACAGGTTGACCTTCGTCATGGATTTGCGACGACACTTCAACGGACTTGAGCTGACAATCGCGGGAAACGAATTCGACCTTTGCTACTTCAGCGAAGTCGTGATCTTCAGCGGCGATCCAAAAAACCGGTACGGCTTTCGTATTGCGTTGACGCAAACAACCAGCGAGTTTCACCGCCGTGAGCGCTTTGTAGATCGTGTAAAGCGGACCAGTGAATAGACCGGCTTGCTGACCGGAAACTACGGCGACGCAGTCTGACTCGCGCAATAGCTGGATGTTGTTCAGCGTCTCTGTGCTCGCTCCCCAACGCCTGTTCGAGGCTTCGAGCGCATCGCAAACAGCGGCTCGGTCGACACTGTGGGCCGAAAGGACTTCAGGTACACGTTGCTGCAATTCGTGATGAAATCGCACTGCCGAGGGGTAGTACTTTCGCAGTGAGACCGGGTCTTTCAGGTAATCGAGAAAAAGACGCGTTTGATGAGGAATGCGTTCGAAGGGAATCGTTTCGACGCGCAGACCTGAGTCTTCAGGGGTGCTATAACAAGCGGGTTCTGCTGTGCTCAAGTTGGTTTAGCTCCTGCCGGACATTCTACGCAGGAAAGGAAGAATTGCGAAATTGGCTATTGGGACTTTGGTCTTTAGATCTTAGGTCTTTGGCTCTTTGCAACCTGGGAAGAGACCTCAAGCACTTGTCGACCTCGCAATTTCGATTACGTCCCGATACAGCCGCCCGATCTCTTCGCCCTGTTCATCATTTGGCATTTCCAATGGGGCACGAACATCTCCACCCTGATATCCAGCAAGTCGCATTGCCGCTTTCAATCCCCCAATTCCAAAACGTGTTGTGACGGCGGCGGCCAGAGGCGTGAGCTTTGCCTGAAGGGTTTCTGCCCGTGCGATGTCGCCGGAGTTGAATGACTGAAAAATTTCGACGCACACCTCGGGCACTGCACAACCAACTGCCAGAATCGCTCCGGTTGCGCCAAGCTTAAGCGCCTCAAGAAAAACAGTTCCATTGCCGGTCATGACAGCAAAGTCCGACGGACAAAGCTTCACCGTCTCCGCGAAACCAGCCATGTCGTTTGAGCTGTCTTTTACGCCGATGATGTTTGGATGCTGGCTGAGAGTGGCGATTGTTTCAGGTTCGATCTTGATGCCTGTTAACGCCGGCATACTGTAGAGCATGACGGGAACAGGCGAAGCATCGGCGATGGCGTTGTAGTAGTTAATGAGTGTTTGCTGAGTGACGGCCGAGCGATAAAACGAAGGAGTGATGACGAGCACGGCGTCAGCGCCTAAGTCGGCAGCGCTGCGAACTTCATTTATTGTTCCGACGGTGCTCTGTTGTCCCGCCCCAACAATAAACGCATAGTCCGAAGAAACTACAGCTCGCGCCGTTTCGATAACCGAAAGGTACTCCCGCTCATTTAGGTGCACTCGCTCACCTGTGGAGCCCAGGGCAACAAGTCCAGAGATCCCTGAAGAATTCCACCGGGTCAGGTTTGCTTGTAAAGCATTCGCATTCACCTCACCGTCCAGATGAAATGGTGTTGTGAAAGGCAAACTGACTCCCCTCAAACCTTGTTTGAGTGAATCAAGCGAGCGATTTGTTTTGTGTGGCTGTGATGATTGATTCAAGGCCTGATTATGCCATCGCGGAGAGAAGCCATCAATCGACCTTTGTTATCCGATCGATCTTGGTTAAGCGGTCGATCTTGATTTGCGGCTTTGCCGCCTTCCGTGCGGAAAGCCTCCGGCTTTCCAGCCATCCATACCAGAATTAGAGGCTACGCCTCCCCAGCGGCATAGCCGCCAAAAGAGTCGGGCGCTCGACGGAAAGCCGGAGGTTTTCCGCACGGGAGGCGGCAAAGCCGCAAAAACTTCTCGACACTTAGCGGAACAGATCCTCAACCTACCGAAATAGATCTCGCACGCCCATTGAGAAGAAGAAGGTGCCCTTGGCTTCTCCAGGCCCCTGTCTTGTATTCCATGCATAGCCACCCGTGAAGTGAACGGCGCTGACAAGTTCGAGACGTAAACCTGCTCCCGGACCATATCGAACGCCACCGAAGGCCGTTTGGTTCGCTTCGAGCCGCGCCACATCAAAAACAAAGACCGGACTGATCGAATAAAGATTCACGTCGTAGAGAATCGTGTTGATTGTGCGACGCGCAAAGGTCATATCTTCTTTCGCTTTTTGGGCAGCGGCGTTTTCATCTATCTGTCCAAATTCCGTTTCCATCGTTGCCCGAATCTGATCGACTCGCGCTCCAGCTTGAGCGACTGCGGGATCACCGTTGAGTACCCCCGGACCATTCAAAGTAATCACGCACCGCTGATTAACTTCGGTTAGAAGATCTTCATCGGCGGATAGGAGGGAAGCAACGTAGCTGTATAGCTTTTCCCCTTTTGATTGCTCGCCATTCGTAGCGCGAGACGTAGCTCTTCTAAGCGAGGAGTCGCATCCTTTGAATTCATTTGCATGCTGACCAGGATGAGATGTCTGCGCTGCGCTAACTGCCGTTGACAAGGCGGTCAAGGCGCTTCGAAGTTGTGGATTCCCGGCCGGCGTCTTTATGAAATCAGCCGCCTCCACGAAATGTGCGTCCTTCGTGAGGAAGTAGAGCTTCACAAATTCTTCGGCGCTCGTTAATTGACCTTGCAGCAAACCATTAAACTCGTCGTCTTTCGAGAGTTCCGATGGAATCAGCGGCTTTCTCCAAACAGCATACGCAGCGGTTAAGTTGTAACTGAAAAAGGCGTCTCCGCCGTCGCCGCTCGGTGTTCGGAAAAAACTACTGCCGGGAATTGCTCTGATCACTGGATTCGCCCGAATCTCCCAGGCATCTGAAGCAATGAACGTTTGCTCGTTGTTGCCACCGAAGAACCGTTCAGCCAGGGGGATCTTTCCGCGCGTCTGAATTTTGCCAAACGTTAAGCGAGACTCCAGATCCAAAAGGTGATGATCGCCTATCGGATACCAAAACTCATGTCGCACATCCGCAAGGTGTTTGGCCCAATCAACTCGCAGCGCACGCCCCGCAACTCCAAGTTGCAGTCCATACGAACCAGATACGGAGTTGTACTTTGATCGGGAGGTAAGTCCCACAAATAGCTTCGCTGCACCGTAAGGTGATGCCGCAACAGTGTCGGACGTCAGACGCGAAGCCACGAGATCGCTTTGCCGGTTTCCGCCTTCAACCAAGCCACCAAATCGAACGACTATTTCTCCGCCACCTAGAGGCCGAGAAGTCCCTGCAAACTGCGCGGATAGATTTCCACCCTTCAGTTTCCCTGTGCTGGTTGGCAACGACGAATAATCGAAGTGCAGATTCCAATCCAAATGCGCAAGCCATCGCCAGTCGTCAACTGATCCCTTTAGCTTCGCCGTAACAGTCTGCATCTCTGAAGAAGCCAGACCCTCGATGCTGCCTGAGCCGATTAATCCCGTCGTGCCCTTTCGTGTGAATTCAAAACGACCTCCACCCGCAAGTTTGTTTGTTGAGTCGTAACTAAAAGCCGGGGTAAAGCGCACTGGTCGGGAATCGGGGACATCGACGTTCACCAATCCGGAAGATTTCTCAGGTTCTTGCCGTTCCTCCACTCTACTCTCGGGGGCGGCGCTCAGCACCGGCATCACTTGCGTCGAATAAACTCCGTAGATGACGTCGACTGATTTGTTCGAACAATTCTCGACTCGTACAACTAACAAGCGAAGTTTTACGCGGGCTTCGCTCGTGTCGGGCAAGAAGTTCTCATCTTCAATTATTTTTAAAGCGCCGGCATTGACGGAAGCATAGAGGAATGGTTTTCCATCAATCAGCGTTGAAATCTGAGTTGCGGCGCGGCGTTCCCGCGCTTTGACCCACGGCAGAAAAACAAACGGGTCGTTGATCTTTGAGCTACGAACTGAGAAGCCGTCCTTTTCAAGGTCAATGCCGTCGCAGCTTGTGTCTGCGACATTTGGTTTCGGGGATTGGGAGAGAACAACTGTTGAGCCACCCAGCAACAGCAACAGAAGCGATAGCTGAAACGCACGGAACAGATAATTCTTGTTTGTCATAATCGCGACCTTAGGGTGAAGAGGTCCAGGTTTCGCCCCGTGGCTTGAGTCAAAGGGCACCGGCGCGCTGAGCGCCGGCGCGTTTTGACAGTGTGTGGAATAGGCCGGGTTGTCGGTGAGCTACTGCACCTTGCCTATTTCTTTTTGAGGGTGGCTTGCGTAGTTTGATCCGCGTCGTCTTGAGGTATCTCGCCTGCGGCCGCAGCCTTCTGATCGTCCGCTGCCGGTCCGAGGGCATGTGCTTGCTGTCCCGCGGTCATGCCATTGAGCGCCACCTTTTCGGCCTTCGGCTGTAATACCTTGTCGACCTCTATGTCTACGTGAACCATCGCGTCTCCCCAGGGATCGGTTTTCTTCTCTCTCTCGAATAAATCGAAATTGATCTTCCAGATGACCGTGGCTCCCTGAGTATCCTTCTCAAGTCCGAAAATTACTCGTCGCAGCTTGTCCTTCGTTATCAGTTCAAAATGAACTTTGATAGCGATGACGGTGGATGTGTTAGCCATGTTTCAGCCTCCAAACGTTCGAATTAGTTAGTTGATTCCCGTTCAAATTGCGAAAGCGATGACAAAAGGATTAATCCTTCGACTTCTCTTCCGGACTCTTCTCCTGTGGTTTCACTGTAGCGCGAACAACGATGAACTTGTTCAGCAGGTCAAACCAGAATGGAGCGCCAAGTGAGATCGCCAGTGCTGTTAATAGCCAGCCGAAAATGTGAACTCGAAATTGAGTAGCCCAGTTGACCCAGAAGGCACCTTCCCAAAAATGCAATCCTGGCCAAGGTTGTCCTTCCACACCTGACGCCCACCCAATCGGCAAAGAAAGTGATTGGAGTTCGGTCAAGCTGTCGCGGTACCGACACTGAGGCGTATTGCAGTCAGGTTTGTCCTTTTCTGTAGTTGTCGCTGTTGCTGGACTGGGAGTCGGTGAAGCAGTCGGCGAAGTATTAGGCGTAGGACTTACGGACGCCTTTGGTGTTGGCGAAGCACCCGGTGCTGTCGACGCGCCTCCTGGTGAGGGTGAACTTGCGGGAGACGGAGAAGGTTTTGGTTTCGCACTACTTTCATTTGGAGACGGACTCGCCTTAGCCGAAGCTGCATTCTTCGCCGTTTCTTCAGCGTCAACTTTCGCGAAGCTCTGAGCCGCAGACACCAACGACTCTCTCATCACCTTGTCGGCTGAAAGCCGTCTCGCGATGAGCACTGAATCGGCGTTCACCCCGATCGTGAGAAAGATGCCGATTACAAACACAAACACCTGGGACCGTCTCTTGTACCAACCTGACACTCGATCCATCGATGCATCGAACCACTTCTCGATGTTTTCGCGTGCCTTGGCAACATCGTTGTCGGCGGCGTCTACAAGAGATAGCAGGGCCTTTTCGACTTCCGGGTTATCCAGCCCTGAAATGTTGTTGCGAAGCTTGGTAAACGCGTCTCTCGATTCTGCCTCCGTCGTCATGGTTGAGGGAGTAGACGTAGCCGTACCACCGGCTGCGTCTGGCTTTGCCGGCAAAGCAGTGTCTAACAGCACAAGCGCAAACGTTCGCGCGGGGATATAAGAAGGCAGCTTGAGTTTACCCAGCGCCCGTTTAAGCTTCCCAACTTCTTGCGGATCGTAGGTCCCTTCAAATAAGCCGCTGATCAAGGGGTGATCGTAGACTTTCTTTACCAAACCGTTTCCCTTGGGATCCTTCAGGAGTTCTCTCAATCCTCTTTCGAGATCAGCAGCTCTGTTCTTGAGCCATCCCTCAATCATTTCGTTTGCCGCTGAACACATCAAACTAAGCAACAGGTAAACGAAAACCAGGCCGATTACTACGTCAATAACCGTTGTATTGAACATATGGCAGCTCCTGTCGAGGTTAAGCAAGCAATGGGTGCTACTGAGTGCGGTTGAGGTTTTTCCTCAGTCGACATTCATGAACCCTGCTTGCAGGGAAGATTCGACGCGAGGTACAGGCGAACAGAAATAAAACAATAGAACTGCGTTGTGCGAGGGAGCTTGCCTTATACCTTCCACCAACAGGTATGTCAACGAGGTTTCTGGGCCAGAGCGGCGAGGTGCGCGCATGGCTCAAAAGTGACCAGCGACAGTCAGGAAACACTTCAAATCGAAGAGTAGAGGATTCATCGCCTCCAACTGTAACGAACCAATCCCGCGACAAGAACATCATTGACTTTCATCCTAAACACAAATATCGTCCGCGCGATTGATCTAAATGCGCTTGCCGCCCTGTCGGAGTGATATTCCTCGTCTCCAACTCCTGAAGTTTCCGGCAGCTTCGTTCCAAACTTTCCCGCTCACGGGAGGCTCAATGAGTACACCTTCACCTCAGGCTGAATACAAACAAGAAGTTCGTTTTGCGGTTGTGATGTATGGCGGCGTGTCGCTCGCGATCTACATCAATGGTGTGGCACAGGAACTTCTGAAATTGGTCCGTTCGACCGCCGCCAACCAAATCGGTAAACCCCTTTCCGGCACTGAAGCCATCTACCGCGAAGTCAGTTGGCTGCTGGCTGAAGAAAGCGTTACCTCACTATCCGACGTTACCTCAACTTCGGCACCGCCAACGCGCTTTGTAGTCGACGTTCTTTCTGGCACCTCGGCTGGCGGTATCAATGGAATCTTCCTGGCCAAGGCCCTGGCTAACGGTCAGGACCTGGATCAATTGAAAGAACTCTGGATCAAGGAAGGTGATATCGAAACGCTTCTCAACGACAAGCGATCGATTGAGAAACCTTTAAAGCTTCAGAATCCTCCGTCGTCGCTCTTAAACAGCGAGCGAATGTACTTCGAGTTACTCAAAGCCTTTCAGGTGATGGACCAAAACACTGCCGATCTCGGTGAACAAGCAGAGTCACCGTACGTCGACGAACTGGATTTGTTTGTTACATCAACCGACCTGCAGGGAGTCGTGCTACCAATCGCATTGTCAGACGGTCTGGTTTACGAGCGGCGTCACCGCAACGTAATGAGATTTGCTTATTCGCAACCGAGTGTGAGTGGCGAGCCAACACGAAATGATTTCTATCGGAAGTTCAATCCCTTCCTGGCTTACGCTGCACGGTGCACTTCTTCGTTTCCGTTTGCGTTCGAACCGATGGCCCTCAGTGACATCGATACGCTACTGGCCAAACTCGTCGGTTATCAGAGCAACGACGACTGGAAATCAACCAGCGCGGACTATTACCGTTTCTACCACGACTATCGACAACCAACCGGCATCCCGTCGATCAAGTTTCCCGAGCGTGCTTTTGGTGACGGAGGATATCTCGATAACAAACCATTTACTTACGCGACGGAAATGGTGATGAATCGGACTGCCAGTGTTCCCGTCGATCGTAAATTGATCTTTATCGAACCTTCACCAGAACACCCTGAGGATGATGTCGAGCAAATCGGCAAACCTGATGCGATTGCAAATGTGATGTCGGCATTGCTGACTCTGCCACGCTACGAAACAATTCGTGAAGATCTGAAAAGGATCAGTGATAGGAACCGGTTAATCGATCGTGTGAATGCAGTAACAAGTGGCGTCGATCGCGACGAAAACGTTGTTCGCGAAGCTTCGACAGAACTCTTCGGGGATGCCGCAACCATGTGGAATCAGTTGGGAGCACTCATTACTCCGCCATCTTCCGACAAGCTGTGGGCCTCTTATGAATTATCCGACGAACAGCACGGTCAGCTCGACCTCACCGACTGTATCAAACGAAAAGGTCGTGCCTACGCAGCGTACTTACGTTTGCGAATTTCAGCGGTCACTGACGAGGTCGCTCAGCTAATCACGAGAGTCGCGGGCTTCGATGAAACGTCAGAGTATTCGATCATAGTGCGTAGCATGGTCCGTGCGTGGCGCATACAAAAGTACATCGAGTATCGGAAGACAGCGGAAGATACCAGAGACACGGTAAATAAGTTCCTGTTTGAGTTTGATCTCTCGTACCCGATACGTCGGGTCAATTACCTGCGTAATAAAGTCGATGGACTAACCCGTTTTGAAAGTGACCTCACCACGGTGATCGAAAGCGAAGCCAAGAAATTCGATCTGAACCTTAAGAAGATACAAGATGATGAAAAACTTAAGGACGGTTTCTGCCATCAGGTACAGGACCATAAAGCGGACTTGAACAACCTCTATATCGAACTTCGCCGCTCGGCAAGATCTCTGCGCGCAAGACATTCAGCTGAAAAAGCAAAAGAGGCAGGAACGTCAGTAAAAGTAAGTCCGCTGCATGAACAAGTCGGCGAGTTGATGCAGCAGATTTCAAGCGTAGTCGCCAAAGAAACTGACAAGCAGGCCGAAGGTAAAATGTCGGTACTCGACTATTTCCTCGGCAAACGCGAGACGGGTATCGATAAGAAACTTGAACGTTCTTACAAGGCAGCGACGCCCGAAGATCTTTGCGTCGCGCGAGCAGAAACATTTCTCGAAGCCCATGGAGAGATCAGGGATCTGATTGATAGCATTGCCAGGGAGTTATCTTCGCGAGTTACAACCATCAAGAAAGAGTCAGAACAGAAGATCAGTGATCTATTCACAGCCACCAGCACTAAACAACTTGATGAAGATCCTCAGCTGGACACCGTTAAATGGATTGCTAAGTATTGTGTCGGCCACTTCTATCGTGAGTACGAAGACTACGATCTTCTAACCTACCCGATTCTCTATGATACGGACGTTGGCGAAGCCGATGTCATCGACGTGATCAGGGTTAGTCCTGAAGACGCAAAACAACTTATTGACGAACGTTCAACTGGATCGCGAAAACTTGCCGGCACAGCGTTGGGCCATTTTGGTGCTTTCTTACAGGGAAGCTGGCGGGAAAACGATATTCTTTGGGGCCGACTCGACGGTGCCGAAAGAATCATCACGGCACTTCTTCCTAACCATCCGCTGCGCCAGAAGCTCATTGGACGCGCTCACGCCACCATAATTTGCGAAGCTCTCAAAACTCTCGGCCAGGATCAAACCAATAAACTACTGGCCGAGTCTTGTATGCGTACGGCGAAAGGTAAACCGGACCCAAATCTTCTCAATCAATTCATAGAAAATCTCTTTCAATACTCAGCCGACGATAATGACCTCTCTCAGCAACTGCAAACACTCATCAATCGTCGAAGCCTAAGTGACTACTACGAGGCAAACTTTCCCGATCAAAGCCAACTGAATCGTGAGGCGACGATGCGTTCAATGGCGCGAGCGACTACAGTTATCGGCAAGATCCTCGAATCCCTCTCTTCAGATCGCCGAGTCAGCACCAAGTACGTTCTGTGGATTGCGCGGCTGGGTCAAATCTTCTGGGCTATGGTTGAAGTAGCTGTACCGCGGAGTTTTGCCAACATCATCTTTCGCCACTTCCTAAAGTTAGTTTACTTTCTTGAGGCCCTGTTAATTGTGGGCGCCACCTTGTTGGCCCAGCCTCAAATGCAACAATTCGGCATCACTGCGTTCGGTATTACAGCGGGTATCCACTTATCGGTAATGATTCTAAGTGATCTGCTGTCGTCCAATTACAGGTTGCTAAACCTGGTAAAGGCTGTGGTGATTGCTCTCGTTGCCCTTTTGGTGAGTCTCGGAGTATTTACGTTGACGGGAGTACTAGGAGTTAAATCGACGTGGCATCTCTTGTCGAGTTGGCAACAGGCCTTCGCTCAAACTCCATCCTTTGGCTTAAACCTTCCTACGGCTCTCAACCTCGGACTACTCTTGCTCTTGGTTCTATTCTTCTTTCTGGCTGCACGTCCGCACCTCTTTGGAATTTTCAAAAAGTCCAAAACGTATAGTCCTTCAACAAACGAGGAAAGTTCCTGACACGCATCGAGACAGACCCGAGTTAACTAACGGATCTTTTGGTGACTGGCCGTTGCTGATTTCGCTAGAGATCGGTCATCCAATAAATTGGCTTTCGCCAAACTTTTGCACTCGCTTGACCAGATCGCTCCTCTCCTCTGATCATATCCGCATTTCCAACAAGAGAGGATTTTCGATGCCCGAATTTCGTTTCATCCAACTCGACGTGTTTACCGATCGCGCGTTCACCGGCAATCCACTCGCTGTCTTTCCAGAAGCCGAAGGTCTGACGGACGAACAGATGATGCAGATTGCGCGCGAGATGAATCTGTCGGAGACTGTTTTTGTCCTTACGCCTGAGGCCACAAAAGAAGTTCATACAACAGCCGCAGATGAGATTGGTTCGAAGCCATCAGTTTTACGACGACTACGAATCTTTACGCCGACGCGTGAGATACCATTCGCCGGTCATCCGGTCGTCGGCACATGGAATGGACTGGCTCGTGAGGGAGTCGTTCCTCTTCCGCAAGGCGGTACGGGTTGGCAACGCATTTATCATGAAGTCGGAATCGGTATCCTTCCAGTTGATATTGAATTCAGGGAGGGTCAACCCGTGCAGGTCGTGATGACTCAAGGTGAATTCAAGATCATCGACGAGATCGACGACCACCATGAACAGGCTGAGCTTGCTCGGGCACTGGGACTCGCGCGAGAGGATCTCGACGAGAGTTTGCCGATACAAACGATCTCCACTGGTCTAACCTGTCTCGCCGTTCCAATTAGATCTTTGGCCGACCTGCGCGACTGCAAAGTTAATTCATCGCTACTAGCGGAGATCTACACGCGTCGCGGAGGCGCTGGTTGTCACGCTTTCACGCGTGAGACGATTGACGTCGGCGCTTCGCGCGCGCATGCGAGATTCTTCGCACCCGCCGACAATATTGCTGAAGATCCGGCGACGGGCAGTGCGTGCGGAGCACTCGGCGCGTACCTTGTCTATCACGATGGCTTGTCTGTGGAACCGGATAACGGACACGTTAAGTTTGTTATTGAGCAAGGCGACTTCATGCACCGCCCGAGTAGGATCAGTCTCAATGTTAAGGGCAGCAAGGGCGCAATTGAGGAAGTGAAAGTTGGTGGGCCGTCGGTGTTGGTAGCGAAGGGGACGGTAATGGTTTAAGTACGGGTTGGTCTTTGAGTTTTGGCCTTTTGGTCTTTGGTCTTTGGTCTTTGGCCTTTTGGTCTTTGGTCTTAGATTTGGGTCTTTACCGCGAAGCGGTTACATCCTAAAGCCCAGGGTTGCTTCAACCCTGGGAGGCCCGAGGCAACGCATTGGAACCCTGAAGGGGTTCCGCCGCTCCACAGCTGATCGCAACTGCACAGCTGGTCGCAACCGCGTTGCGGTTGATGGTTCATCAACTCCTTAACCCAGGGTAGCCGAAGCGGCAACCCTGGGCTCTGAGACATAACCGCGTTGCGGTAAGAAACGGTTGTGTAACGAACCTCGTGTTGCGGCTGGACTTGGAACTTTGGACGTGGAACTTTGGACTTGGAACTTGGAACTTAGAACTATGGACTTGGAACTTAGAACTTTGGTTCGAGTCTTTTACCGCGAAGCAGGCAACAATAAAATCTAATCAATGGAAACTCTCGATCTCATAATCATCGGTGCTGGCCCAGCAGGCCTTTCAGCTGCTGAAGCCGCTGCAAACGAAGGCCTGACCTACCTCGTCATCGAAAAAGGAACAATCGCCAATACCATTCGCCAATATCCAATCGGTCGCACAATGTTCTCCACTCCCAACGAGGTGGAGATGCATGAGAACACGCTCAAGCCAATTCGTGAAAAACCAACCCGCGAGGAGTTGCTCTCACACTACATCCATTTCGTTCTCGATCGAGACCTGAATATCAACACGGGTGAAGAAGTCATCAACGTTTCAGGCAACATAACCGAAGGCTTCAAGATCACTTCAAACAAATCTGAGTACCACGCGGCCCGCGTGCTGTTTGCGATTGGCGCGATGGAAAGACCTCGGTACCTGGGTGTTCCCGGTGAAGAACTCAGCAAGGTGCACCATATCTTCGTCGACCCATACGCTTATGTTCGCAAAGACGCTCTCGTGGTTGGTGGAGGAAACAGTGCTGCTGAAGCAGCTTTGTTTCTTTCGGAAGAAGGCGCCCGCACGACCATGGCAATTTGGCGCGAGGACTGGGAGAACAAAGATCCAAAAGCCGGCGCGATGAAACATTGGGTGCGTAAGCCGTTAGAGGAGGAAGTCACCGCGGGCCGACTCCGAGTTGTCCTTTTCAAGCACGTCGATGAAATTAACGAGGACTCGGTGACACTCTCCACCGAAACTGGTGAAAGGGAAACGCTGCCAAACGAGGTTGTCTTTGTGCTGGTCGGCAGCGATGCAGATTTGACTCTTCTAAAACAACTCGGAGTTGATACCGAGCCCGGAAAAGCCGGCGAGATTCCTGTCTACAATAAAGAAACTTTCGAGACGAATGTGCGTGGCATTTATGTCGCCGGACACTTTACGCATGCGCGCCACATTAAAGAAGCGATTGATGTCCCTCGGCGTATTGTTCCGTTGATAGCACACTCCATACGAACAGCTGATTCTGAAACTGAATCGCTTGCGGATATACAGCGATAGCTGCGATTCAAAGAACCTCGAAAGGAAACTGATATGTCCGTCCGCCCGGCACTTCTCCTTTCTTTCACCCTGTTGGCAATTCCGCACACTGTCGCGGCGCAACCAAGCCCGGCAATTCGTTCAGAACTCTGCACTCAAAAGAACGCGGTCGAAACGATTAATCAACAAGTCCTCGCATCGAGGACTTTCGATGATGCCGTCAACAGGATCGCAGTGCTCATTCGTGCGGCAGATCTATTGTGGCCATATCAAAAAGACAAAGCTATGACGATCTTCAACGAGGCGTTCGAGCTCGCCACACAGAACTACAAGGAAGTAGGGGACCCCGAACGACGAGTTGGGACTGGGCAATTCGCTGCCCGTATCGAGGTGCCGGATCAGCGACACAAAGTCGTTGCCGCCCTGGCAAAAAGGAATCCCTTGGCTGCTTCGCGTCTTCTGGAACAAATAATCCAGGATGACCAAAAAGCGGCTGAAGAAAAATCGAGCAATGCGAACGCAAGTCGTTCTGGTGAGAAGATACTGACTCTGGCCCGAAATCTGGCGGCGCAAGATCCTGTGTCGGCAATGAACTTCGCGCGAACCAGTTTTAGATACAAGGCGACTTTCTACTTGCCGTCATTTCTATTTGACCTCGCGAAAACGAATAGCAATGCTGCTGACCGGTTCTATGAGGAGGCGCTTAACAATTATTCGTCAGCGCCGATGGATCAGTTTCTCTTCTTGTCGTCATACCCATTCGGCAATGCGCGTGAAGCGGGAGACATGCCGGGTTCTGCCCACTACCCGATTCCTGAAGGTTTCAAACCAAATGTCACCTTGCAGCGTGCGTTTGTCCAAAGGCTCCTATCGAGAGTTCAGGCAGCGCTGGAGTCGCCGGTGGATAACAGTGAGAACTACCGGCCATCAGATCTCGCACAAATGTGGCTGGCACTCACAAGACTGGAAAAGCAGATAGCGACAAGCCTCCCGGACATTAACGACGCTGCTGGTCAGGCTAAAGAAAAAGTCTTTGCCTTGCTCAACCCGACTTCACAACGCCGGGTAAGTGGAACGATTACCCGAGAGGGTCAACCGAAGAAAAATTTTGATGAGTTAATTGAAGCTGCGGAAAAACAGACCGACGTCGCAACACGTGACCGCGACTTGACCCTGGCGATTACCGGTTCGTCCAAAGATGAAACCACCGAACGAGTATTAAATGTGATCGACAAGATCTCCGATTCCAGTATTCGTGAATCTCTGACGAATTGGGTTTATCTCTTTCGTGCACAGGCACTGACCAGGGAAAAGAAGTTTGACGAAGCCCGGAAACTCGCCGTTAAAGTGCCCGAACTTGATCAGCGTGCTTACCTCTTCTCGCAGATTGCTGAAGGCTCCTTGAAAGAGGCCGAGGATCAAACCCAGGCTCGCGAACTACTCAACGAGATTGCCGCAGCCAGTGCCAAAGCACCGAAGACACTCGCCACCGCTCGAGCGTTATTGGCACTCGCCTATCTCTATTCAAAGATTGACACAAACCGCGGGATTGAAGAGTTGGGCAATGCAGTCAGGGTAATAAACGCGATCGAGAAACCGGACTTCTCGCTTCAATTTGTGATGCTGAAGATCGAAGGAAAGAATTTTGGCAGCTACGCCTCGATTTCAACTCCAGGCTTCAATCCTGAAACTGCGTTTTTAGAAATTGGCAAGTTGGATTTCGACGGCACGTTGATCCAGGCAACAACTTTCGCTGACAAGGGATTGAAGTCATTAACGACACTGGCGGTCATCGAGCCATGCTTGCTGGCAGCTGTAAAAGCGAAGAAGCCGGCACCAAAGCCTTGAGGTCAACCAAGAGCCTTTTCGGCTCTGCGAGTGCGTGCCGCTGATGTTTTTGCGGCAAAAATATCTTCACGTAACATGCGTTGTTGAGCCTTTGTGAGTTTTTCCCAACGATCGTTTGCAGCGGAGTTCTGTTGAAGGAGTTGCTTCAGTTCCTCTGGTAATTCTTCGGAAGCAATCCTGAGCAACAACTTCACCTCATCACCTGTTTCCAGTCCAACCTTTTTGCAAAGCGGCTCAGGCAGATCGATCCACCAGCATTGACGATCATCCCAGCGTTTCAGACTTCTGCGGCCGAACTCAATTCCATTGATTGTGCCTTCGACGACAGTTGTGTGATCGAGTTTCCAAGAGGCGATCGTGTCCAAAGGAATAGTCACAAGACGCGAGAACTGAGGATTATGTCGGATGACGGTGGAAGTAACTTCGATCTGTTTGACTCTAGGCATCAATTCGCGTCGTGCGTCTTCAACCGGTGCAGTAGCCCGACTGTCAAGGAGGGCTTGTCTTTAGGTTCAACCGGTGCAGTAGCCCGACTGTCAAGGAGGGCCGTCTTAGGTTTTAAATGATGTCAGAGCCCTCCTTGACAGTCGGGCTACTGCACCGGGCGCTACTATCAGCTTTCAGTAACGTCAGTCCCGCGATCTCTGCGTGCAACGCCAGTCGCGTACGCTGCTGCTTCAACTTCCCTCGCCACAGCTTCTGCAACGCGCTTATCAAACACAGACGGAACGATGTACTCAGGATGCAGTTCAGCGTCAGTGATGATTCCGGCGATTGCATTTGCGGCAGCGAGTTTCATCTCTTCGTTAATACGTGATGCGCGACACGCCAGGGCACCCCGAAAGATCCCAGGAAAACAAAGTACGTTGTTGATCTGATTCGGATAGTCTGATCTTCCTGTCGCCATTACTGCAACATATGGCGCGGCATCTTCCGGCATGATCTCGGGCGTCGGGTTGGCCATCGCAAAAACAATCGGTTGTGAGGC
>Ga0207691_10002994_pt1 | contig 16485 bp, 17 predicted proteins | sample KBSM13metaG_FD_184327 | JGI IMG/M metagenome (GOLD analysis project Ga0207691, IMG submission 184327) | Miscanthus rhizosphere microbial communities from Kellogg Biological Station, Michigan, USA - KBS M1-3 metaG (SPAdes) (version 2) | ecosystem: Host-associated > Plants > Roots > Rhizosphere >... | reverse complement strand
TTCGTTGCTCCAGGTCTAGGGCTGACAGTCCGCTGGCGGCCGGTATAGCTTTCGGGCGTGCGAATCACCACGTGGGCGGAATACGGGCTGATCTGCGCGCTTCACCTGGCGAAGCGCGCGGGCGAGGGGCCGATCACGGGACGCGAGATTGCCTCCGGTGAACGGCTCCCCGCGGACTATGTCGAGCAGATTCTCCTGCGCCTCCGCCGCGCCGACCTGGTGAAGAGCACTCGTGGCGCGCGAGGCGGATACATGCTCGCGCGCGCGGCGGCAGACATTTCGGTGCGCGAAGTCATCGCCGCCTCGGAGCTCGGAACGTTCGACCTCCATTGCGTCACCCATCCCGTCGGTGAAGAGCGCTGCGCCGAATCGCAGAGCTGCAGCATCCGCCCTGTGTGGATGATGCTTCAGCAGAAGATCGACGACGTGCTCCAGAGCGTGCACCTGGCTGACTTGCTGGTCGATGAGCGCGCCGTTCGGCAGCGTGTTGGACTTCCTGTCCTCACAGTCTGACTGGCACCGGTTGCCCGCGGTGGCACCTTCGTTCTTCGCCGTCTGGCGTCAGCAGCGTCAGCTGCGAAGGAGCGCCGCGTCCTATGTGCTGAGTCTTCTCACCGAGCCCGGCCCTGATGACGTTAGCTGGCTGAGCGACGTCGCGACGCGCGGTGACGCGGACCGCGCGCGCTGGGAGCTTCGCTACGCTCGCCGAGCCGCTGGGCTTCTCTCGGCGGCGCGCGACGCGCTCGACGACCGCACCGCGTCGGCGGTCGCGCACGAGATCGGGGAGAGTTGGGCGAGGGACCGGAACATCGCGGCCGAGATGCGCCACGCGGCAGAGCAGCAGTTCAATGCTCGGCTTCGGGCGCTTGGTCAGGCCATGGCGGCGCGCTCGTCGCCCGAGCCGACCTCCACCCGACTCGGACGTGCATTGCTCACCGCGGCCGGCGCCCGGAACCCGTCGGCGGCCGACACCGATCGAGCAGGCGGCATCGTGTCCGAGTATCTCGAACAGGCCAACGAGGCGCTCCGCCGGGTTTTCGGAACGGCGGCGCTGCCGGAGAACCTGCCACCGTCGGCAGTCCAGGCTGGGGGACCGACCACTACGCCGCGTCGCTGAGCCCAGGATCGCTGGGCGCGGATGCACGAGCGGCGCAGACGCTCGTCACGTCTACGCCGCTCGCGTACTTCTCAGGGATGCCGAAGGGGGGACTCGAACCCCCACGGGCTATCGCCCACTGCGCCCTGAACGCAGCGCGTCTACCAATTCCACCACTTCGGCAGGGAGCAGAAACGTATCGGAGCCCGTAGTGAAAGGCAACGCTACGCGCGTCCACGCGCACGTCCACTTTGCCAGGCCTACGAGCCATCCTATTCTTTGTTGACGTTGCGGCGCTCGGCCGCCGCTCGCGCGCTGCCGCTTGCCGTATCGACCTGACCGATGGCTCAAGAGAAAAAAGAGGACGACCGCCAGATAGTTGCGCGGAACAAGCGCGCGCGCCACGACTACCACATTCTGGATAGTTGGGAGGCGGGCCTCGTGCTGACCGGAACCGAGGTGAAGTCGTTGCGCGACGGCAAGGCGACGATGGCGGACGCGTATGCCTTGGTGAAGGACGGCGAAGTGTTTCTGCTCAACCTGCACATCTCGCCGTACGAAAAAGGCAACCAGTTCAACCACGAACCGACGCGAACGCGGAAACTGTTGCTGCACCGGAAGGAGATCCGTCGGTTGATTGGATCGGTCGAGCGGCAGGGCCTCACGCTGATTCCGCTCGAGTTGTACTTCCGCGGAGGAGTGGCGAAGGTGAATATCGCGTTAGGCAAGGGCAAGAAGTTGCACGACAAGCGCGCGGACGACCGCAAGAAGACAGACGAGCGCGACATGGCGCGCGTGGCGCGCGTGCGATGATCGTGACGCTGGCGCTCCTGTTCCAGCAGGCGGCAGCCCAGCCGTTCTCCAGCGTCACGATCCGGAACGGCGAACGATCGGCTACGGTGCCCGTCGTCCTCGTCGATCGGGGCCCGGCTGTCGCCGCGGACGCGCTGGCCGAAGCGCTCGGCGGACAGGTCGACGCGCGCGGCAAGGACGAGTTCACCGTTTCACTCGCCGGCCTGCGCGTTCTGGTGACGCCGAACGTTCCGTTCGTGCGCATCGGTGAGCAGACACTCCCGCTTACGGCGGAACCCACGCTTCGCGGGGGGAAGTTGCTGCTGCCGTATACGTTCGTGAGCGACTTCCTGCCACGCATCGCGAGCGGCGTCACGTTCGATGCTCGGCGCGCTGTACTGCAGCGCCAACTGGCGAGCGGTCCTTCGGCCTCATCCCGCAAGACCAAGTCGACCTTCTTCACTGTGGTCGTGGACGCCGGACATGGTGGCCCCGACAGAGGCATGCACGGGCCGATCGGCGCGAGCTGGCAGATGAACGAGAAGGACATCACGCTCGACGTCGCGCTCGCGCTTCGCGATGTGCTGTCCGAGCGCGGAGCAGCCGTGATCATGACGCGGTCCACCGATACGCTGATCGCGCTGAACGACCGCGGGCGCATCGCGAATGCGAAGAAAGGCGATGTGTTTGTCTCGATCCACGTCAATGCGGCGAACCCGCGTTGGAAGCAGCCGGGTGCCGCGCGTGGCTTCGAGACGTATTTTCTTTCCGAGGCCCGCACCGAAGACGCGCGCCGAGTCGAGGCGATGGAGAACGAGGTAGTGAAGTACGAGATCGCGAACAACGTCGCCGCCAATGACCCGTTGAGCTTCATCGTGCACGACATGGAGCAGAACCAGCACCTTCGTGAATCGAGCGAGCTCGCCGCCACCGTGCAGCGTTCGCTCGCGAAGATGCATCCGGGTCCAAACCGTGGCGTGAAGCAAGCCGGCTTCCGTGTCCTCGTGACCGCGTTCATGCCCGCCGTGCTCGTGGAGATCGGATTCGGGACCAACGAGGCGGAAGCGCGGTACCTCCGCGATCCCCGCCGGCAGCGAGAGATCGCGACGTCCATCGCGGACGCCACGATGCAATACCTGGCTGCGTATCAACGGCGTACGAGCGCTACAGGGCAGTGAGCCGACCGAACGTCGCCACTGCTCGTGACGGTCGACTCGGCGTCGACTTCTGCGGAGTTCGATTTCAAAATCCGATTCTTCTCGCGGCGGGAACTGCGGCGTACGGCGAAGAGCTCGACGACGTCGTGCAACTCGACCGGCTCGGTGGGATCATCACGAAAGCCGTGAGCCTGGAGCCGAGGCACGGCGCGCCGTCGCCGCGAGTGGCGGAGTTCGATGGCGGGATGATGAATGCGGTGGGGCTCGCAAACCCGGGTGTCGTACAGGTCCGCGAGCGACACCTGCCGTGGCTCGGGAAACGGTTGCCTAACGCGCGCACGATCGTGAACGTCATCGGCTTTCAACCCGACGAGTTCCCGCGCGTGATCGAGGAGCTCGGCGACGACGCGCCCGTTCACGGCTTCGAGCTCAACGTGAGTTGTCCGAACACGAAGGCCGGGGGCGTCGAATTCGGTGCGGACCCGGCGGCGTTGCGTGAAGTTGTTGCAGGCGCGCGAGCGGTGACGCAACGGCCGTTGATCGTCAAACTCGCGCCGACGCTCGCCGATATTGGCGGCGCGGCACGTATCGCGGTCGATGCTGGCGCTGACGCGATCAGCGTGGTGAACACGATTCCCGGGCTCGCCATCGATGTCGAACGCCGTCGGCCTGCCCTCGGTTATGGGACTGGCGGTATCAGCGGTCCGGGGCTTCTTCCGGTTGGCGTGCTGGCGACGTGGAAGGTCCGCAAGGCAACGAAGGCACCGATCATTGGGATCGGAGGCATCAGCAGCGCGGACGGTGTGCTTCAGTATCTCATTGCCGGTGCATCGCTCGTCGCAGTGGGCACTGGCGCGCTCAGGGATCCGCGATTGCCCGAGCGGCTCGTGCGTGAGCTCGACGCGTGGTGCGCCGCGCACGGTATTCGGTCTCTCACAGAAATCACCGGCACTCTCGAGTGGCCCACATGAGCACGACTCCGATCGTCGCGTTGGACGTTCCCTTGGCCGACGACGCGCTCGCTGTCGTTCGGACACTAGGAGAGCGGTGTCGATTCTACAAAATCGGCAACGAGCTCTTTACCGCGGCGGGTCCGAGCGTCGTCGAACGTGTGCGCGATACAGGCGCGCGAGTGTTTCTCGACCTCAAGTTGCACGACATCCCCAACACCGTGCGCGGCGCAGCGCGGTCGGCGGCGTCACTCGGCGCGAGTCTGCTCACGGTGCATGGTGTCGGGGGAAGCGAGATGATCTCCGCTGCAGTGGAAGGAGCAGGGAATCAGCTGGGAATCCTGGTTGTTACCGTGCTGACATCGTTCGATGATCGCACACTCGGCGAGGCGACGGGCCGGCCGGAGATCTCTGCGTCGGCGGAGGTGGCGCGACTAGCTGACGTCGCGGCGCATGCGGGCGCGCATGGGATCGTGTGCTCGGGCGCCGAGGCCGGTGCAATGCGCGAGCGGTTCGGCGAGCGTCTCGCGCTGCTCATCCCCGGGATTCGCATGCGCGGCGGCGCCGTTCACGATCAGCGCCGAGTCGTGACACCGGCTGAGGCGGTCGTCGCGGGCGCGCGTTACATCGTGGTCGGGCGGGCGGTGACTGGAGCGGCGGACCCGGCCAGGGCGATGGACGCGGTTATGGCGGACCTCGAGTCGGACGGACACTGCACAACGAATACCGGGTCCCTTGCATAGCGGCTGTAAGCCCGTTAATCTGAGTGTCTTGGCCGAAATTATCTTTGTTTTTACTGGAGCGCCCTGTGAAAGTTCGCAGCAGCGTTAAGCCGATCTGTGAGCACTGTCGAGTCGTGAAGCGCAGCGGCGTCACGCGGATCATCTGCAAGCGCAACCCCAAGCATAAGCAGCGTCAAGGTTAGATATGGCTCGAATTGCTGGCGTTGACCTCCCGCGTGACAAGAAGGTCGAGATCGGTCTCACGTACATCTATGGGATCGGCCGTTCCATTGCACGCAGAATTCTGCAGACCACGGGCGTGAGCTCGGATCTGCGCGTCCGTGATCTCAATGACGCCGACGTGAATCGGCTGCGGCAGGCGATCGAACGCGATTATCGCGTCGAGGGCGCCCTGCGCACCGAGGTGGCGATGAACATCAAGCGATTGATGGACATCGGCTCCTATCGGGGCATCCGCCACCGTCGTGGTCTGCCGGTGCGCGGTCAGAGGACGCATACGAACGCCCGTACGAAGAAGGGTCCACGCCGCGCAATCGCCGGCAAGAAGAAGGTGACCAAGTAGTCATATGGCAACTGCGAAGAAGACCAAGCGCGTGATCGAGGCGGAGGGAGTTGCCCACATCAGCGCGACGTTCAATAACACCACGATCACGATCACCGACACGCACGGCAATGCCGTGTCGTGGGGGTCATCGGGCAAGGCTGGGTTCAAGGGATCCAAGAAGTCGACGCCGTTCGCTGCGACGGTCGCCGCAGAGCAGGCAGCGCGAGAAGCGATGTCGCTCGGCGTCCGGCGCGTACACGTGCGCGTTCAGGGTCCCGGATCGGGACGCGAGTCGGCCATTCAGGCGCTCGCGTCCGCTGGCTTGCAGGTGAAGTCGATCAAGGACGTGACGCCGATCCCGCACAACGGCTGCCGTCCTCCCAAGCGACGGAGAGTCTAACCGATGTCACGTTACACCGGTCCCAGCTGCCGTCAGTGCCGCCGCGAAGGGACGAAGCTGTTCTTGAAGGGAACGAAGTGCTTCACCGAGAAGTGCCCAGTCGAGCGTCGTCCGTATGCGCCAGGTCAGCACGGCCAGAACACGGCGCGTCGCCGCAAGTCGTCCGAGTATTCCAAGCAGCTTCGCGAAAAGCAGAAGATCAAGCGCATTTATGGCGTGAGCGAGCGGCAGTTCCGTAACACGTTCGAGCGTGTTGCGTCGCTCCCCGGCATCACTGGGCACAACCTTCTCGCAGCACTCGAGAGCCGGTTGGATAACGTGGTGTATCGCATGGGCTTCGCCGCGAGCCGCAAGGCAGCGCGTCAGCTCATTCGTCATCGCCATGTCGAGATCAACCAGCACACCGTCGACGTGCCGAGCTATCTCGTCGATCCCGGTGAAGAAGTGCGCGTGCGCATGAAGTCGCGTGAGATGGTTGCGATCATGGCCGCGATGGATCAGGCGACCCGTGGCGCGCCGCTCTCGTGGATTGCGGTGGATCGCGACACGTTCAGCGGCCGGATGCTCGAGCGTCCGCAGAGGACCAGCATTCCGATCGCCGCACAGGAGCAACTCGTAGTCGAGTTGTACTCTAAGTAAGCCGGAACCGGGAACGAGGAACTGGGAAACTGACGCACTGCGCCGTTCCCGGTTCCCAGGTCCCAGTTCCCGTTTTTGGTCGGGGCCCTAGTCCCCATACGAGCTCACCGCGCGCTAGGGGCGGGGTGAGGCGTTGCCGAGGCGATGTCTCGGTATGACCGTTCAAAACAGCGAATACATGGCACAAGTCATCGATCTTACCGGGTTGGTTCGTCCGCAGCTGGTCGAAGCTACCAAGCGCGACGACAACACGAACATCGCGGAGTTCCGCCTCCAGCCGCTGGAGCGTGGCTTCGGCCACACGCTCGGCAACGCGATGCGGCGCATGCTGCTCTCGTCGCTGCGTGGCTCCGCCGTTTGGGGCTTCCGCATTGACGGCGTCGTTCACGAGCACCAGACCATCCCTGGGGTGGTCGAGGACGTGCACCAGATCATCGCGAACCTGAAGACGCTCACGATGTCGCTCGCCGATGACCTCGACGAGGCGATTCTCCGCATCTCCAAGTCCGAAGCCGGCCCCATTACGGCAGCCGACATTCAGGACCAGAGCGGCGTGAAGGTCATCGACCAGCGTCACCACCTGTTCACGCTCCAGGACGATCGCGACATCAACGTCGAACTGTACGTGAACAAGGGCCGCGGGTACATCGAAGCCGACCAGCACGTGATCGACCGTGGACTTCCGATCGATCTCGTTCGCATCGATTCGATCTACAATCCGGTTCGTCGCGCGAACTTCACAGTGGCCGAGACGCGCGTTGGTCAGCGCACCGACTACGACCGCCTGATGCTGACGGTCGAGACGAACGGCACCATCACGCCGGAAGAGGCAGTGAGCTACGCCGCCGCGCTCGCGCAGACGCACTTCCAGTACTTCGCGGGCTTCGGCTCGCACGCGTCGGCACCGGTCGGTGGTGGCGGCGAGCAGTCCACCGGCGATGCGCACCGGTTGGCGGAGCTCTTCCGCACGCCTATCGACGACCTCGAGTTGTCGGTGCGGTCGGTCAACTCGCTCAAGAACTCGAATATCCGCTCGCTGGGTGACCTGGTTCGCCAGACCGAGAGTCAGATCCTCCAGGTCAAGAATTTCGGGAAGAAGTCGCTGCAGGAGATCGCCGATCTCCTCGAGCGCGAAGGCTTGAATTTCGGAATGCGCTGGGACGAGAACGGCGAGGGCGTGCGGATCACCGATTGGGGAACGCCGCCGAGCCGCGCCGCCGCCAACGCGCCTGACGACGAAGAGGAGTAAGACCGATGCGTCATCGCAAGGCAGGACGACAGCTACGTCGCACGAGCGAGCAGAAGCTCGCGTTGATGCGCAATCTCGCCACGTCACTCATCGAGTATGGCGCGATCGAGACCACCGAGGCGAAGGCGAAGGAGCTGCGTCCGTTCGTGGAGAAGCTCATCACGAAGGCGCGCACCGGTACGCTGCATTCGCGTCGTCTCGCTGGACGTCACGTCCAGAAGCGTGAAGCCGCAGACAAGCTGTTCCAGGAACTTGGGCCACGCTTCGCCAAGCGTCCTGGTGGCTACACGCGCATTCTCAAGACTGGTCACCGCAAGGGTGACGGCGCCGAGATGGCGCGCATCGAGCTGATCGAGAGCTGAGACCCATGCCTATCAACCGCAACCGATGCTACTCCTGCGATCGCGGAGTCGCCTTCGGCAATAATGTTTCGCACGCGAACAACAAGACGCGTCGCACGTGGAAACCGAACCTGCAGGTCGTCCGCGTGGTCGTCGGTGAGCGCGTTCAACGCGTGAAGGTCTGCGCGCGATGCCTGCACGCCGGCAAAGTGCAGCGAGCCCCGCGCGGAGCGAGGGTCGCCTGAACCCGAACGTGTCCGAAGAAAACGGGAGCTCCTTCGGGGGCTCCCTTTTTTCTGCCAATAGGGGCCAGAGTCGAGTGCCATTCATTCCACGCCGCCATTGCCAACTGCGCTGATCACCGGCATCACCGGCCAGGATGGCTCGTACCTCGCCGAGCTACTGTTGGCGAAGGGTTACCGCGTCGTCGGTGTGGTCCGCCGCAGCTCCACCACCGCCTACGAACGCGTCGCTCACATCATCGATCGACTCGAGTTCGTGTCCGCGGACCTGCTCGACCAGCATTCGCTCGTTGATGCGGTGCGCGCGTGCCAGCCCGACGAGATCTACAACCTCGCGGCGCAGAGCTTCGTCGGAACGTCGTGGACGCAGCCGGTGCTCACGGGCGAGTTCACGGCGCTCGGTGTGACGCGGATGCTCGAGGCCGCGAAGAAGGCTGCGCCCGATGCGCGCTTCTACCAGGCGAGCTCGAGCGAGATGTTTGGAAAGGTCGTCGAGACTCCGCAGCGTGAGACGACGCCGTTCTACCCGCGCAGCCCGTACGGCGTGGCGAAAGTCTATGGCCACTGGATCACCGTGAACTACCGCGAAAGCTTCGGGATGTACGCGGTCTCGGGAATCCTGTTCAACCACGAGAGCCCACGCCGCGGGCTGGAATTCGTGTCGCGTAAGATTACGGACGGCGCGGCGCGCATCAAACTCGGTTTGCAGTCGGAACTGCGGCTCGGCAACCTCGAGTCGCGGCGCGATTGGGGGTTTGCGGGCGACTACGTCGAGGCGGTCTGGCTGATGCTGCAACAGCCGACGCCAGACGACTACGTTGTGGGGATGGGTATGACGCACTCGGTTCGCGAGCTGTGCGAAGTCGCGTTCCGAACGGCGGGCCTCGATTACCGCGATCACGTGGTGCAGGACGAGAAGTTCTTTCGGCCCGCCGAAGTGGATCTGCTGGTCGCAGACCCATCGAAAGCGCGACGTGTTCTCGGGTGGGAACCTCGCGTACCGTTCGAACGGCTGGTCGAGATGATGGTGGAAGCTGATCTGGCACGATACCAGGCCGAACTGAGATAAGAATGCCTCGTCGTACGGACTTACATCGGATCTTGGTGATCGGCTCAGGGCCGATCGTGATCGGGCAAGCCGCCGAGTTCGACTACTCGGGAACACAGGCCGCGCGAGCGCTGCGGGAAGAGGGATACGAGGTGATCCTCGTAAACTCCAATCCGGCGACCATCATGACCGATCCGGAGATCGCCCACCGCACGTACATCGAGCCCGTGACGCCGGAGTTCGTCGAACTCGTCATCGAGCGCGAAAAGCCGGACGCGCTTCTCCCGACGATGGGCGGTCAGACCGCGCTGAACGTCGCGATGAAGCTGACCGAACGGGGCGTGCTGGCGAAGCACGGCGTCGAGTTGATCGGCGCGAAGGAACGTGCGATCAAGGTGGCCGAGGATCGCGCGGAGTTTGCGCTGGCCATGGAGCGCATCGGGCTGCAGGTGCCGCAGGGTCGCATCGCGCACACGTGGGACGACGCGATCGCCATCAGCGACTTCGTCGGGTTCCCGGCGATCATCCGACCGTCGTTCACGTTAGGTGGGTCCGGTGGCGGTATTGCCTACAACCGCGACGAGTACGAATCGATTGTGCGGCGCGGCCTCGCCGAGTCCCCGACCAGCCAGGTGCTCATCGAGCGGAGCCTGCTCGGTTGGAAAGAGTTCGAGCTCGAGGTCATGCGCGATCACGCGGACAACGTCGTGATCGTGTGCTCGATCGAGAACATCGACCCGATGGGCGTGCACACGGGCGACTCCATTACTGTTGCGCCGGCGATGACGCTCACGGATCGAGAGTACCAGGTCATGCGTGACGCCGCCGTCGCCGTCATTCGCGAGATCGGTGTCGAGGCGGGCGGGTGCAACATCCAGTTCGCGATCAATCCGCGCGACGGCGAGATGGTCGTGATCGAAATGAACCCGCGGGTGTCACGCTCCTCAGCGCTCGCCTCCAAGGCCACGGGGTTCCCGATCGCGCGCATCGGCGCGAAGCTGGCCGTGGGCTATCGTCTGGACGAGATACCTAACGACATCACGAAGACGACGCCGGCGTCGTTCGAGCCGGTGCTCGACTATGTCGTGGTGAAGTGTCCGCGATTCGCGTTCGAGAAGTTCGCTCGGGCGAACCCGTACCTGACGACGCAGATGAAGAGCGTCGGCGAGTCGATGGCGATCGGGCGGACATTCAAGGAAGCGTTTCAGAAAGGTCTCCGCGCGCTGGAGATCGGTCGTCCGGGATGGACCATCGGCGAGCGCGCGAGCGACGATCGATTGCCCGACGACACGATTGAAGCGCTCCGTGGCGCGCTGCGCCAGCCGACACCAGAGCGAATCTTTCAGATCAAGCGGGCGCTCGAAGCCGGCATGTCCGTGGAGGACCTCCACGACCTCACGAAGATCGACCCGTGGTTCCTGTGGCAGATGCAGGAGTTGCGGGACGCCGAGCGTCGTTATGCAGCGCTCGACGATGTGAATGCCGACGACATGCGCGAAATGAAGCGCGCCGGGTTCTCCGACCGACAGCTCGCCACGCTGCGTGACGAAACGGAAGCCGACGTTCGGAAACACCGGTGGTCGCTCGGCATTCACCCGTCGTACAAGATGGTCGATACGTGCGCCGGCGAGTTCCCGTCCGAGACACCGTATCTGTACAGCTCCTACGATGATGAGAGCGAAGCGCCGAAGACCGGGCGCAAGTCGGTCATCATTCTCGGCAGCGGACCAAATCGTATCGGACAGGGCGTCGAGTTCGACTACTGCTGCGTGCGCGCCGTGATGGCGCTGCGTGAGCAGGGGTACGAGACGATCATGATCAACTCGAACCCGGAGACGGTCTCCACGGATTACGACATTTCGGACAAGCTGTACTTCGAACCGCTGACGCTCGAGGACGTGCTGGAGATCGTGAAGCGCGAGCAGCCGGAAGGCGTCATCGTGCAGCTCGGCGGGCAGACGCCGCTCAAGCTCACGCGGCCGCTGGAGGCCGAAGGCGTACGAATTCTCGGCACATCGCCGGATGCGATCGACATCGCGGAGGATCGCCGACGATTCGACCAGATAGCACGCCAGCTCGACATCAGGCAGCCGGAGAACGGCACGGCCACGAGTGTCGATGAAGCAGTCGTGGTCGCGACGCGCATAGGTTACCCGGTACTCGTCCGACCGTCCTACGTGCTCGGCGGCCGCGCCATGCAGATCGTCTATGATGAGGCGTCACTGCGCGAGTACTTCGCCACCGCGGCGCGCGTATCGGAAGACCGTCCGGTGCTCATCGACTCGTTTCTCGAGGATGCGTTCGAAGCTGACGTCGATGCAGTGAGCGATGGCAAGCGTGTGGTGATCGGCGGCGTTATGCAGCACATCGAGGACGCCGGCATTCACTCGGGCGACTCGGCGTGCGTGTTGCCGCCGTACATGATTACCGATACCGACGCAGACACGATGCGTCGGCACACGATCGCGCTCGCGAAGGCGCTCGGCGTGGTGGGTCTCATCAACGTGCAGTACGCCGTGAAGCACGGCGTGGTGTACGTCCTCGAGGTGAACCCGCGCGCGAGTCGCACCATCCCGTATGTCTCGAAGGCGATTGGGGTCCCGCTCGCGTCGGTCGCTGCTCGTGTGATGATGGGCGAGACGCTCGACGACATCGGCTTCACCGAGGAGATCGTTCCGCACTACGTCAGCGTGAAGGAGGCCGTATTTCCGTTCACGAAGTTCCGCGAGTTCGACCCGATTCTCGGACCCGAGATGCGCTCGACGGGGGAGGTCATGGGGATCTCGAACTCGTTCGGAAGCGCGTTCGCGAAGGCACAGCTGGCGGCCGACAATGCGCTGCCGCTCAACGGCGCCGTGTTCATCACGGTGAATGACTCCGACAAGAGGAACGTCACCCCGATCGCCCGTCAGTTCCACGAGCTCGGCTTCGAGATCTACGCGACACCGGGAACGGCGCGGTACCTCCGTGGGCTCGGTATCCAGGCGACGGAGGTATTCAAGGTGCACGAGGGGCGGCCGCATGGCATCGACCTGATCGTGAACGGGCAGGTCCAGCTGCTGATCAACACGCCGCTCGGTAAACACGCGTTGCGTGACGACTACACGCTGCGGCAGGCCGCGATCGCGAACCGTGTCTCATACACGACGACACTGTCAGCGGCCAACGCGGCGTTGATGGCAATCATCTCCCTCCGCTCGCGGACGCCGAGCATCAAGTCGCTTCAGGAATGGCACGAGGACTTACGCACCTGGCGGGAGGCAGGGCAGACGCCGGAGTCCGCCGCGCGGGCGACGCCCATCGGCGTTCCGGTTCCACGTTAGGCGCGACGGCCGGGACGATGAGCGCGTTCATCCACGAATCCAGCTACGTCGATGATGGTGCCGTCATTGGTGACGGTACCAAGGTCTGGCACTTCTGTCACGTCATGGGCGGAGCTGTGATCGGCGAGCGCTGCAGTCTCGGCCAGAACGTGGTCGTGATGCCCGGCACGCGCATCGGCAACAACGTCAAGATCCAGAACAACGTCTCGATCTACGAAGGCGTGGAACTCGAGGACGACGTGTTCTGCGGACCGTCGATGGTGTTCACGAACGTCATCAATCCGCGCAGTCACGTTTCACGAAAACACGAGTATCAGCGCACGCTCGTCCGACGAGGGGCCACGATCGGCGCGAACGCGACGATCGTCTGCGGTGCGACACTCGGCGAGTACGCGTTCGTCGGAGCGGGTGCGGTCGTGACGAAGGACGTGAAATCGTACGCGTTGGTGACCGGAGTGCCTGCTCGGCAGGTTGGATGGATGTGCGAATGTGGGGAAAAGCTCCCGGACAGCGGACAGCGGGAACAGGGAACGGAGAACGGGGAACCGAGCGCCGCCACGCGAATCGTCTGCGGTGCGTGCAACACCGCCTATACGCTCGATGACGAAAATCTCCGGCTCGCCGAAGCACCATGACTGAGCATGACTGAGACGCCGCCCATTCGCATCGCTCTCGCAGGGTGTGGGCGCATCAGCCGCAATCACTTCGATGCCATCGCGAAGATCGATGGCCTCGAGCTCGCGGCCGTCTGCGACATCATTCCGGAGCGCGCGCGCGAGGCAGCTGACCGCTATGGCGTGCCATGGTTCGAGTCAGTCGACGAGATGCTCGCCTCGGTTCGATGCGATGCCGTCGCACTCTGCACGCCATCCGGGCTGCATCCGAAGAACGGCATCGTTGCGGCGAGGGCCGGGAAGCACGTCATCTGCGAGAAGCCAATGGCGATCTCGCTCGAGGGTGCGGATGCGCTGGTCCAGGAGTGCGACGCGGCGGGCGTCCAGCTGTTCGTCGTGAAGCAGAATCGATTGAATCCGTCGATTCAGCTGCTCAAGCGCGCGATTGATCGCGGTCGATTCGGTCGGATCTATCTGGCCAACACGACAGTCCGGTGGACGCGCCCCCAGGAGTACTACGACCAGGCGCCGTGGCGCGGCACGTGGGAGTTCGATGGCGGCGCCATCATGAATCAGGCGTCGCACTACGTCGACCTGATTCAGTGGCTCGTTGGACCCGTCGAGAGTGTGACGGCGAAGACTGCCACGCTCGCGCGTCGGATCGAGGCTGAAGATACGGGCATCGCCGTACTGAAATTTCGGTCGGGCGCCCTCGGCGTCATCGAAGTCACAATGCTCACCTACCCGCGAAACCTCGAAGGATCGATCACCATTCTCGGGGAGAAGGGCAGCGTGAAAGTCGGTGGCACTGCCGTGAATCGCGTCGAGCACTGGACGTTCGCGGACTACGATGACGACGACAAGCTCGTGGACGCGGCGTCGACCAATCCTCCGACGGTGTACGGCTTCGGCCACGAGGGCTACTACCGGAACGTGCTTGCGGTGCTGCGCGGTCAGGCCAAGGCGGAAACCGATGGACGCGCGGGGCGCAAATCACTCGAGCTGATTCTCGGGATCTACGAATCCGCGAAGACGGGCCGCGACGTTCCCATTCCTCTCGCGCGCCGCTGATCGAGCCGTCAAACAGCGACGCGGCGCGCGCTCATTCTCTCTCGACTCCTCCAGTCATGCCCGTTCCGTTACTCGATCTTCGTGCGCAGCACGCGACCATCAAGGACGACGTCGTGCGCGCCATGATGCGCGTGGTCGACGACCAGCTCTTCATCCTCGGCGAGCCGGTCGAACGGCTCGAGAAAGCAGTCGCCGAGCTGTCGCGGACGAAATACGCGATCGGGTGCGCCAACGGCACTGACGCGATTCTCCTGGCCCTCCGCGCGCTGGATGTCGGCCGCGGCGACGAGGTCGTAACGACCCCGTTCACGTTCTTCGCGACAGCGGGCACTGTGCATAACGTGGGCGCCACGCCGGTGTTCGTGGACATCGAACCGGACACGTTCAACATCTCGGCGGATGCCGTTGGCGCCGCGGTCGGTCCGAAGACGAAAGCGGTCATCCCGGTGGACCTGTTCGGCGCGATGGCGGCAATCGAGCGTGTCGAAGCCGCAGCGCCCGGTATTCCGATCATTGAGGATGCCGCACAGTCCATCGGCGCCAAGCGTCGAATCGGCGACAGCTGGGTCATGGCTGGAGAGCGCGCCACGATCGGCACGCTCAGCTTTTTCCCGTCCAAGAACCTCGGCGCCTATGGCGACGCAGGGATGATGCTCACGCAGGACGAGGGCCTCGCCACGCGCCTCAAGCGGCTCCGGGTTCACGGCGGGGCGAAGACCTACTACCACGACGAAGTCGGCTACAATAGCCGCCTCGACGCGCTACAGGCCGCTGTGCTCCACGCGAAGCTGGCTCACCTCGAAGGGTGGAGCGCAAAGCGCCGGGCGAATGCCGCGTACTACGATAGCGCCTTCGCGGACCTGCACGACGTCAAAACGCCATACGTCGAGCCCTGCAACGTCTCGATCTTCAACCAGTACACGATTCGCGTTGCGCGCCGAGATGCTCTTCAGTCCTTCCTGAAGGAACGGGGTATCGGGAACTCGATCTACTACCCCCTCCCGCTCCACCTGCAGCCATGTTTCGCGTACCTGGGCTACAAGGAAGGGAGCTGTCCGGAGTCTGAGCGCGCGGCGGGAGAGGTACTATCCTTGCCGATCTTCCCAGAGCTCGAACAATCCCAACTCGACGAAGTCATCGCTGCCGTACGCTCCTTCTACGGCCGTTGACGCGTCGCGTCATCCGATCGTTCAATTATTGACTGTGATGAAAGCAGAACTCCTTTCCCGAATTCAAGACCGCAGCGCCACCGTCGGCGTCGTGGGGCTCGGCTACGTCGGCTTGCCGCTCGCAATGGAATTCGCGAAGGCGGGTTTCCACGTCATCGGCTACGACGTCAGCGACCGTGTGTGCAAGCTGCTCATGAGTGGCCAGTCGCACATCCAGGACGTTCCCGCGGCCGAAGTCGCCTCAATGCTCAAGAACGGGCTCTTCGAGGCGACGACCGACGAAAGCGCGCTAGGCCGTTGCGACGCGATCTCGATTGCGGTCCCGACGCCGCTCAGCAAGACGCGCGACCCGGACATGAAGTACGTTCAGGCCGCTACCGAGGCGATCGCTCGCAATGCGCACCCTGGGATGCTCGCCGTGCTCGAGAGCACGACGTACCCCGGTACGACGCGTGAAGTCATGCAGCCCAAGCTCGAAGAGCGCGGGCTCACGGTGGGGAAGGACGTCTTCCTCGCGTTCAGCCCGGAGCGCGTCGATCCCGGCAATCCGAAGTACCACACGAAGAACACGCCCAAGGTCGTCGGCGGCATCACGGCCGCGTGCACTGAGGTGGCGGTGGCGCTCTACTCGTCGTGCATCGACACAGTGGTGCCAGTGTCGACGACCGAGGCGGCGGAGCTCGTGAAGCTGCTCGAGAACACGTTCCGGTCGGTGAACATCGGCCTCGTGAACGAGATGGCGATCATCTGCGAGAAGCTGCACGTCAACGTCTGGGAAGTCATCGAGGCGGCCGCGACGAAGCCGTTCGGCTTCATGAAGTTCACGCCGGGCCCCGGCATCGGCGGCCACTGTATTCCACTCGACCCGCACTACCTCGCGTGGAAGATGCGCACCCTGAACTACAAGACGCGCTTCATCGACCTGGCGAGCGAGATCAACAGCGAGATGCCGGCGCTCGTCGTCGACAAGGTCTCGGTTGCGCTCAACGATGACAGAAAGGCGGTCAACGGCAGCCGCATCATCGTCGTCGGCGTCGCGTACAAAAAGGACATCGACGACATCCGCGAGAGCCCTGCGCTGGACGTGATCCGCCTGCTCGCGGAGCG
>Ga0207691_10002992_pt1 | contig 16486 bp, 15 predicted proteins | sample KBSM13metaG_FD_184327 | JGI IMG/M metagenome (GOLD analysis project Ga0207691, IMG submission 184327) | Miscanthus rhizosphere microbial communities from Kellogg Biological Station, Michigan, USA - KBS M1-3 metaG (SPAdes) (version 2) | ecosystem: Host-associated > Plants > Roots > Rhizosphere >... | reverse complement strand
CAGCGGTCCGCCAGGGGCGGGCACAGCAGGCGCAGATGGCGCAGGCGACCGAGATGGCAGCGACAGCGGCGCAGGGCGCCAAGACGCTTTCCGAGACCGATGTCGGGGGCGGCATCAACGCGATGCAGATGATGCTCGGCAACGCCGCTGCGCTGAAGACGTTGGAGACAATCGTCCACCCGCTTGTCCGCGCCGAGGCCGATGAATTTCTGGCGAAAAACCGTGCCGCCGGCACGCCGCTTGTCGTGCTCGACATTCCGCTGCTGTTCGAAACCGGCGGCCGCAACCGCGTCGACAAGGTCGTGGTCGTCACCGCGCCGACTGACGTCCAGCGCGCCCGCGTGCTGGCGCGGCCGGGCATGAGCGAAGAGAAATTTTCGGCGATCCTGGCCAAGCAGGTTCCCGACGCGGAAAAACGCCGGCAGGCCGATTTCGTCATCGACACCGGGCAAGGCTTCGAGGCCGCGCGGGCGGCGGTCGACGCCATCATTGCCGAAGTCTCCGGGGATAAGTCCGGCAAGGCCGGTTCCTGACGCCAGGCCGTCAGCATTGCCCATTGCCATTTTGTTCCGGTGTATGATTCTGCTCGCCAGGAGCAGACTGATTCGATGCGCGAGATCATCTTCGATACCGAAACCACCGGCCTCGATTCCCGCGAGGACCGCGTCATCGAGCTTGGCGGCGTTGAACTGGTCAACCGCTTTCCTACCGGCCGCACCTTCCACAAATTCATCAATCCGCAAGGGCGCGCGATCCATGCCGAGGCGCAGGCCGTGCACGACTGGATCGCGCTCCTGCGGCCGAACTTCGCCCTCTGGTACCACCAGCCGTGGGGCGTGACGCTGGCGCCCTGCAACCGGACCGGCCGGATCGCGAGGACCTATGCGCGGCTCTCAGGGCTGCCGGCGGAGCGCGACTGCGACCACTACACGCCCGGCAGCGCGATCAGCTGGCAGCACCACCGGACCGGCACCGGTGCCTTCGTCGTCGAGCTGCCCGGCCGCGATCTCCACGGTCGCGAGGTCCGCCGCCACGCCCGCGCCGTCGCGGCGCTGACCCGAAAGCTGCGCTGAGCTCGGATCGCCGGCTCAGGCGGCGACCGGCGCGCCGGCCTTCTCGAACACCAGGTCGCCGTCGCGGGCTTCGACCCGGACCGTGTCGCCCTCGGCGAACTCGCCCTCGAGCAGCTTCAGCGCGAGCCGGTCGACGAGGTGGCTCTGGATCACGCGCTTGAGCGGCCGGGCGCCGTAGGTAGGGTCGTAGCCGAGGTTGCCGAGCAGCGTCCGGGCGTCGTCGGTCAGCTCGATCTCGATGCCGCGCTCGCGGACGCGCTCGGTCAGCATCGCGACCTGGACGTCGACGATCCGGGTGATGTCCTCGCGGCTGAGCCGGTGGAAGATCACCGTCTCGTCGATCCGGTTCAGGAACTCCGGCTTGAACGTCGCGGTGAGGACGTCGTTGATCTTCTCGCGGATGTTCTCGTCGATCCGTTCGCCGGCGATCTCCTGCGAGCCGACGTTCGAGGTCATGATCAGGACCGTGTTGGTGAAGTCGACGGTGCGGCCCTTGCCGTCGGTGAGGCGACCGTCGTCCATGATCTGCAGCAGCACGTTGAAGACGTCGGGGTGGGCCTTCTCGATCTCGTCGAGGAGGATCACCGCGTAGGGCCGGCGGCGCACCGCCTCGGTCAGCTGGCCGCCCTCGTCGTAGCCGACGTAGCCGGGCGGCGCGCCGATCAGGCGGCTGACCGCGTGCTTCTCCATGTACTCGGACATGTCGATCCGCGTGATCGCTCCCTCGGAGTCGAACATGAACTCGGCAAGCGCCCGCGCGAGCTCGGTCTTGCCGACGCCGGTCGGCCCGAGGAACAGGAAGCTGCCGATCGGGCGGTTCGGGTCGGAGAGCCCGGCCCGCGAGCGCCGCAGCGCGTTCGCGACCGCGACGACCGCCTCGTCCTGGCCGATCACGCGCTCGTGGAGTCGCTCCTCCATGTGAATCAGTTTCTCGACCTCGCCCTCCATCAACCGGCTGACCGGGATCCCGGTCCACTTGCCGACGACCTCGGCGATGTCCTGCTCGGTCACCTTGTCGACGAGCATCGAGCCGCCCTCCGACTGCAGCTCGGCCAGCTTCGCCTCCTCGTCGGCCATCCGCCGCTCGAGCTCGGGAATGCGGCCGTACTTGAGCTCGGCCGCCACCTCGAGATCGGCGTTGCGCTCGGCCCGCTCGACTTCGCGGTTCGCCTCCTCGAGCTCGGCGCGCGCCTCGTTGATCGACTCGATCGCGCCCTTCTCGGTCTGCCAGCGGGCCTTCATCTCGGCCGCCGACTCCTTCAGGTTGGCGAGCTCCTCCTCGAGCGTCTCGAGACGCGCCTTCGAGGCGTCGTCGCTCTCGTTCTGGAGCGCCTGCCGCTCGATCTCGAGCTGGGTGATGCGGCGATCGATCTCGTCGATCTCGACCGGCGAGGACTCGATCTCCATCTTCAGCCGTGAGGCAGCCTCGTCGATCAGGTCGATCGCCTTGTCGGGCAGGAATCGGTCGGCGATGTAGCGGTCGGACAGCGTCGCGGCGGCGACGATCGCCGGGTCGGTGATGTCGACGCCGTGGTGGTTCTCATAGCGCTCCTTGAGGCCGCGCAGGATCGCGATCGTGTCGGTGAGGTCGGGCTCGCCGACGTAGACGGGCTGGAAGCGGCGCTCCAGCGCGGCGTCCTTCTCGATGTGCTTGCGGTACTCGTCGAGCGTCGTCGCGCCGATCGTCCGCAGCTCGCCGCGGGCCAGCATCGGCTTCAGCAGGTTGGCGGCATCGACTGCGCCCTCGGCGGCGCCGGCGCCGACGATCGTGTGGAGCTCGTCGATGAACAGGACGATCCGGCCCTCGGCGTCCTGGACCTCCTTGAGAACGGCCTTGAGGCGCTCCTCGAACTCGCCGCGGAACTTCGCGCCGGCGAGCAGCGCGCCGACGTCGAGCGCGATCAGGCGCCGGTCCTTGAGCGAGTCGGGCACGTCGCCGGAGACGATCCGCTGCGCGAGTCCCTCGGCGATCGCGGTCTTGCCGACGCCCGGGTCGCCGATCAGGACCGGGTTGTTCTTGGTCCGCCGCGAGAGGACCTGGATGACCCGGCGGATCTCCTCGTCGCGGCCGATCACCGGATCGAGCTTGCCGGCCTCGGCGTCGGCGGTCAGGTCCTGGCCGAACTTCTCGAGCGACTCGAGCGTCGACTCGGGGTCGGGGGAGGTGATCCGCTGCGAGTAGACCTCGGCGGAGGCCGTCGCGATCTCGTCGCGGTCGGGGAGCAGGTCGCTGACCCCGGAGGACTTCTCGGCGAGCGCCAGCAGGAAGTGGTTGGTGGCGATGAACTCGTCGCCGAGCGCCTCCATCTCGCGCTCGGCGCGCTGCAGGACCTTGACGAGGCCCTGGGAGGGGCGGACGTCGGGAGCGTCGCCCCCGGAGACCGTCGGCAGCTCGTCGATCCGCGCCGAGGCCGCGTTCTCGATCGAGACGACGTCGGCGCCGATCTTCCTCAGGATCGGCGGCGCGAAACCGTCGTCCTGCTGGAGGATTGCGAGGAGCAGATGGGCGGGCGCGGCCTCGGTGTTGCGGCGCTGCGAGGCGATGCGCATCGCGGCGGCGACGGCATCGCGGCCCATCGTGGTGAAGCGGTCTGACTGCATCGGGCCATTCTAGGCGCCTGCTGGCGCCGAGTCAAGAAATCTGACAGTGAAAGACTTAGATCGTAAGTAAGCCCGAAACCGGCTTCAGCGAGCCGATTCCGCCGCTGCCAGATCGGCGAGCTCGGCGATCGAGTCCTCGATCCCGGCCCGCAGGACCTCGAGGTCGGGAACGGTGTCCGCATCGACGTTCACGCAGAAGCAGACCCTGCCGGCGTAGCTGAGGATCGCGATCCCGACGGCATGCTCGGCGGCGAGCGGGACGATCGGCCAGACCTCCTCGGCCTGCGAGCCGAATGCGTAGAGCGGTCGCGGCGGCCCGGGCACGTTGGTGATCGTCAGGTTGAAGAGCCGCGTCGCGTACATCGAGCGCGCCAGGAAGCTGTGGAGCACCGGCGGCGCATGGGCGGTGAAGTCGATCAGCGCTCGCGAGCCGACCGCCTGGCCGCTGCCCTTGTGGGATGCGCTCGCGGAGGTCTGCAGCCGGTAGCGGCGCAGCGGGTCGGGCTCGGCCACCGGCAGCTCGACGAACAGCGAGCTGATCTTGTTGCCGAGCGCGAGCCGTTCGCTGTCGCTGCGGATGTCGACCGGGACCATCGCCCGCAGGCCGGCGTCGGGAGGCGTCTCGCCGCGGGCCAGGAGCAGCGCCCGCAGGCCGCCCGCGGAGGCGGCGAGGACGACGTCGTTGAGCTTGCCGCCGAGCCCGTTCTTGATCGCCTTCAGCTCGTCGATCGGCAGCGTGACGACGGCGAGACGCCGGTGGCCGCCGATCGGCACGTTGATGCTGCTCCGCGGGGCCGCGTTGATCTCGTCCTGGACGAGCAGCTCCGCCATCCGCCGCGAACGTCGTAGCGCGTCGATGCCGCGGCGCGGATGGCGGGCGATGTCGATGCCGGCGCCGACCATGCCGAGGCCGGCGCGCCCCGCATCGATCGGCAGGCGCGCCATCCCCGCCAGGCCGCCGGTGACGACGTCGAGCGACGAGCGGCCGGCAGGGATCTCCGGCGGCGGGATCGCCGAGGCGTGCTGCTCCGGCTCGGCCGGCGGCCCGCCGCCCGGCTCGGTGTCGAACAGCAGGGTGCTCGCGTCGACCGAGCCGACGCCGTCGACCATGCAGTGGTGGGTCTTGCTGGCGAGCGCCCAGCGGCCGCCCTCGAGCCCCTCGACGACGACCAGCTCCCAGAGCGGCCGTGAGCGGTCGAGGCGCTCGCCGAAGTAGCGGCCGGCCCAGTCGAGCAGCTCCCGCCGGCCGCCCGGCGCCGGCAGCCGCGCCCGGTGGACGTGATCGCGGATCTCGAACACGGATCCGTTCTCCCAGCTCGGCCAGCTCAGGCCGCCGGTCCGCGGCTGCGAGAGGTGCTGGCGGTAGCGCGGCAGCGCGTCGAGCCGGTGAGCGAGCTCGGCGACGACTGCGCTGATGCTCGGCGCTCCGTCCGGCGCGAAGATCATCACCGCGCCGATGTGCATGTGCGCCGACAGATCGGCCTCCTCGAGCTCGAGGAAGGTCGCGTCGAGTGCTGTCAGCTGCTCGCCCAATGATCCCTCCGCGACAAGCCTAGGACGCTGCGGCGGAGCCCGGAATCCGGTTCCCGCACCGGACCGCCTCGGTGGTTTTCCCCGATCTGACGGTTCGGGCGGCGTGATCGGGCCTTCTCCCGCCCGGTCTCAGGGCGGGATGCGCCGGTTCCGGGCGGTCGCAACAATGGACCGATGAGACGGATCTATGGAAAGGCAAGGGACCGGCGCGGCTCCGGCATGCGCGCCTTCGAGTCCCGGACCGAGGTCTGGCGCGAGGTCGGGCTCGGCGCCGAGATCAGCCGTGGCGACGCCCGCAAGGCGCGCCGCGAGGCGATCGTCCTCCTGATCCTGATCGTCGGCGTCTTCATCGTCTTCACGCAGCGGGACAACCTGCTGCCCGACGCCGGCAAGGAGCTCCGCTACATCACCGCGGCGATCATCGCGCTGCTCGGCTGGCTGCTCGCGCGGACGCTCTCGCAGAGCTTCCAGCCGGCGCTGTTCCGGCGCCTCGAGCCCGGCACGGCCGGAACCGTCGGCTTCCTGATCCGGCTCGGGACGATATTCATCGTCGTGATCGCCGCGCTGCGGATCGCCGGCGTCAAGCCGGAGACGCTGGCCGTCGGCGGTGCCTTCACCGCCGTCGTGCTCGGCCTCGCCGCCCAGCAGACGCTCGCGCACGTGTTCGCAGGGCTCGTGTTGCTGACGACGCGGCCGTTCGTGGTCGGCGACCGGGTGAAGCTGCGCGGCGGCTCGATGGCGGGCGAGATCGAAGGGATCGTCAGCTCGCTCGGCCTCTTCTACACGACCCTCGTGACCGGCGGGGACCGGACGATGATCCCGAACAACGTGCTGATGCAGCTCGCCGTGATCCCGATCTCGGAGCCCGAGCGGGTCGAGCTCAGGGCGCGCTTCAACGCCGACGTGACGCCACAGAAGCTCCAGCGGATGATCGAGAAGGCGGTGACGATCCCGCTCCGCAGCCAACCGCAGGTCCGGCTCGAGGAGCTCGACGGCGACGAGATCACGGTCGCGATCACCGCCGTCCCGCTCAACCCGGCCGACGGATCGAAGCTGGCGAGCGATGTCCTCGACGCGGTTCGCGACAGCGACCTCGACGGCAAGCCCGATGCCTACGACCTGCCGACCCCGACGGCCGAGCAGGAAGCACGCTCCGGGAGCTGAGCCCGCCTCAGGTCCTGCGGCGAAGCCGGCCGGCGAGGTAGGGCCCGGCTCCGGCCGCGGCGGCGGCGAAGGGGAAGTTCGTCACGGCGGCCCTCGCGATGCCGTCGCCGCGGGTGAATCCGATCGCGAACGCCGCGGCGTCGCCGGCGTCGACGGCGGCCGCGAGCAGCACCGCCCTGCGCAGTGCGTCGGGATCGTCGCGCGCCCACAGGGTCTGCACGCCGATCGCGATGTCGCGGCCACCGGCGAGCCTCGTCAGCGCGACCGTGCTGCCGTCGGGCTCGTCGAAGCCGATGGCCCGCAGGACCGGCCTGCTCAGAACGACCGCGCCGACGCCGATCGCGATTCGCGCGGTGGCGATCGCCATCGCACCGAGCCTCGCGAGGTCATCAGGTTTCTCCGTCTCCTCCATCGATGCGAAGGTATCTGATCGGCATGCGCAGGCTGATCGCGATTCTCGTCCCTGCCGGCCTCTTCGTCGCCGGCCTCGTCGTGGCGACATCGACGCCCGGCACCGATCCCGAGCCTGCCGCCGCGGTCGATGAGCGGGCGGCCGCTGCGATGGAGCCGCAGGACGGGCATCGGGATGACGATCGTCGCAAGCGGCTGGCCCATCGGGCAGCCGCGCGCCGGCACGCTCGGATCGCCCGGGCCGGCGAGTACGCAGCCGCTCGCGGCGGCCGGGTCGCGTTCGCCATCGTCGGGCCCGACGGTCGCCTCCACGGACGGAACGAGCACGAGCGCTTCCAGTCGGCGAGCGCCGTCAAGGCGCTGATCCTCGCCGCCGAGCTGCAGCGGATCGCGGCGGCCGGCGAGCGCCTCGACCCCGGGATCGCCGCCGAGCTGCGGCGGATGATCACCGTCTCCGACAACGACGCCGCGACCAGCGTCTTCGCACGAGTCGGTCCCGAGGGGCTCGATGCGATCGCCCATCGCGCCGGCATGCGCGACTTCCGCTCCTCGACGACCTGGGGTGCGAGCGCGATCAGCGCCGCCGACATGGCGGCGATGTTCGCCGATCTCGGCCACCTCCTCCCGGAGCGCTTCCAGCGATTCGGCCTCGGGCTGCTGGGCTCGATCGTTCCCGAGCAGAGCTGGGGCGTCGCCCGGATCGGCTCCGAGCGGGGCTGGTCGGTGCGCTTCAAGGGTGGCTGGCGGCCCGACCCGGGCGGAGCCGTCGTCAACCAGACGGCGGAGCTGCGCCGCAACGGCGCCGAGGGGGCAATCGCGGTCCTGACCGATCGCCAGCCGTCGATCCCGTACGGGATCGCGACCATCGAGGGGGTCGCGAAGCGGCTGCTCGGATCGGGATGACCCGAGGAACGGCGCCGCGGCGAGCCGTTCCGCTGTAGGTTGGCCGCCGTGGCAGCCGCATCGATCATCCGCAGCCGCTCCGTCGCGCTGATCGCCGTCCTGGTCGCGGCGATCCTGCTGGGGAGCGCGATCGACGCCGGCGCGAAGCCCGATCGTAGCCGCCACCGGATCGATGTGAGCGGCGCCACCAAGAACGTCGGTAAGACCAAGGACGGCGCGCTCATCGACCGGGGCACGGTCACCGGCAAGCCGTTCGGGCACGGGAAGATCCGGATCGTCGTCAAGCTCGACTTCGTGACCAGCACCGCCACCGGGACGTTCCGGGTCCGCGACCACCGCGGGACCGCGTTCGGGACGGTCGACATGACGTTCGTGATCAACGGCGACGAGATCACCTTCGACGGAACCGCCGACCTCACGGGCGGCAAGGGCCGTTACAAGGGGATCCGCGGCCGCGACCTGAGGGCGCACGACCACAACACCCTCGACGGCCAGAACGGCACGATCTCGCTGCGGGGCTTCGCCCGCTGGTGAGCCTGTTCCGCGCCCGCCGTGGTCAGCTCGACCGGGCGGAGCCGGGACCGTCCTCGACCGGGACCCGGACCGGCTGCCCGGCCCCGAGCTTCGCCTCGTAGGCGCCGTACGGGACCAGCTCGGCACCGAGCGAGCGCCGTGCCTCGGCGATCTCCTCGGCCAGCCGCTGCTCCATCTCGGCGGTCCGTTCGCGCATCCGCCGCAACTGTGCCCGCATCTCCTCGAGCCGCTCCTCGAGCTCGAGGACAGTCTCGACGCCGGCCAGGTTCAGGCCCTGCTCGGCGGTCATCGCCTGGATCCGCCGCAGTCGCTCGACGTCCTCGTGCGAGTAGAGGCGGGTGTTCTTCGGCGAGCGCTGCGGCTGGATCAGCCCGCGCGCCTCGTACATCCGCAGCGTCTGCGGGTGCATCTCGGCGAGCTCGGCGGCGACCGAGATCATGAAGACGCCGCGGTCGCGGTCGATCCTCGTCTCGACCGCCGTGGTCCGCCTGACCACGCCGCCGGTGCGGGTGTCCCCAGCGTCCTTCATGCCGCCCCCACCTTGCCCGACTCGCCGGACCGATCAGCCTGGCGGGCCCCGGCGAGGATTCGCGCGCGCGGATCGCGACCGTCACGCGAGCGCGACAGCTCGGCGAGCGCCTCGCGCTGCTTGTCGTCGAGATCCTTCGGGATCTCGACCTCGAGCTTGTAGTGGATGTCGCCGCGCTCGCGCGTGTTCGGCCGCGGCGGCCCTTCGCCGCGGAGCCGCTGGATGGTCCCGTGCTGGGTCCCGGGTGCGACCCGGATCCGCTTCGTGCCACGCAGCGTCGGCACCTCGATGTTGGCGCCGCCGATCGCCTCGCTGAGCGTGATCGGCACCTCGACCTCGAGGTTGCCGTCGGCCCGGCGGTGGAAGACCGGCGAGGGCGCCACCCGGGTCGTCACGAACAGGTCCCCGGACGGTCCGCCGAGCGGTCCGTCCTCGCCCTTGCCGGCGAGCCGGATCCGCGTCCCGTCCTTGACGCCGGCCGGGACGTTGACGCGGTAGCGCTTGCGCTGCAGCGTCAGCCCGGTGCCGCGGCAGTCGGGGCACGGATGCTCGACGATCTCGCCGCGGCCGCCGCACTGGGGACAGGGCTGGCTGATCGAGAAGAAGCCCTGACTCTGCGCATCGACGCCCCGCCCCTCGCAGCGCGGGCAGACGATCGGCTCGGTCCCCGGCGCCGCTCCGTCGCCGTGGCAGGTCGGGCAGGTCGACTGCTTCGGCACCGTGACCGGGATCTGCGCGCCCTCCATCGCCTGCTCGAAGCTGAGCGGGATCTCGGTCTCGAGGTCGCGACCGCGCATCGGCTCGGGCCCGCCGCGACCGCCGCGACCGAAGATCGTCGAGAAGATGTCGCCGACGTTGGCGGCGCCGGCGAAGCCGCCGCCGGGCGCGCCGCCGCGGCCGAAGCCGCCGAAGACGCCGCCGGAGTCGTACTCCTTGCGCTTCTCGGGGTCCTTGAGGACCTCGTAGGCAGCGCCGATCTCCTTGAAGCGCTCCTCGGCCTTGGCGTCGCCGGGATTGCGATCGGGGTGATAGTCACGGGCGAGCTTGCGGTACGCCCTCTTGATCTCCTCCTCGGATGCCTTCTTGTCGACTCCGAGGACTTCGTAGTGGTCGCGTGCCATCTGCGCCCCCTATCCGCTGACGACGACGCGGGCCGGCCGGATCACCTGTGAGTCGACCCGGTAGCCGCGCTCGAGCGTCTCGAGCACGGTGCCGCTCGCGACTCCGTCGGCCTCGCCGGTCGCGATCGCTTCGTGCTCGGAGGGGTCGAACTGCTCGCCGACGGGGTCGAAGGAGACCACGCCGGAGCGCTCGAGCGCGGTACCGAGCTCCCGGTAGACGAGCGCCACGCCCTCGGCGAGTGCATCCCGCGCCGAGACCTCCTCGCTCGGCGCCTCGCCGGCCGGGTCGGGCCGCTCGGCCGGATCGACCCCGGCGGCCACGAGGGCGCGCTCGAGGTTGTCGAGCGCCGGCAGGATGCCGCGGGCGAGGTTTGCCCGGCCCCGCTGCTCGGCGTCGGCCAGCTCCGCCTTGACCCGGCGCCGGTAGTTCTCGAAGTCGGCCCGGGCCCGCTGAGCGAGCGCGAGATGCTCGTCGCGCTCACGGGTCCGCTCGGCGAGCAGCGCGTCGAGATCGGTCTCCACCCAGGCCGCCGCCTCGTCACCCTCGGTTGCCCGGCGGCCGTCCTCGACGACCTCGGCGTCGACGATCTCAGGCTCCTGGCCGCTTTCCGACGGGGCGGCCTCGGCCGCCCCGTCGTGCTGCTCGCTGCTCGCTGCTCGCTGCTTCTCGTCCATCTCTGCCTATCCCTCGCGAGAGGCGGTGTCGTCCTCCTCGACGACCTCGGCGTCGACGATCTCCTCCTCGGGAGCGCCGCCGTCGCCGCCGTTCGTGCCATCGCCCTCCGGGCCCTGCTGGGCCTGGGCGTTGGCGTAGACCTGCTCGGAGACCTTGTGGAAGGCGGCCTCCAGCGCAGCGGTCTTCGACTTGATGTCGTCGACGTCGGCGGACTCGACCACCGCCCGCAGGTCATCTAGGGCCTTGGTGACCTCGGCCTTCGCGGACTCGTCGATCTGCTCGTCGAGGTCGGCGAGCTGCTTGTCACCCTGGTAGACCGCCTGCTCGGCGACGTTCCGGGCCTCGGCCAGCTCCTTGGCCTTGCGGTCTTCGTCGGCATGCGACTCGGCGTCGGAGACCATCGCCTGGACCTCGTCGTCGGAGAGTCCGGAGCCGCCCTTGATCTCGATCGTCTGCTCCTTGCCGGTCCCGAGGTCCTTGGCCGAGACGTTGAGGATGCCGTTGGCGTCGATATCGAAGGTGACCTCGATCTGCGGCATGCCGCGCGGTGCCGGCGGGATGCCGGTGAGCTGGAACTTGCCCAGCGACTTGTTCCCGGACGCCATCTCGCGCTCGCCCTGGAGGACGTGGACCTCGACCTGGGTCTGGTTGTCGTCGGCGGTCGAGAACGTCTCCGAGCGCTTCGACGGGATCGTCGTGTTGCGCTCGATGAGCTTCGTCATCACGCCGCCCTTGGTCTCGATGCCGAGCGTCAGCGGCGTCACGTCGAGGAGCAGGACGTCCTTGACGTCACCGGCGAGCACGCCGGCCTGGATCGCGGCGCCGACGGCGACGACCTCGTCCGGGTTGACGCCCTTGTGCGGCTCCTTGCCGGTCAAGTCCTTGACCTTCTCCTGGACGGCCGGCATCCGGGTCATCCCGCCGACCATGACGACGTGGTCGATGTCGGAGCCGGCGTCGCCGAGCGCCTGCTTGACGGGCGCGACGACGCGCTCCAGCAGGTCGCCGGTCAGCTCGTTCAGCTTCGACCGCGACAGCTTCATGTCGAGGTGCTTCGGCTGCCCTTCGACGGCCGTGATGAACGGGATGTTGATCTGGGTCTCCTGCGTGGAGGAGAGCTCGATCTTCGCCTTCTCGGCGCTCTCGTAGAGCCGCTGCAGCGAGTTCTTGTCGGCCGAGAGATCGACTCCCTGGTCCTTCTTGAACTCCGCGACGAGCCAGTCGACGATCGCCTTGTCCCAGTTGTCGCCGCCGAGATGGTTGTCGCCGGCGGTCGACTTCACCTCGAAGACGCCGTCGCCGATCTCGAGCACCGACACGTCGAACGTGCCGCCGCCGAGGTCGAAGACGAGGATCGTCTGATCGTCGCCCTCCTTGTCGAGGCCGTAGGCCAGCGACGCGGCGGTCGGCTCGTTGATGATCCGCTTGACGTCGAGGCCGGCGATCTTGCCGGCGTCCTTGGTCGCCTGGCGCTGATCGTCGTTGAAGTAGGCGGGGACGGTGATCACGGCCGAGTCGACGGACTCGCCGAGCTTCGCCTCAGCGTCGGCCTTGATCTTCTGGAGGATCATCGCCGAGATCTCGGGCGGCGGGTACTGCTTGTCGCCGATGTTGATCCGAACGTCGCCGTTGGGGCCGGCGGACACGGAGTAGGGGACCATCGTCTCCTCCTCCTTGACCTCGGCCTCCTTGCGGCCCATGAAGCGCTTGATCGAGAAGATCGTCCGCTCCGGGTTGACGACGGCCTGCCGCTTCGCGACGGTGCCGACGAGGCGCTCGTCGCCCTCGGTGAACGCGACGACCGAGGGGGTCGTGCGACCACCCTCGCTGTTCTCGAGGACGGTCGGCTCGCCGCCCTCCATGACCGCGAAGCACGAGTTGGTCGTGCCGAGGTCGATTCCGATGGTCTTGGCCATTTCAGCTGCCTTTCTGCGTGGGTTTCAGGGGCCGGGCCGGGCGCTCTGGACCGGCCTGCTTGGCTTTCTAAGCGAAAATCTGAGTCGGAAAGTAGCAGATATCTTGCCCGCCTCCAAGCACCGGCTGCCCGGTTCCGGGTGGCGGTCCCGGACCACCGCGGTTAGGATCGCCGCAGGGATGGAGGAGGACCGTCCCCGTGGCTTGCAACCGATGGGAGAGGATCCAATGAGCCGTCGCCGCCGTCTGCGCGTTGTCCCGTTCGTGATCGCTGCACTCGCCGCTGCGCTGGCGCTGCCCGCGGCGGGCGGAGCCGCGCCGCCGGCCGCGCCGCCGAACGGCTCGGTCGTCACGGTGATGAGCCGCAACCTCTATCTCGGCGCCGACCTCAGCCCGGCCATCAACGCCCCGAACGTCTGCGCGGCGATCGATGCCGGCGGCAAGATCCTCAACGACGTCGACGCGTCGAACTTCCCCGAGCGCGCGAAGCTGCTCGCCGCCGAGATCGCCAAGGCGAAGCCCGATCTCGTCGGGCTTCAGGAGGTCGCGCTGTGGCGCTTCCAGGCGCAGTCCGACTTCACGGCCACCCCGGCGACACAGGTCCGCTACGACTTCCTGCAGTTGCTCCAGGACCAGCTTCGCGCCCGCGGCGCCGACTACAGCGTCGCCGTCAGCCAGGATGAGTTCGACCAGGAGCTGCCGGCCGATCGCGACGGGAGCGACGCGACGAACGACTTCATCTGCGGAGCGGACGAGGACGGCCGGCTGACGATGCGGGACGTGATCCTCGTCCGCAACGACAAGGACATCCAGGTCTCGAACCCGCAGGGCGGGCACTTCTCGAACCTCTACGAGGTGGTCCTCGGCGGCGCGATCCCGATCGACGTCGAGCGCGGCTGGGTCTCGGTCGACGCGACCGTGAAGAAGTCGAGCTTCCACTTCGTCAACACCCATCTCGAGGCGTTCGGTGACCCTGCGATCCGCGAGGCCCAGGCGCGGGAGCTGTTCGCGCCCGGCGGGCCGCTGGTGACCGACCAGCAGCTCGTCTTCGTCGGCGACATCAACTCGGGGGGGCCGGCCGACCGGGTCGGCACCGGGTTCACGACGCCTGGCGACGAAGGGGCCTACAACGCCCTGACCGGCGACTTCGGGCTGACCAACCTCGGCACGCGGCAGACCTGCTGCTACCCCGACGTGTTCCGTTCGGCGATCGGCGACTACCGCTTCGACCACACGGTCGACCACGTGATGACGAAGCCGGCCGTGAACCAGATCCAGGCCTACGTCACCGGCGCCGACCCGAACGTGACCGGACCCGGCGGCGTGGTCGCCTCCGACCACGGCGGCCTGGTCAGCAAGCTGAAGCTGAGCCGCTAGATCGCGAGCCGCCACCGAGCCGGCCGGACCGGAGGATCCGGTCGGGTTTGTCTGGGGTTGCCTACTGGCCGGCGACGCGGGCGACGAAGTTCGCGACGGTTTCCGCGTTCGAGCCCTCGAGAATGCCGGCCGGCATCGCACCGTTGCCGACGCCCTGCTCGATCGCGGTCATGACCCGCGACTGGGTCGCCTCGATCGCGGACTGCTCGGTGGCCGGGCCGGCGGCGGCGAGGCGCTCGTCGAGGTTCGGCCCGACGACGCCGTCGGTGCCGGCTCGGGCGAGGGTGTGGCAGCTCCCGCAGTTGGTCTGGAAGAGCTGGCGGGCGGCGTCGTCGGAGGCAGCGACCTTCTCCGGCGACGAGGACTCGGAGCCGTCCTTGTCGAACGCCCAGAGCGGGATGACGATCACCAGCAGCAGGGCGACGAGGCCGAATGAGATGAAGGTCTTCTTGTTCATTGTCCAGGGCGGCCGCGACGGTTCGGTCCCGTCCGGGCGCGGATACTACCCGCTGAAGTGGAGTCGATCGGGCCTCGGCGGGTCAGGCCACCGGGTCGACGAGACCGGCCCGGCGGGCCACGCACATCCGCGCCAGCGCGCACTCTCCGCAGCGCGGACGCGGCCGGCAGACCCGACGTCCGTGGGTGATCAGGTTCATGTGCAGCTCGTAGGCATCGTCGCGATCGGTGATCGCGAGCATCTCGTCGTGAGCGCCCTCGAGCGAGATCCCGGGCGGGAACAGGCCGAGCCGGCCGCCGACCCGGTGGACGTGCGTGTCGACCGGGATCTCCGGCCGGTCGAGGGCGAAGATCATCACGCAGGCCGCGGTCTTGCGGCCGACCCCGGGCAGCGACGTCAGGTAGTCGACCGCCTCGCCGCGCGGCGCTTCCCGGAGCCAGCCGAGATCGGGCGCGGGACCGAGCTCGCGGAGGACCTGTTGGATCCGCGGGCCCTTGATGTTGGCGAGGCCCCCGGGCCTGATCGCCTCGATCACGTCCTCGACCGGGGCGTCGCGGATCGACTCCCAGTCGTCGAAGCGGTCGCGGAGCCGCCGGTAGGCGACGTCGCGGTTGCCGTCGCTGGTGTTCTGGGAGAGGATCGTCAGGACGAGCTCGTGGACCGGATCGCCGTGGGGGTCGTTGCGGCGCGACCCGTAGAGCTCGCGGAGCCGGTCGCGGATCGCCCGGACGCGCTTCCGGGACGGGCGCTTCCAGCGGCGGGGAACCGGGATGCGGGGCCTGCGGTCGAGATCGATGCCCGCCTCGCCGCTCGTTGCGGTGCCGGCGCCCCGCGCATAGCCGCGCTCGCCGCCGCCGCTCATGCCGACGAGGATAGGTTCTCGCCGATGAGCGCGCCGATCGAAGAGCGTTTCGCGGAGATCGGGGGGATCCGGGTCTTCCTCCGCGAGCGGCGCGGCGGAGGGCCACCGACGATCTGGGTGCACGGGAACCCGGGCGACTCGGCCGACTGGCTGCCGTTCCTGGCGGCCACCGATGGCGCGGCGATCGCCCCCGACCTGCCCGGCTTCGGCCGTTCGGCGCGGCCGGTCCCCGGCGAGTTCGGCCACACCGTCGACTCCTACGGCCGGCTGCTCGCGAGCGCGTTCGCCGAGCTCGCTCCCGGCGGCTACAGCCTCGTCGTCCACGACTGGGGAGTACTCGGCCTCGTCGCCGCGCAGGCGCGTCCCGAGGCCGTTCGCAGGCTCGTCGTCATCAACGCCGTACCGCTCAGCGCCGCCTATCAGTGGCACTGGCTGGCGCGCTGCTGGCGCCGTCGCGGCCTCGGCGAGCTCCTCGCGAGGCCACGCTCGCGGAGGCTCACCGACCTGCTCCTCCGCAGCGCCCGCGCCGGACGCGCCCCGATGCCTGCCGAGATGGTCGACCGGATCCTCGGGCACTGGGACGGCGGGATGGCGAGGGCGGTCCTGGCCCTCTATCGCTCCGCCGACCGCGGCGTCCTCGCCGCCGCCGGCGAACGGCTCGGGGAGATCGACTGCCCGGCGTTGATCCTCTGGGGGGCCGACGACCCCTACATCGGCGCCGTCGACGGCCGCTCCTTCGAGCGCCGGCTCCCGAACGCACGGTTCCGGCTCGTCGAAGAGGCCGGCCACTGGCCGTGGATCGACCGCCCCGAGCTCGTCGCCGAAGTCGCGGACTTCCTCGCCGCTGACCCCGCCGCCGCGCCGATCCCCGATTAGCGTCCTACAATCGGAGGCCTCGTGCCGGGACCGCTAGCCGCCATCGGGCGACGGCTGCCGCGGGGTTGGTCCGACCTCCTGCTGCAGTTCGCCCTCTTCTTCATCGCCTACCAGGGCTATCAGCTCGTCCGCGGGCTGATCGACGGCAGGAGCGATGTCGCCTTCGCCAACGCCGAGCGGATCGTCGACCTCGAGCGGTCGCTGGGAACGTTCTTCGAGCCCGGTTTCCAGCAGGCCCTGATCGGCCACGCCTGGCTGATCGACTTCGCCAACTGGATGTACGTGAACTCGCACTTCACGGTCAGCGTCGTCTTCCTCGCCTGGCTCTACCTGTTCCGCAACGACAACTTCTACTTCGTGCGCAACATGTTCATGGTCGCGATGGGGATCGCCCTGGTCGGCTACGCGCTGTTCCCGACGGCGCCGCCGCGGATGCTGCCCGGCGACGGGTTCAC
>Ga0207691_10002990_pt1 | contig 16494 bp, 18 predicted proteins | sample KBSM13metaG_FD_184327 | JGI IMG/M metagenome (GOLD analysis project Ga0207691, IMG submission 184327) | Miscanthus rhizosphere microbial communities from Kellogg Biological Station, Michigan, USA - KBS M1-3 metaG (SPAdes) (version 2) | ecosystem: Host-associated > Plants > Roots > Rhizosphere >... | reverse complement strand
ACCAAGACGCTGCACCAGCGAGCGCTGCTCGAGGACGACGTCGCCGAGCCGGAGGCGGCCGCGGACTTCGAAAAAGCTCGACCTATAGCCGATGTGCGCCGTTGCGCCGCTGGCGGACATCGCGGGTGCAACCGCCTGAAGGTCGGCCGCCGACCTGAACGCCTTTTGCTGCCGCTTCTGGACAAGCTGCTCGGCATCCGCCGGGTTCAGCCCCGTGGCCGCCACCAGCAATTCGCGCGGCGCGGTATTGGCGTTGACCAGCGGCTTGGTCGTGTTCGGCAAATTCTCGGGAAGGATGACGACATAGGGCTCGAGCACGCGCACCGTTTCGGGGTCGATGCCGAGCCACGTCAGTTGGCGCGTGGTTGCGGGATAAAGAAAGGGATCGGCCGGTGGTGGCGGCACGCCAGAGGCAGGCGACGCCGGCGGCGATACCGGCAACACCGGGGTCGCCGCCTGGAGACCGATGGCGATTCGCGTCGCGACATCGACCGAGACGCCGACCGTTTCGCACAGCCTGCTCAGGATGAGCAACTCGTCCGGGTCGATGCTGCGGTCGGCGTTGACCAGGTTGCGCAGGTTGTAGCGTGCCTGCACGTCGGTGATCGCGCCGGACAGGAAGGCGTCGGGTGCGTCCTCGGTGTTGTCCTTGTCGGCAGCGAGAAAGGTCGACAGGCGCGCTTCGGCGAGCGGCACGGCCCAGGGTTCGCCGAGGTCGTCGGTGCCGTTGGGCCCGCTGCTGCGCGCGTCCTCGCGCAGTATCAGCCGGGCCCAGTCGAGCGCGCCCGAGAGGATCCACGCCGACTGCGTCCGCGCCCGCTCCGCGGCTTCGACCTGGACAGCGCGCCACTGCTGCCAGACCATCGAGCCGGCGAGGGTGGCGACCAGCGCGACGATGATCATCGCGGTGAGCAAGGCCGCGCCACATTGTTGGCTTCGCGGGGATGTCGGCGCGGCCTTGCTCACCGCTGCGCGGTACAGGAGTGCTCCCTCCCTACTTCGCTTCCCTCCCTCCGAGAGGGAGGGAACGGCCCCGTTGGGGCAGCTTCTCGCGAAGAGGCAAGGGACGGCCCGGCTGGGACCGCTTCTCGGTCTGGGTCGATGGAGCGTCATGGCGCGATCAAGGTGTCGCGGGTGAGGTTGCCGACCAGGCCGCTGCCGGGCGCAAAGCCGAGGACGAGACGGACGCCGGCGGGCAACGCGGCGCGCTGTGCCCCGATCGGCGCCGAGGCGGCGGTCGGCAGGAGATTGCCGGTCGACTGGCAGTTGGCCCAGGCGTTGCCCTGAAAGAAGTAGACCTGCCATTGTTCGACGCCGACGAGCGCGCGCAGCTGGCCGATCTCGTTGCCCTGGAACTGCTGCGTGCGCAGCCAGCTGTCCTGCAGAGTGTGCGTCGTCGTCACGGGCGGGCCGGCCCAGCGCTGCCAGATGTTGGCGCCGCGGTCCTCGGGCCGCAACGACCAGATCACCACCTGCAAGCCACCGTCGGTGCGCCGCGTCAGGCGCACGCTCTGGCCGTCGCAGGCAAGCGCCGGCACGGTGCCGTCAGTCTCCTGCAGCGACGCCAAGTCCTGCTCCCACTGCGCGATCACGGTCTCGAGGCGAAGCGTCCGCTCGAGGCGGACCTGGTTCGACTCGCGCGAGCGGACGATGCCGTCGACGCCTTGCCAGGCCATGAGCGACATGATCGCCATGACGACGAGCGCGACCAGCACCTCGACCAGCGTGAAGCCGTTGCGGCGGCGCTGTGCTGCACTCATCGAGCACGTCCGATCACGGTCGAGAGCAGCAGGATCTGGCGTCCGTCCTGGTCGAACAGCACGGCATCGACGCGGCGGAAGTTCGGGTTCGGCGTCGGCCGCACGACGAGCTTGCCGGCGTAGGTGCGGCCGAGCTGATCGCAGCTGAAGTCGCCGTCGCCGATGTCGGGGTATTGGCCCGCCAGCTTGAGCGCGGTCAGGCGGTTGTCGGCGCACCACTGGGCCGAGGTGACGTCGACCAGGCGCGCGGTGTTGTCGGTGAGCGAGCCCGCGGCGCGAACGCCGGCGCCGATCGTGACGGCGACGATCGCCAGCGCCACCAGGACCTCGATGAGCGTGAAGCCGCGCGCGAGGGACCGGCTCACGGCGAGGGTGCGCCGCCGTCGACGACCGCGAACGGGCCGATGCCGTCGGTGCTGAGGACGAGGCGCTGGTTGTCGAGCCGAAGCAGGATGCGCTGCTCGCCGATCAGCGGCTCGGGACCGAGCACGATCGCGCGCGCGCCGATCACCTGCGCCGCCGTGCTCGTGTCGAGCCAGTGCGTCGGCAGCGGCTGAGTCGCCGGCAGCCCGACGAAGCGAAAGCCACTGCCGTCGGCCTGCTCCGAAAGCGGCTCCCAGCGTGCCGCCAGCCCTGAAGCGCGCGCCTCGGCGCGCGCCGATTCCAGCAACGCCACCAGGCGGGCTGCCTCCTGCTCGAGCCTGGCCGCCGCGGGATCGCGCAATGCCAGGCTGGCGACGCCGCTGGCGATGGCGATCAGCGCCACCACCAGCAGCAGCTCGATCAGCGTAAAGCCGCCCGCCTTATTGCCACGAGCCGATGTCGGCATTCTTTCCCTCGCCGCCGACGACTCCGTCGGCGCCGAAGCTGTAGACATCGATCTCGCCCTTCAGCCCTGGGTTGGCGTATTGATAAGGTGCCTTCCACGGATCGTTCGGCAACTTGTCGAGATAGGGACGCCAGTTGGGCGGAATCGTCCCCACGGTCGGCTTGGTGACCAGCGCCTGCAGCCCCTGCTCGCTGCTCGGGTAGCGCAGGTTGTCGAGCCGGTAGAGCTTGAGCGCCTGCATCAGGTTGTTGACGTCGGTGCGCGCCGCCGTGACGCGCGCATCGTCGGCGCGGTCGAGCATGTTGGGAACGATCAAGGCTGCGAGCACACCAATGATGACCAACACCACCATCAGCTCGATCAGCGTGAAGCCACGCCTGCGAATACGTTTCATCGACATTTTTCTCGTGCAGTTCTACCGCTCGGAGGCCAGGCGGCGCAAAGCGTTCCATGATAATCGCCGCATGTTCGCCCGCCTGTCAGCGTTCGTGATCTGGTCGCTCGTCGCCGCGACGGCGGTGTTCTGGGTGCTGCGTCTGGCCGCCAGCCCGGCGCCGGTGCCGCCGTATGCGGTCGCGGTCAGCAAGTCGGTCGTCGTTCGCGGCGACCTGACGCGGCTCTTCGGCGCGCCGCCACGGGTCGCGGTCGTGGCCGGCGCGGCGCCGGAGGCGCCTTCGCGCTACAAGCTGCTCGGCGTGATGGCGCCGCGCTCGCCCGCAGCGCAAGCCGAAGAGGGTCGTGGCGTCGCCCTGATCGCGGTCGACGGCAAGCCCGCCAAGGCGTATCCGATCGGCGCGCGCCTGGACGGCGATCTGGTGGTGCAGTCGGTCGGGCTGCGCACGGCTGCGCTCGGCACCGCGCAGGGCGCGCGCAGCGTCCTGCTCGAATTGCCGCCCTTGGCTGCGCCCAATTCGGGCGTGCTGCCGTCGCTCGCCGGCAGTGGCGGAGCGGTCCCTGCGACAGGCGCGCCGCGGCCGTTGCCATCCCTGCCGGGCGCCCCGCCGGCCCCGGCTTCGCCGCAGAACATGATCGAGCCGGCGCCGACGATCGTGCAGCCGCCGCCGGGCGGCCTCGCCGTGCCGTCCGAGGTGCCGCAAATGCCTACGCCGGGCGGCAACAACGTCCGCTAGCGCGGCGCGTCAGCCGAGGAACAGCCGGTAGGCCGGGTTCGCGGTCTCGTCGGCGCAGGGATAGGCCAGGCCGTCGAGGAAGGAGCGAAAGCGCTCCTCGTCCGCCGGCGGCACCTGCATCCCGACCAGGATTCGGCCGTAGTCGGCGCCCTGGTTGCGGTAGTGGAACAGGCTGATGTTCCAGCTCGCCGGCATGCTCGAGAGGAAGCGCATCAGCGCCCCGGGACGCTCGGGAAAGACGAAGCGATAGAGGCGCTCGTCGTGCGCCAGTGGGCTGCGGCCGCCGACCATGTGGCGAACGTGCTCCTTGGCCAACTCGTCCCCGGTGAGGTCGAGCGTCGCGAAGCCATGCCCTTCGAACTCAGCCGCGAGGCGCGCCGACTCGGCCCGGTCGACGGTGGCGACGCCGACGAAGACGTGCGCCACCGCGGCATCGGCGATGCGGTAGTTGAACTCGGTGACGGCACGAGGACCGATCAGCTCGCAGAAGCGCCGGAAGCTGCCGCGCTCCTCGGGAATCGTCACCGCGAACAGGGCTTCGCGCTCCTCGCCGACCTCGGCGCGCTCGGCGACGAAGCGCAGGCGATCGAAGTTCATGTTGGCGCCGCAGGTGATGGCGACGTAGGTCTGGCCGCGCGTTCCGTGGACGTGCACGTACTGCTTGATTGCAGCGACGCCGAGTGCGCCGGCGGGCTCGAGGATGCTGCGCGTGTCTTCGAAGACGTCCTTGATCGCGGCGCAGGCGGCGTCGGTGTCGACGACGATCCACTCGTCGACCAGCTCGCGCGCGAGGCGAAAGGTCTCCGCGCCGACGCGCTTGACCGCGGTGCCGTCGGAGAACAGGCCGACATCGGCGAGCTCGACACGCCGGCCCGCAGTGATCGACTGCAGCATCGCGTCCGAGTCGCTCATCTGCACGCCGACGACGCGGATCTCGGGACGTACCGACTTGATGTAGGCGCCGATTCCCGAGATCAGCCCGCCGCCGCCGACGGCGACGAAGACCGCGTCGATCGGTCCCTGGTGCTGGCGCAGGATCTCCATCGCGACCGTGCCCTGGCCGGCGATGACGTCGGGGTCGTCGAACGGATGGACGAAGGTCAGGCCGCGCTCCGCCTCGAGCTCCAGCGCGCGCGCGTGAGCGTCGGAATAGCTGTCGCCGGCAAGGACGACCTCGCCGCCGAGGGCGCGGACGGCGGCGACCTTGAGCGACGGCGTCGTCGTCGGCATGACGATCAGCGCCTGGCACCCGAGTCGGCGCGCCGCCAGAGCGACCCCTTGGGCATGGTTGCCCGCCGAGGCGCAGATGACGCCGCGCGCGAGGGCGTCGGCCGGCAGGTGCGCCATCTTGTTGTAGGCGCCGCGCAGCTTGAAGCTGAACACCGGCTGGGTGTCCTCGCGCTTGAAAAAGACGCGGTTCGCGAGCCGCGCCGACAGCGCCGGGGCTGGGTCGAGCGCCGACTCGATCGCCACGTCGTAGACCCGCGCGGTGAGGATCTTCTGCAGGTAGGCAGCGAGCGCGAGCGGACGCTTGGGCGCGTCCTTGCGGGCAGGGGTCGCCATGTCGGTCGTGGTCGGGTGCGGCGACGATTGCGGCAGCGCATCATACGCGGCGCCTACGCCCTGGGCGCGCGCAGCAAGGAGCGCCGAACACGCAGAAAAAAGCCCAAGGCTTTGCAGCCTTGGGCTGAATCCACCAATGAAGGAGGTGGAGGAGACAACCGGCTCGGGGCCGTCGAGAATCGCAACCAGCGAATTCGTCTACCCCGGTTGGAAACCAGTGTAGGCGCTTTTTTGTTGCACTGCAATATCGAAGGCGACGCATGGAATGCACGATCGACTGGCTGGCGACGAACGGCATGGCGTTCAGCGCCGAAACCGGCAGCGGCCATCTGCTGACGATGGACGGCGCGCCCGATGGTGGCGGCCGCAATCTCGCCCCTCGGCCCATGGAAACAGTCCTGGCAGGGACCGGCGCATGCGCCGCGTACGACGTCGTGCTGATCCTGAAGCGCGGCCGCCACGACGTGCGCGGCTGCCGGGTGAAGGTTGCTGCCGAGCGCGCTCCCGAAGACCCAAAGGTCTTCACGAGCATCCACCTGCACTTCATCGTCAGCGGCATCGATATGCCCGCGGCGGCGGTCGAGCGCGCGGTCGCCCTGTCGCACGACAAGTACTGCTCGGCGACGATCATGCTCGCCAAGACGGCTGCGATCACGACCAGCGTCGAGCTGGTCGCGCTCGCAGCGGATCAGAGGTAGTAGGCGGTCGTCGTCATCACCTTTGCCGCGCCGCGCATCACCCAGCGCACCGGGGCGGGCAGTCGCTTGGCGCCCGCGTTTTCCGCGGCAAGGGCGTGGCCAGCCTCGTCGACCTTCATCTGCGCGACGATCGCCCGCGAAGCGAGGTCGCCGGCGGGCAGCCGCTCGAGATGACTGGCGAGGTGGCGCTCGACCTGGCGCTCGGTCTCGACCAGGAAGCCGAGGCTGGTCGCGTCTCCGGCACGGCCTGCGGCCAGGCCGATCGCGAACGCGCCCGCATACCAGAGCGGATTGAGCAGGCTGGGCCGGGCGCCCAGTTCGCCCAGGCGCTCCGCGGTCCAGGCGAGGTGATCGGTCTCCTCCCCGGCCGCACGCTCGAACTGCCGGCGCAGGTCCGGGTCGGAGGTGGTCAGCGCCTGCGCGCTGTAGAGCGCCTGCGCGCAGACCTCACCAACGTGATCGACTCGCATCAGCGCCCCGGCGTGGCGGCGCTCGGCGTCGTCGAGTTGGGGGCCCAGCTTCGCAGAGACGGGCTTGGGTCGAGCCGCTTGCGGCGAGCCGTCGAGGGCGCGCAGGGCGTGATCGGCGAGCGCCAGAACCCGGTCGAGCGGAGAGAGCGGAAGGCGACTCATGAGAGGCAGCAGAATAGCTTTGGACGCGCGTTGCAGCCGGGCGTTTTCTCGTTGTGCCGAGACAACATAAGGCCTTTTTTTGTGCGCCGAGGCTTTCCAGCGTGAGGTCCGTCTGGTGCAATACGTCCAACTTCCCGCCAAGGGGGTTGTGCCTGATCTGCTCCAGCGCGGGTTTTCGGTGATCGGGACCTCTTATTCAACCTAGGAGATAGTTGTAATGAAAAAATCTCTGCTCGCTCTTGCAGTTCTGGGCGCTTTCGCCGGCGCTGCGTCGGCGCAATCTTCCGTCACCCTGTTCGGCGTTATCGATCTGAGCGCGAATCAGATCAAGAACGGCGACGCCAGCACCCAGACGCTGCAAAGCAACCAGCTGAACAGCAACCGCCTCGGCTTCCGCGGCGTCGAGGATCTCGGCGGCGGCCTGAAGGCCGGCTTCTGGATCGAAGCGGCGATGAACAACGAAAACGGCAACGTCGGTGGCGGCAACGGCCTTGTGGCACCCGCGAACGGCGCGTCGTTCTTCAACCGCCGTTCCACTGTCAGCCTGTTCAGCCCCTGGGGCGAGCTTCGGATCGGCCGCGACTACGTCTCGTCGTTCTGGAACCTGGTGTACGACGACGTCAACGGCGCCAACGGCCTCGGCCAGGGCTTGAACCTCGTTCCCGGTCTGAGCAGCACCGCTGCTTCGCTGGCACGCGCCAACGGCATGATTGCGTACTTCCTGCCGGCGAACATCGGCGGCTTGTACGGTCAGGCGGGGGTATCGGCGCCCTCGAACAACGCTGCCACCGGCAATCCCGGCACGAGCGGTCAGAAGTACTACGGCGGCCGTATCGGCTGGGCCGCAGGTCCCTTCGATGTGAACTTCTCCTACGGCGAGACCAGGTTGCAGGCATTCGCAGCCGACAGCCGCGGTGACAAGTACAAGATCTGGAACGTCGGCGGTTCGTGGGACTTCGGCGTCGCCAAGCTCTATGGCTACTACAACGAAGTCAAGTTCCAGGCTTTCAAGGCGGACACCTACGAAATCAGCGTCGGCGTGCCGCTTGGCCAGGGCGAGTTCCGCGCCGTCTACGCACACGTGGACCAGAATGGCTCGCAGGCCAATTGCACGGTCTGTGTCAACCCGCTGCCGCCGAGCTCGATCACGAGCCTCAACGGCGACGACGCGCAGCTGTGGTCGCTCGAGTACGTGTACAACCTGTCGAAGCGCACCGCTCTCTACGGTACCTTCGGCCAGATCGACAACAAGGGCAAGGCGGCGTTCTCGGTGCTGCCCGGTACGGCGGCCCAGAACCTGGCCGGCAACAAGTCGACCGGCTACAACCTCGGCGTTCGCCACTCGTTCTGATCGCGGCTCTCCGCGTTACGACGACAAAAAAGCCGCCCTTCGGGGCGGCTTTTTCTTGGCCGCTTCGCGAGCGATCACGAAGCCGCCAACCCGTGGTTTCCCCTTTGCGCCACGGGGCGCATTCGCGGGAACATCGCCGTGCCAACGGCCACGCGTAGCGGCGCGCATCGGCGCTTGTGAACCTCGCGCGCCGCAGCGAACCGCCGTTTGCCTCACCTGTCACGTGCTCGCCTTCATCCTTCGCCGACTCATCCAGGCCGTCCTCGTGATGCTGACGGTGGCGTTCATCGCTTTCATGCTGTTCCAGTACGTCGGCGACCCGGTCACCAACATCCTCGGGCAGGATGCGACGCCGCAGCAGCGCCAGCAGCTGCGTGCCGACCTCGGCCTCGACAGCGCGTTCCCGGTGCAGTTCGCACGCTTCGTCGGCAACGCGGTCCGCGGTGAGTTCGGGCTCAGCCTGCGTCAAGGCAGGAAGGTCGCCTCGCTGATCGCCGAACGACTGCCGGCGACGCTCGAGCTGACCCTGATTGCCGCCGTCATGGCGCTGGCGATCGGCATTCCGATGGGCGTCTACGCGGCGCTCAAGCGCGGCTCGTTCGTCTCGCAGGCGCTGATGACGATCTCGCTCATCGGCGTGTCGCTGCCGACGTTTCTGATCGGCATCCTGCTGATCCTCGTGTTCGCGGTCACGCTGAAGTGGCTGCCGAGTTTCGGCCGCGGCGAGGTCGTCGCCTTCGGTCCATGGACCACCGGGATGACCAACGTCGACGGCTGGCGCCATCTGGTTCTCCCGGCGATCACGCTCGCGGTCTTCCAGCTGACGCTCATCATGCGGCTGGTCCGCTCGGAGATGCTCGAGGTGCTGCGCGCCGACTACATCAAGTTCGCCCGCGCACGGGGACTGCCCGATCGATCGGTCTACTTCCGCCACGCCTTGAAGAACACGCTGGTGCCGGTGATGACGATCACCGGCCTGCAGATCGGCGGGCTGATCGCGTTCGCGATCATCACCGAGACCGTGTTCCAGTGGCCGGGAATGGGGTTGCTCTTCATCCAGGCGGTCCAGTTCGCCGATATCCCGGTGATGGCCGCCTACCTGTGCCTGATCGCGCTGATCTTCGTCGTCATCAACCTCATCGTCGACCTCCTCTACTTCGCGGTCGATCCGCGCCTGCGAGTCGAACGAACGGCCGGCGCGCACTGATCGCTCCTCCATTTCTCACAAGGAAAGCCTCATGAAAACAATCGTCTCGTGGCTCATTGCCGCCGCCCTTGCGGCCGCGGCCTCGCTTTCTCAAGCGGTCACTCTGCGCGTGTCCAACCAGGGCGACATCGGCTCGATGGATCCGCATTCGCTCAACGAGGCGCTGCAGCTCAGCTTCGACATCAACATCTACGAGCCGCTGGTCGAGCGCGACAAGAACATGGGCCTGGTGCCGGCGTTGGCGACCAAGTGGATCCAGACCAGTCCGACCGTCTGGCGCTTCGACCTGCGCCAGGGAGTGAAATTCCACGACGGCACGCCCTTCACGGCCGACGACGTGGTTTTCACGTTCAAGCGCGCGGCCGGCGACGGCTCCGACATGAAGGGCTACACCAATCCGATCAAGGAGGTGCGCAAGGTCGGCGATTTCGCCGTCGAGATCGAGACCACCGCGCCCTATCCGATCCTTCCCGACACGCTCACCACGCTGGCGATGATGAGCAAGAAATGGTGCGAGGAGAACAAGGCCGAACGTCCGGTCGATCGTCGCAAGGGGATCGAGAACACGGCGAGCTTCAAGGCCAACGGCACCGGGCCGTACCGCCTCAAGGAGCGTCAACCGTCCGTGCGCACGGTCCTGGTCAAGAACTTCAACTGGTGGGGCAAGGCCGACGGCAACGTCGACGAGGTCGTCTTCACGCCGATCGGCAACGACGCGACCCGGGTCGCAGCCCTTCTGTCGGGCGAGACCGACGTGATGGAGCCAGTGCCGCTGCAGGACGTCGAGCGCATCAAGTCGGCCGGCTTCAACGTGCTCCAGGGCCCCGAGCTGCGCACCATCTTCCTCGGCATGGACCAGAAGCGCGACGAGCTCCAGTTCAGCAGCGTCAAGGGCAAGAACCCGTTCAAGGACGTGCGCGTCCGGCGCGCCTTCTACGAGGCGATCGACGAAGAGACGATCAAGGCGCGGGTGATGCGCGGCGCGGCGCTGCCGACCGGCCTGATGGTCGGCGCGGCCGTGCGCGGCTTCCAGCCCGACATGAACAAACGCCTGCCGTACGACCCCGAGGCCGCGAAGAAACTTCTTGCCGAAGCCGGCTACCCGAACGGCTTCGAGGTCGGCATGAACTGCCCGAACGACCGCTACGTCAACGACGCCGCGATCTGCCAGGCGGTCGCCGCGAACCTGGCGCGGATCGGCGTCAAGGTCAACCTGATGTCGGAGACGAAGATCAGCTACTTCCCGAAGATCCTGCGCCGCGACACGAGCTTCTATCTCCTGGGCTGGACACCGAGCACGGTCGACTCGCACGACACCCTGTCGTCGATCATGGCAACGCCGAACGAGAAGGGCCAGGGGCAGTTCAATCTCGGCGCCTACAGCAATCCCAAGCTCGACGAACTGACGCTGAAGATCCAGTCCGAGACCGATCAGAAGAAGAGGAACGAGATGATCCGCGAGGCGTTCAAGATCCACCAGGACGACGTCGGCCATATCCCGCTGCATCAGCAGGCGCTCGCCTGGGCGACGAGCAAGAAGGTCGAGCTGACCCAGCTGCCGAGCAACTACATGTACTTCAAGTGGATCACGTTGAAGTCGAAGTAGGCGACGCGACGCTCGTACCGTCTCCCGACCGCTGGGCGCGCTTCTTCGACGGCGACTTCTGGCATTCGTTCCGCAGCTCGCCGATGGCGATCGGCGCGGCGCTGGTCGCCGTGCTGTGCGTCGTCGCCGCGCTTTTTGCCAACGTCATCGCTCCGCACAATCCGTTCGACCTGGCGACGCTTGAGCTGAACGACTCGATGCTGCCGCCTTCGTGGATGAGCGGCGGCCGCGCGAAGTACCCGCTCGGCACCGACGAGCAAGGTCGCGACGTGCTATCGGCGCTGATGTTCGGCGCCCGCATCTCGCTCTTCGTCGGCGGCGCGTCGGTCCTGCTGTCGCTCGTCATCGGCGTCGGCCTGGGTCTCGTGTCGGGCTATGTCGGCGGCAGGCTCGACGCGCTGATCATGCGCGTCTGCGACGTCATGCTGTCGTTTCCGTCGATCCTGATCGCGCTGCTGTTCGCGGGCGTCGGCCACGCGCTCTTTCCCAACGCCAACGACCTGCTCGCCTTCGGTGTCGTCATCGTCGCCATCGCCTTGCCTGGCTGGGTCCAGTACGCGCGCGCCGTGCGCGGCTCGACGATGGTCGAGCGGCACAAGGAATACGTCCAGGCGGCGCGGGTCATCGGCGTGGCGCCGCTGCGGATCATGCTGCGCCACGTGCTCCCCAACGTGATGGGCCCGGTGCTGGTTCTATCGACGATCCAGGTGGCGGTCGCGATCCTGGCGGAGGCGACCCTGTCGTTTCTCGGCGTCGGCGTATCGCCGACGTCGCCCTCTCTCGGCACCTTCATCAACGAGGGCAACAAGCAGCTGTTCAGCGGAGCCTGGTGGCTCGTGATCTTCCCGGGTGCGACACTTGTGCTGATCGCGCTCAGCATCAACCTGTTCGGTGACTGGCTGCGCGATGCCTTGAACCCGCGTTTGCGCTGAATCGTCGGCGCCAGCGCATTTCGCGAAGGACTCGACCATGAAGTTCGCCCGGCATTCCCTCCTGACCCTTGCGGCGGTCTGCGGCGCGCTCGCCCTCGGCGCGTGCGCGAGCGGCTACCACTACTCGCAGCTGTACGGCACCCGCTACTTCCGCTCGGAGATCAACACCTACGACGTCACCATCGTCACGGTCGACGGCGTCACCACGGCGCTGCGACCGGTCGCGGTCGATCCCGGCGTGCGCAAGATCGTCGTCCAGGGCCCGCCCGGCGGGACCCGCACGGTGGGCAACCAGCAGGAGATCACCCTCAACATCGCGCCCTGCACGCGCTACTACCTGGTGGCCGTCCGGCCGAACAGCATCGCCCTCGACTTCACGATCAAGATCGACTACCAGGAGCCGGTCGGCGGCTGCACACCTCCGCCCAGCACTGCCGGCTCGCCGGTCACGAGCTGACGCCGGATGGCGTCGCCGCTGCTCGAGGTCAAGCACCTGCGCGTCGAGTTTCCCGGCCGGCGCGGTCGGCTGGTGGCGATCGACGACATCTCGTTCGACATCGCGCCGGGCGAAATCCTCGGCGTCGTCGGCGAGTCGGGCGCCGGCAAGTCGCTCACCGGCGCCGCGATCATCGGCCTGCTCGACCCGCCCGGCCGCATCAGCGCCGGTGAGATCCGCTTCGAAGGCCGACGCATCGACGACCTGCCATACGAGCAGATGCGGCGGCTACGCGGCCGCTCCATCGGCGCCATCTTCCAGGACCCGCTGACCTCGCTCGATCCGCTCCAGACGATCGGTCGGCAGCTGATCGAGACCATCCGGACCCACTTGCCGATGGGCGCCGCCGAAGCGCGCCGGCGCGCCGTCAAGCTGCTTCAGGAAACGGGCATCCCTGCCGCCGAGGAAAGGCTCGACCAGTATCCGCACCAGTTCTCGGGCGGGATGCGCCAGCGCGTCGTCATTGCTCTCGCCTTGGCCGGCGAGCCCAAGCTGATCGTCGCCGACGAGCCGACCACCGCTCTCGATGTCTCGATCCAGGCGCAGATCATTTCGCTGCTCAGGCGTCTCTGCAAGGAGCACGGCGCGGCGGTGATGCTGGTCACGCACGACATGGGCGTCATCGCCGAGACCTGCGACCGCGTCGCGGTGATGTACGCCGGTCGGATCGTCGAGATCGGCCCGGTCGCGGCCGTGATCCATTCGCCCGCGCATCCCTACACCGTCGGTCTGATGGGATCGATCCCGGCGATGGACGAAGACCGCCCCCGGCTGCTCCAGATCGACGGCGCGATGCCGCGCCTGAACGCGATCCCGCCCGGCTGCGCCTTCAACCCGCGCTGCCCGCGGGCGTTCGCGCCCTGCCGCGTCGAGCGACCCGAGCTGATGACCGCCGGATCGACGCTTGCCGCGTGCTGGCTGCACGCGCCGGCATTGCGGGCGGCCGCGTGAGCGCGGCGCTGGTCGCAGTCGAGGGGCTCGCCAAGACCTTCGACGTCTCGGCGCCCTGGCTCAACCGCATCGCCGAGAGGAAGCCGCGGCAGTTCGTTCATGCCGTCGACGACGTCGGCTTCACGATTGCGCGCGGCAGCACGCTGGCGCTGGTGGGCGAGTCGGGCTGCGGCAAGAGCACGGTGGCGCGCCTGCTGGTCGGGCTCTATGCGCCGACCCGGGGACGCGTCGTTTTCGACGGCGTCGATGCCGGCGCTGCCGGCAGCGCCCGTCCGGCGTCGATCCGCAGGCGCATGCAGATGATCTTCCAGGATCCGTACGCGAGCCTCAATCCGCGCTGGCAGGTGAGCGACATCATCGCCGAGCCGCTGCGCGAACACGGGTTCGGCGCCGACGCATCGGCGGGCGTGGGAAGGCGACGACAGCGGGTGGACGACCGCGTCGGCGAGCTGCTCGCATCGGTCGGCCTCGCGCCGGCCGACGCCGTCAAGTTCCCGCATCAGTTCTCCGGAGGCCAGCGGCAGCGAATCTCGATCGCACGCGCGCTCGCGACGCAGCCGGAATTTCTGGTCTGCGACGAGCCGACCTCGGCGCTCGACGTCTCGGTGCAGGCGCAGGTCCTCAACATCATGAAGGACCTGCAGGCGCGCCATGGCCTCACGTACCTGTTCATCTCGCACAACCTCGCCGTCGTTCGCCACGTGAGCGACGAAGTCGGCGTGATGTATCTCGGGCGGATCGCCGAGCTCGCCGACAAGGCGCTGCTGTTCGCGCGGCCACGCCATCCGTACACGCGCATGCTGCTCGACGCCATTCCCGACATCCACATGAGCGGCCGAGCGCGAACGCCGGTCCGAGGCGAGGTGCCGAATCCGCTCGATCCGCCGAAGGGCTGCGCCTTCCATCCCCGCTGTCCCCATGCCAACGAGCGCTGCCGCGTCGAGCGGCCGCAACTGCTGCCGATCGATGGCGTGCGGGTCGCCTGCCACGCGGTCGAGGAAGGGCGGATCTAGCGGCCCGCGTCTCGGCGCGCTCCGTCGTCAGCCGGTGGCAGCGTCTCCCGCGAGAAGTTGCTCGCCGCGCATCAGGTCGGCGACCGCCTCGCGCTCGCGGATGAGCCAGGCCGTCTTGCCGGCGACCATCACCTCGGCGGCCCGCGGACGGGTGTTGTAGTTGCTCGCCATGCTCATGGCGTAGGCGCCTGCGGAGAGCACGGCAACGAAGTCGCCCGGAGCGACGGCGAGCGAGCGGTCGCGACCGAGCCAGTCGCCCGACTCGCACACCGGCCCGACGACGTCGCAGATGAGGGCTGGCGCGGCACGCGGCTCGCACTCGACGATCGCCATCCAGGCGCCATACATCGCTGGCCGCATCAGATCGTTCATGGCGGCGTCGACGATGCAGAAGTTCTTCTCGCTGCCGCGCTTCAGCGAAAGCACCTCGCTCACCAGGATGCCGGCGTTGCCAACCAGCGACCGCCCCGGCTCGAGGACGATCTTGCGGTGGCCATGGCCGCGCGCATCGATGCGCTCGAGCATGCGGGCGACCAGCAAGTCCGCCGGAGGCGGCGTCTCGTCGGCATAGGTGATGCCGAGGCCGCCACCGACGTCGATGTGCGCGAGCGACAGGCCATCCGATTCGACCGCCTCGACCAGGTCGAGCAGGCGATCGAGCGCGTCGACGTACGGGCCCGCCTCGACGATCTGCGAGCCGATGTGGCAATCGATGCCGACGACCTCGAGCGCGGGCAGGCTCGCGGCGCGCGCGAATGCGGCGCGCGCTTCGGCATGGGCGATGCCGAACTTGCTGGCGCGCAAGCCGGTCGAGATGTAGGGATGGGTCATCGCGTCGACATCGGGGTTGACGCGCAGGCTGATCCGCGCCGTGCGGCCCTCTGCCGCCGCGACCTCGGCCAGCTGCTCGATCTCGTCGACGCTTTCGACGTTGAAGCACAAGACGTCGGCGGCGAGCGCTCGGCGCATTTCGGCGCGTGTCTTGCCGACGCCCGAGAAGACGACGCGGCTCAGATCGCCGCCGGCGGCGAGGACACGCTCGAGCTCGCCGCCCGAGACGATGTCGAAGCCGCAGCCCTGGCGTGCGAACCATTGCAGCACCGCCAAGGTCGAATTGGCCTTGACCGCGTAGCAGACGAGATGGTCACGGCCGGCGAGGGCGCGCCGATACGGTGCCAGCGCGCGCGTCATCGCGGCGCTCGAATAGACGTAGAGCGGCGTGCCGAAGCGGCGCGCCAGATCGGCCACGGCGAGTTCCTCGACCAGGAGTCGGCCGTCGCGGCTGACGATGTCTGGAGCGCCAGGCGTCGCCATCAACGCGGCCCCGACGCCGGCAGCAGGGCACCCGGAGCGTTGACCGGAAGCAGGGCGTCCGCGGGCACCGAGGCGGCCGGCGCCGGCTTGGCGGCGACGAGCGGGCCCTTCTGGCCGCAGCCTGTGGTCGACAGCAACGGCACCGCGGCGAGCATGATCGATGCCCCCGCAGCGGTCGACACTACACTGCGAGAGCGCTTGGCCATCCGCCGATTTTATCGATCATGAGTACCGTTCCCCCGATATTCGAAGACCTGAGCGATGCCGAGTACGAGCGCCGCACCCGAGCCGTTCTCGCGGCCGTCGAAGCGACCGCCGATCGCCTGCTCCAGGACGACGTCATCGACATCGACACCAGCCGCACCGGTGGGCTGCTCGAGCTCGCGTTTCCCGACGGCAGCAAGATCGTCGTCAATACCCAGCCGCCGCTGCACGAGCTCTGGCTTGCCGCGCGGGCCGGCGGCTATCACTTCCGGGCGCAGGCGGGACGCTGGATCGACGCCAAGAGCGGGCGCGAGTTCTTCGACGTGCTGTCGGCTTGCGCCAGCGCGCAAGGCGGCCGGACGCTGCGCTTCGACCCCTGAGCGCGCTCGCGCGGAGCGATCAGCGTCGGAACAGATCGAGGATGCCGTTGCGCTCTTCTTCGCTCGGCGGCGTCGGCGCCGGCTTGTCGTCGAGGCCGAGACTGCTGACGCCGGCGCCGCGCGCGTATTCCTCGTAGTACCACTCGCCGTTCAGGCTGACGACGCCTTCGGGGGCAGTCGGCTCCTGCACCGGGACGCCCTTGAGCGTCGTCGTCATGTAGTCGATCCACACCGGCAGCGCCAGGCCGCCGCCGGTCTCGCGGTCACCGAGTTTTCTCGGCTCGTCGTAGCCCATCCAGACGACGGCGACGATCGTCTTCTGCCAGCCAGCGAACCAGGCGTCGTGCGAATCGTTGGTGGTGCCGGTCTTGCCGTAGATGTCGGGGCGCTTCAGCGTCGCCTGTGCCTTCGCCGCGGTGCCCGAGCGC
>Ga0207691_10002987_pt1 | contig 16496 bp, 14 predicted proteins | sample KBSM13metaG_FD_184327 | JGI IMG/M metagenome (GOLD analysis project Ga0207691, IMG submission 184327) | Miscanthus rhizosphere microbial communities from Kellogg Biological Station, Michigan, USA - KBS M1-3 metaG (SPAdes) (version 2) | ecosystem: Host-associated > Plants > Roots > Rhizosphere >... | reverse complement strand
GGGCGCTACGGTAGGCGCCCGCCTTTTCCAGCGCCGTCGCACCACATACTTATAATATGTATTATGTAAACTAGAAGCGTGGAGAACTGTGGGTAATTCCCCGCAGGCTGTTCCCTCAAACCTCGACGAGCTCGCCTCGAAACACGATCCGCCCCTCGCCCGCCAGTGACGGCGTGACAACTCCGGGTGCGGTTTCGCGGAAGCGAATCCTCAGTGGCAAACCTGAACGCGTTCGAATCTCTGTCGCGTTCCCGGATTCGCCCCAGCTTGCGAGCAACGCGGCTGTGGCGACTGATCCAGTCCCGCACGCGAGCGTCTCCGCCTCCACGCCTCGCTCATAGGTCCGCATTGCCCAGCCAGCGCCATCTCGACCCACGAAGTTGACGTTCGCACCAGCCTGCAAACCGGGATCGTAGCGGATCGGTTTCCCGCGGCCCACGACGTCCACGGACTCGATGTCGTCGCACAGAACGACGACGTGCGGCACGCCGACCATGGCAAAACCGATCCGCCGCTCGCCTGCTCTCGCGTCGAATGGTGCTTCTGATTGCAGCTCAGTCACCGGCTGCAGGTCGATTTCTGGTCCGCTGGCCATGAGCCGGCCCCGAGCAAGACCGGCACTGGTGCCGAACACGAAATCTTCTCCCGGCTTCACAATGCCGAGCTCTGCGGCGAGGCGCACACTGCACAGCGACGCGTTTCCGCACAGCATTGCGAGAGACCCGTCCCGATTCAAATAGCGAATCGAGAACCGCTCTCCTTCGTTCGAGCCCGGCTCGAAGAACACAATTCCATCCGCGCCGATGCCAGTCCCGCGCGCGCACAACGCTTCCACGACGTCCGCATGCTCGAGCCGTCCGGGCGGCTCGCGTCGGGCATCGACAAAGACGAAGTCATTGCCGGATCCCGACAGCTTGAAGAAGGCACGGCCGTATCGCGTCATGAGATGCGCTAGCTCTCCTCAGTCCGTGTCGTGCTGTGTTCAGACTTTCCCCGAGATCGCCCACCATCGAAGTCTCCACACCATCCACACCGCCTCGCGAACGATGCGCTTCGACATCTTGCTCTCGCCCTCCGTCCGATCAACGAACACGATCGGGATCTCCGCGATGCGAAATCCCTTCTTCCAAGCCCTGAAGCTCATCTCGATCTGAAACGCGTACCCGTTTGATTTTACAGCGTTTAGATCGATGGCTTCAAGTACTCTCCGGCGAAAGCACTTGAAGCCGCCGGTCGAATCGAACAGCTGCAGTCCGGTGACCGCGCGGGCGTAGATGTTGGCTGCATAGCTCAGAAGGAGCCGAGACATCGGCCAGTTCACCACCGTCACGCGGCCGTTTCGATAGCGGGAGCCGAGTACCAGGTCCGCGTCGACGATGCGCCGCAGAAACTCAGGCAAATGATCGGGGTTGTGCGAGAAGTCGGCGTCCATCTCGAACACGAACTCGTACTCGCGCTCGAGAGCCCACTTGAAGCCCTCAAGGTACGCGGTTCCCAACCCCAATTTCGACGGTCGGTGGAGCACGAAGACCCGCGGATTCGCGGCCGCAATTTCGTCGACGATAGCGCCCGTGCCATCCGGAGATCCGTCGTCGACCACGAGCATGTCGATCCGCGCATCCTTCGCCAGCACGTTTTCAACGAGCGGCCGGATGTTCTCGCGTTCGTTGTACGTCGGAACGATGACCAGTGCCCGATCAGACACGCGATCTTCGCTCCGCAAAGGCCCCCACAAGCCACCAGATCACCGAGAGCGCGAGCGCGATGAGGGTCACGGCCTTGCCCGTGTGATACGGCGCGCTGTCGAAGCTGAGCTCGATAGTCCTCGCTCCAGCTGGCAGCTCGACGCCAATCAAGGAGTAGTCGGCGCGACCGACCTTGGCCGGCTGGCCGTTCGCCGTCGCCTTCCAGCCAGGGTAGTAGTTCTCGGAGACCAGGAGAGCCGCGCCAGCCGGCGCTGGAGCGTCGAGTGACAGAGTGATCCGGCCCGGCTCGTAACGCGTCGTAGTCACCTTCTGCGTGAGCGGCGGCGGAAGAGCTGATGGGACAACACGAGCGGTGACGGTCGCCCCCGTGTCGAATAACGCGGCCTGTCGAACGTCGAAGCGGGGATCGAGCAGAGCCTTGAACACCTCATCGTCCGGAAATTTTACGATCACCGGAGCCAGCCAGGCGAAAGGATTGTCCCCTGGTAACTCGAAGAGATAAACCGTCGTTCCCGCGGCGTCCCGAGTCGGCCCGACCACGCGTCGCGCCCCAGGTATCGGCAAGCTGTCCGTGTTCGATAGCCAGTAGCGCGCGTTTGTCAGCGCCCAAACGTTCGGGTTCACGATCTGACGACCGCCCTCATCGAGCCCGAGTAGATCGCTGTAGCGACCAAGCTGGTTGCCGTGATAGCCCAGAACATCACGGATACCGTGGACCATGAGCCCATTCGCCTGTCCACCCGGGCGAAGGAACGGGTCGCCGCGGGCGAAGTCGTCGCTCAAAGGCAGCGGGATGACTCGGCCTGGCTGCGGCTGGCTCTTCATGTAGCGGATCGTCTCGTCTTCGGCGTACAGCTTCGACGCCGGCGGCGAGAACATCCAGTACGACCGCTCTATCGTCCACAAATCGGCGGCGGTAGCGGCAACGATGATCGAAGCGCCCAGGGCACGCGGAAGCCGACGGGTCGTGACCAACCAGATTATGCCGACGGCGATGGCTACGAACGCGAACGAGCGGATCGACCCGAACGCGAGATCGGCGGAGTTTGCGAACACAGCATCTGCACGCTCGGGCGTCGCGATACCCGCCGCCAGGTTCGTCAGTCCGCCGCTCATGCCGAGGACCGCAAACAGTACCCCGGCGCCGAGCCAGCCGAGCATGTACCTGCGCCGTACGTGCCCATTTACGACGCGGTCCATGCCGCACGCTGCGAGCACAGCGACGCTGAACGAGACGATGTACAGCATGGTGCTCGGCGCGCGGAAGAACTTGGTTCCTGGAACGATCGCGTAGACGATGCGATAGAACGGGGTGTACCCGCCGAGCGCCCAGAGCACCGAGATCACGAGCGTGCCTAACCAGAACCACACGAACTTTCTACCACCGCGCGTGGCGGACCACCCGAGGCCGAGGCCGGCCAGCACTAACACGACGGCGCCGATGTACTCGCTGTGAAAGTGGATGCCGTTCCGGCCCCAGTACCGGTCGAGCATCCCCGTGAACTGTGGCAGGTACGTATTGAGCAGTTCTTCAGGCGGCATCGAGTATGAGATCGCGTGCTCCCATCCCTTCCCTCCTGCGCGCGGCGAGAATGGCACGTATTCGCGCACGGGCAGATACTGGATCGCCCCGATGGCGCCGCCAAGCACAATCGCGCCTGCCGCCATCGCGAGCCGCCGAATGGCGACTCGACGCGCGAGCGTAATGCCACCGAACTCGGCGAACGCGAGGTAGAGCGCGAACGCGCCGGCCGCGAGTAGCAGATACTGCAGCAGTTGCGGATGCGGACTGAGGACGGCAAGTCCCACGACGAGTGCGAGAGCGCCCCACGCCCACCTCCGTCCGTCATGAACCCCGCGCAGTACGAGAAGCAGCGTGAGCGGCAAGAGCGCACTGATATACAACTTCCCGTCGTGGCCCGGAGACACCAATCCGGCGACGTTTCCTCCCATCATGTAGGCCAGCCCGCCTACGAGCGCGCCGTAGAACCCGACACCGCAGGCCCGAAGGAAGACGTACGCGAAGAGTCCGGCCAGAAAAACGTGGAGGATGAACGACCACGTCATCGCCACATCGGTGGGCAGCACGAGCCGCAGCAGGAACGTCGGATAGAAGATGTCGCCGTGCATCGCGGCGACGTACGGCATTCCTCCGTAGAGGTACGGGTTCCAGAGCGGAAATCCCCCATGCGTGCGCATGTACTGCGCGGCATAGTCCCGGAAGGCGTAGCCGGCGATGTACTGGTCGCTGTGCGGATTCACGAGGAATCCCCCGCCGAGCGCCGGGTACGCCAGCATGAGGACCGCGATCGCGTAGACGAGCAACGCCCAGCCGAGCGCGAAGCGCGGCGCCGATTCGTGAGGCGCCGCGTCAGGCGGTGTCGATCGGTCGCGTTTAGCTGTGGCCATCATTCAACGTCGTCGGAGTGTTCCGCCCGAGCGGGTTGCGCGGCGCGACGGCGTTGCAGCAGTAGCAGTCCGGGCAAAATCTCGAGTATCGTGAGCCAGAGTCGGCTAGTGATCGCAATGACGGCGGCATCCGGAGCCGACGCCAGCCCGAATCGTGGCATGGCAAGGACGAGGATCGCCTCGCGAACGCCCACGCCGCCAGGCGCGAACAGCGCAAGATATCCGGCCAGGTAAGAGCCGGTGTAAACTGCGATGTACGAGGATGCATTGCCAGTCGCGCGCGGCGACACGCCATGCGCGAACAGCGCGAAGGCGATGCCGTAGAGTAGCCAGCTCGCGGTGGTCGATGCAGCCGCTACCCAGATGGCGCGGGGCGGAACGCGCGGGATGGGGATCGTACGGCCGGTCACCCGACCAGCGAGCGTCGCGAGCCGAGGGACCGCGACCGGTGCCAGGAGCAATGCAGCACCGCCGGCGATGGCAATGGCGATGACCGCAAGCTCGGCGGACCGGCCACCGTCGCTCGGCGCTCCAACGCCAACCGCTGGGCCGACCTTGCCTGCCGCCGTCACCGCGATGACAGCGAATCCCGCGACGATGCTGACGAGATTGACGATGAGGCTGGAGCCAACCGCGGCCGCCGCCGACACGCCGGCTTTCTGGGCCATCGCTCCCATGGCGGCAATCTGCCAGACCTTGCCCGGCACGTACTTGCCGAGGTTGGAGACAAACCAGATACGTGCGGCGGTCCCGAATGGCAGCGACTCGGACCAGACCCGCAGTGTTGCACGCCACGCCTCGACGAGAATGAGATACGTGGAGAGTACGATCGCACCCGACCCGAGCACGCGCCCCCAATCGGCGCGCAGACCTTTCAGCGCAGGCGCGACGTCTTTCCATTGGTGCGCGAGCTCGCGACCCGCGAAGCCGATGACAACAGCGGCGATGAGCCACTGTGCGAGGAGCGTGATCCTACCTCTCGGGCGTGCCAACGACCGAGCGATAGATACCGGCGTAGCGGCGCGCCGCTGATTCAGGTGCGAATCCGGCGAGCGCCACCATGCGGCCTGCTCGTCCGAGGTCGGCCCCGCGGTCCGGCCGGTCGAGCAGCGCGTCGAGCGCCGCCGCGAGCGCGCTGACGTCGCCAGGCGGCACGAGGAGCCCGGTGCGATCGTGTTGAACGGTATCAGTCAGGCCGCCCGATTCGTACGCAACGACGGGCGTCTCGCAGAGCTGCGCCTCGACTGCCACGAGGCCGAGTCCCTCGTCGGTGGATGGAACGACGAGCGCTGTGGCGCGGCGATAGAGATCGACCAGCGCTGGCTGCGGTAACTGGCCGAGCCATCGCACGCGATCGCCCAATCCGAGTGCGCGAACACGCTCGGCAAGCTCGGTCGCCAGCGGACCGTCGCCAACGACGTCGAGCGACACCGTGTGACGCATACGCGCGAGCGCTTCGATGAGCGGCCCGATGCCTTTCTGCGCCGTTAGGCGGCCGACAAATAGCAGCCGGTCGGCGGCGCGCTCGCCGCCGGGTGAGAACAGCTCCGTCGCCACGGGCATCGGGGCGACCGTCGCGCGCACGCCGGAGATGAGCGTTTCGGTCTCGCGCGCGAGCCAGCGCGAGACCGTCGTGACGGCGCTCGATTGCTGGAGCACGTGGCGGAATAGTGGCCGCGCCATGGCGGTCGCGCGGGCGAGCCTAACGTCAGTGCCGTGCAGGGTCGTCACGAGCGGGACGCTCGAGAGTCCTTTGAGCCAGGTGCCGACGAGGCCACCCGGAAACCACCAGTGCGCGTGGACGATGTCGGGCTCGAAGGCACGGCGCGCGCGGACTGCGCTGCCGAACTCGGATCCGAGGAAGCCGAGCAGTGCCAGCCGGGCGCTCCACGAGTCGCGCACCTGTGTGTGCATGTTGCCGGCGTAGGCGAGGTTCTCGTAGTTCCGCGGCGCGTAGCGAAACCGTTCGACGGGGATGCCGTCGAAGCGGTCAGTCGCCGGCAGGCCGTCCCCGGACGGCGCAACAACGTGCACGTCGATGCCGTGATCGCGCAGCGCGACCGCAAGCCTGAGCACGAAGGACCCGGCGGCGTCCCCTGGCTGGCGGGGAAATGAATGCGTGAGGAAGAGCGCGCGCATGGTCAGTCGTTAGGTGGAACAGCCTGCTCCTCCACCCGACGGCGGAGTTCACGGACTTCGGACCGCTGCACCGCGATCTGTTCGCCGACGAGCCCCGTCGCGAAGAACACGCTTCCCACGATGACGCACGTCTGAACGATGGACCACACGACGCGCGTTCCCTCGTGGAGCAATAGAAGGCGAAGCGTCGCGATGACGCCGCCGAGGAATCCGATTGCGAACAGCGCGAGTCCCAGCATCCCGAACAGCAGGAACGGCTTGGGGCCGAAGCGCAATTCGAACCAGACGGACACCATGTCGAGCACGCCAACGGGAATTCGGCCGATCCCGAACTTTGATTTTCCCGAGTGTCGTGGGTAGAGCGGTACCGGGATCTCGGTCACCGAGTACCCGTGGGCGGCGGCGATCACGATCATGTAGCGATGCCAGTCGGGACGCACCGGCAAGGTTTCCATGATCTCGCGCCGGTAGGCCTTCACGGAGTTGAGGTCTTTGACCGGCACGTGGAACAGCGCGCGACTCAACCCGTTGTAGATACGCGATACGAACTTCTTCTCGTAGTCGCCCTGCTTGAAGCCAGTCACCATGTCGGACTTACCGGCGAGAATGGGCGCGGCCAGTCGCGGAATGTCTTCCGGCTTGAACTGCAGGTCGGCGGGGTAGAACACGAGCACTTCGCCACGGGACCGCAGGTATCCGGTACGCAGCGCGTCGGCGATGCCGCGCCTAACGCGGTGCCGCGCGACTCGAAGAAAGTCGTATTGCGTGACGAGTCGCTGGAGCACCGGCCATGTGTCGTCTTCAGAGCCATCGTCGATGACGATGACCTCGAATCGGATACCCGTGCCGGCGAACGCCGCGGCCGCCTGTTCCATGAACAACGGCAGGTTGCCCGCTTCGTCCTTGGCGGGAACGAGAACGGAGACGTCAACGCCAGGGGGGCCGGGAACCGCGAACCGGGAACCGGGGCTGCGTGCCTGTGTTCCCTGTTCCCTGTTCCCTGTTCCCATTGTGACGGAGGTTGGCATCTGGCAGGTGCCGCGTCGCTCAGACTCGCTTGCGCATCCGGGCCGACAGCACCCCAAGCTGATCCCGATACTTTGCAACGGTGCGCCGCGCGATCTGCACTCCGCTCTCCTTCAGGATGTTCACGATGGCCTGATCGGTGAGCGGATGCTTGGGATCCTCGTTTTCGACGAGCTTCTGGATCTGGTCCTTGATGCCGCGCGCGGACACGTCCTCTCCGCCAGTCGTCGACAGGCCCGACGAGAAGAAGAACTTGAGTGGCAGCACGCCGCGCGGTGTCTGGACGAACTTCTCGTTCGTGACGCGACTGACCGTCGACTCGTGCATGCTGATGACTTCCGCGACCTCACGCAGCGTGAGCGGCTTGAGGTACTGCACGCCCTTCTCGAAGAAGTCGCGCTGCCGCTCGACGATGTAGTTCATGACCTTGAGCATCGTCTGGCGTCGCTGCTCGATGGCCTGAATCATCCAGTTCGCGGAGTTCAGCTTGTTGGAGATGAACTCCTTGTTCTCGCCCTCGAACTTCTTCTTGTCGCGGGCGATCTCCTGGTACGCGCGACTGAGCTTGAGCCGCGGCAGGTTCGCGTCGTTGAGGAAGACGTGGTACTTGCCGTCGATCTTCTCGACCACCAGGTCGGGAATGATGTAGTTGTCGCTCGCATCGCTGTACATCAACCCTGGCTTCGGGTCGAGCTTCGCGATCTCGTCAGCGGCTTTCTGAACGTCGGACGGGCTGATGCCGAATCGCTTCGAGATCTCACTCCAGCGGTGGTTGATCAGCTCATCGAAGCAGTCCCGGACGAGTCGATACGGCACCGACTGTTCGAGGCCGGCATCCTTCAACTGGAGCATCAGGCACTCGCGCAGGTCTCGCGCGCCGACGCCGGCGGGGTCGAGCCCCTGGACGACTTCGAGCATGCGATAGACTTCGTCTTCCGTGTAGACCGGAATCTCATCGGGGTCGCGCTCGGCCGCTTCGGCCGCTTCGAGCACCACATCGTTGATCGACTGCCGGATGTCCTCCACGGGACACGCGAGGTAGCCGTCCTCGTTGATGTTGCCGATGAACTCCTCGGCGAGGAGCATCTGGCGAGGGTTCAGGTCCAGCAGCGCAATCTGGTCGCGGAGGTGGTCGCCGAGATCCCGCGTATCGACGGTGACCGGCTCGTAGTACTCTTTTTCCTCGTGCTCCTCGCGGCGGCCGCCCGCGTCGAAGCCGTCGAGAAGGATGCCTTCCCAATCGATTTCGTCGTTGTTGGTCTTCTGCTCTTCCTGCTGTGGTGGTTCCTCGGCTTCTGCGCCCTCTTCCTCTTCCTCGTCCTCGGGCTCGACCATCTCGAGGAATGGGTTGTTGAGCAGTTCCTGCTTGAGGTGCTGCTGATGGTCGAGCAACGGCATGTACAGCAGATCCATCGCCTGGTAGAGGCGAGGATTGATCTTGAGCTCCTGGCGAAGCTGCGTACTCTGATTGAGCCCCGGCTTCATGTGTTAGGCTGGTTCCAAGGTGGAAAACCGGGCGCGAAGCCGGGCAGTGAGCGTGGGGCCCAGGTAGATCTCAGCCACAGTGTCGTCGAACACGAGCTCGCGAACGCTACCGGACACCTTTACCTGGCCATCGAACATGATATAGGCGCGATCGACGATGTCGAGCGTCTGCTCGACATTGTGATCGGAAATGAGCACGCCAATGCCGCGATGGCGCAGGTCCGCGACGATCGATTGAATGTCATGCACCGCGATGGGGTCGACTCCGGCAAACGGTTCGTCGAGCATCATGAACTTGGGCCGCGTGACCAGCGCACGAGTGATCTCGAGCCGCCGGCGTTCGCCACCTGACAGCGCGTACGCTTTTGAATGCCGAAGGTGCTTGATGCCGAGCTCGTTCAGCAACGACTCGAGCCGGGTTCGGCGTTCCTCGTGCGATAGTCCGGGCAACGTCTCGAGAATCGCCAGGATGTTGTCTTCCACCGAGAGCTTGCGGAAGATCGACGGTTCCTGCGACAGGTAGCCGATGCCGTTCTGCGCTCGGCGGTACATCGGCATCTTCGTGATGTCTTCGCCGTCCAGAACGATCCGGCCTTCCAGCGGCTGGATCAGTCCCACGATCATGTAAAACGTCGTTGTCTTCCCTGCCCCGTTGGGGCCGAGAAGACCAACAATTTCCCCCTGTTGCAATCGCAGGGCCACGTCGTTCACGACGCGCCGCCGCCGGTACATCTTGACGAGCCCCTCCGCTGCCAACACGCTCCCGGTCGGTGCGGCCGGCTGCACCGCAAGCGGTGTTTGACGTGTGACGGCGACGTGCTCTCCGGTCTGCCACAGAGTCTCGACGATCCGATCCCGAAACGGTCGCACATCCGCCCAGAACTCCGGGGCGAGTGCGATCGTCGGAAGCCCGTCTCCGCTTTTCGGGTCGCGAGGGCCTACCCCGATGACGCCCAATCCCGCCAGACGCGGGAGGACCGTTCCCGACAAGTTCCCGCGTACCTGGTCGAGCCCAAGCACGCCTGCCTCGCGGTCGGTGTCGCGCCCCTCGGCCCGCATGGCCGCGAGCGTGTCTTCGCGGTAGCGGATGGCGACATCGTGAAAGCTGGCCACACCGCGCTCGTCGGCGGACACGAGAATGGCGTGCAGCGCCAGCAACGATGAACGATCACGCGCCGCAAGCTGTCCGATGAGTTGTTTGACGCGTCCCGGAATCGCCGGTTCAGTCATGGTCGAGGCGCTCCGGACGGTGGGCGAGTAGCGGGTGGGCGCTGCTGTCGGCCTCCCGTGGCCGGCGCTCCAGGGCGTGCAGGTTGTTTCTTTCCCGTGCTGTCGGCGGCGGGCTCCGCGAAGATTCCTGCCGCCTGTTCCTCAACGATGACCGACTGCACTTCCTGGCTGACGAAGTTCACGGTGATCGTTCTGCCCCGCACGTAATTGACGCTCGGCGGAGCGGTCGGTCCCTTGTTGGATGGAATCTGGTAGAACGAGCTCGCGTTGCCGTTCGCGAAGAGCTCGCGAATGCGAGGCTTCGACGATGTGTCCGCAGTGAGCGCCGAGTCGAACGCCGCGACGATGGTGTCGCCGCGCAGCCAGTCGCGTTGGGCGGACTTCAGCTTCATCGTATCGGGGCTCGTTTCGGCGTACGCTCTCCGGATCGCGTGCACTTCGTTCACGCGCTGATTCGGCATGCTCACCGCGAGCGAGTCCGCGGTAATGGTGCGATCGGGTGACACGGCCCGGGCTCCGGTCGGCCCCCAGGCGACGGCGTTCGAGAGCTTGTTGTCTGTCATCCGAAGATCGATGCTGTCGCTTCGCAGATCGAGATCGCCGCTCACCGCCTGGGCCGAATCGACGGACAGCACGCGCTCGACGGTTCGATTTTTCGAGAACAGATCGATGGCCTTGCCGCGGAGCGTGAATTTGCGTTCGCCCTTCCCCTCGATCTGCGGGCGGCGCAGCAGACGACCGTATTGCCGACCCTCGTTCATGTACGCGGAGTCAGCCGTCGCGTGCAGATCGGGACGCGAGATATCGACGTCCCCACCGGCATAGTAGACGGTATCGTCGATGACGGTCACGCGATCGGCGAGCAGCGTCGCGGGCTCACCAACTTTGCCTGTCGAGTCCTTCTGTATGAGCGTGAACGTGGGTCGCTTGTTCGTGATGAGCTGTGCGACCTGTCGAATGGGGGCGACTGGTCTCAGATACTGGGCCTCCTGTCCGACCATCGTCGAGCCGCTCGGCATCGTGGCGCGCACGTTCTGCTCGGCGAGGATGCGCTCTTCGGAGAGGAAGTACGTGACGCGATCGGCGTCGAGGTTCACGCGTGCTTCGCGGTAGCGTACGTTGCCGAACAGGTAGTACAGCTTGATCGTGTCATAGAGCTCGGCGCTGTCCGCGTACAGCGTCACGTCCTGGCCGACGCACTTCGCGACGACACCGCCGCCGACGAACGTGTTGTTTCTCTTCGTCGCCGGATCCTGGATGATCTGAACGCGCGTCGAGGGCGTGTTCGGAAAATCCAGTACACAGCGTCGTTCCTGCTTCGGTCGCCCGCGCGCTCCTGCGGGCGCCGGCGGCGCGGCCTTCAGCACCGCGAGCAGCGAATCACGATGCAGTGAATCCGCCCGCAGCGAATCCGTGCGGAGCGAGTTACGCCGGATGGAATCCGCGCGCGCCGCCGCGAGCCTCGCTGCCGCTGTATCCGCCGCGGGCGTGGCGGGCCTCGCGGGGCCGCGCGGCGCCCGTGTGCCCCGTCCGCACGCGGCGATCGCGAGAAGCGTGACGCATAACGAGCGCACGACGACACGGGTGCGCATCACCGGTTCGGTTGGGCGACGGCTTTCGTTGTTCGACCGCGCGCCGCTCTGAGAATTCTGATGTGCGTGAGGGCAGGATCGGCGATGAAGCCGATACCCTGCAGAATCTCACCTGGGCGCGTCAAAACGAACGCACTATCACCCGAGATCTCGTTGCGGCCAGTGTCGAATCGCAGCTGCGGAGTTTCGAGGCGACGACCGTCATCGGAGATCACGATGACATTTCCACGAGCTTCCATGTTCTGGCTGCGAACATTGTAGGTGCCTTCGCGAGACGTGAGCGTGCCGTTCTTGAGGCCCGTCTCCGTGTAGAACGTGCTCCGTACCGTCCGAAGCTCCGTTCGCGAGTTGTCTTCGTACGTGAATGCCGTGTCCGCCTGTAACAGCGCGCGCTGAACCCCCCGGTCCGCGAGCGTGAGGCGCACACCGAACAGCGTCTGATCAGCCGTGTCTGCAACGGCCCCAGCGGCCACGGGCGGCGTCGCGCCGGTCTCCTGACACCCGACCGATACCGCGACCGCGGCGACGAACGCAAGCGCGATGACAGGCCTCATACGACACCAGCCCGCATCAGGTCGTGCAAGTGGATGACTCCTCGGACGTGACGATTTTCATCGACGACTGGCATGGCCATAATACCGTGACGTTCCATGCGATACACCGCCGCGCTTCCGAGTTCCCCGAGCGTAGCGGTCTTCGCCGACGTGGTCATCACGTCGCGCACGGGAACGCGCAGGACACCGTCATCGACGCGCTCCATGAGACGCGTGAGATCGCCGGCGGTCAGCACTCCGGCGAGCGTTTCGCCCTCGACGACGATCGCGATGCCGCGGCGCTCCGCCAGCAGCACGACTGCCTCACGCATCGTCGCGTCCGGTGGAAGCGTCGGCAACTTCTCCGTGATCATCACGTCATCAACGCGTGTGAGCAGCTGGCGACCGAGCGAGCCGCCTGGGTGGATACGCGCGAAATCCTCGCGGCGAAATCCCTTTTCTTCGAGCAACGCAACGGCGAGTGCGTCGCCGATCGCAAGCGCCACCGTGGTGCTCGTCGTTGGCGCGAGATCGTGCGGGCACGCTTCCTCCCGTACCCATGTGTCGAGCGCAACATCGGTATGACGGGCGAGCGTGGATTCGGCGACGCCAGTCAGGGCGATCGTACGCACGCCGAAACGCTTGAGGTGCTGTAGCAACCCTACGAGCTCGTCGGTCTCGCCACTCTTGGAGATGAGAATGGCGACGTCATCATCGCCGACGATGCCGAGGTCACCGTGAACGCTGTCGACCGGGTGCAGAAAGGTCGCCGGCGTGCCTGTCGACGTGAACGTCGCCGCGATCTTGCGGCCGATGAGTCCCGACTTGCCGACGCCAGCAACTATGACACGTCCCGTCGATGCGGCAATGAGCTCGACCGCGCGCGCGAAGCGCTCATCGAGACGTCCTTCGACTTCGGCGAGTGCTTCGCGCTCGAGGCGCAGCACGCGACGCCCACGCTCGAGCAACGCTGCCTGACGAGTGCTTGCCGCTTCGGCGGGTATCGTCATGCGCGTACACCCGCGGCGACATCGGCCGAGCGTTCGGCGACGTAGCGGTCCACGATCTCGTCCCAATCTCCGCGAGCGCGCAACAACATCTCCGAGAACTCGCGCACCGCGCCGCGACCTCCCGATCGCGACAGGTGCACGCGCGATGCTGCAAGCACCTCCGGCACTGCGTTCGCAACAGCGACGGGGAGCGCAACGCGTCGCAGAACGGCGAGGTCCGGAAAATCGTCGCCGATGTGAGCGACGTGTTCGAAGCCGAGGTCGAGGCGGTCGAGAATGCGGCGGAAGCCGATGAGCTTCTGCGCGTCCCTGTCCTGCGCCACATGCTCGATGCCGAGCTCTCGTGCGCGCAACTCCACGCTCATCGACACGCGACCGGTTACGATGACGGGGATCAAGCCAGCGGAGCGAAGGAAGTAGATTCCAAGCCCGTCCTGGATGTCGTAGCGCTTGAACTCGTGCCGCGCGCCATCCACGTCACCGAGATAGATGCCGCCGTCGGTGAGCACGCCGTCGACGTCGAGACCCACGACGCGAATGTCGCGAGCGAGCGCGCTCTCGATCATTGGCGACACAGCTGCCAGATCTCCACGGCGCGATTCACCACGGTGTCGAGCGACGAGAGCGGCAGCATGTTCGGACCGTCACTCGGCGCGTTATCCGGGTCGGGATGCGTCTCGAGGAACAAGCCGTCCGCGCCGGCAGCCACCGCCGCTCGCGTGAGTGCCGCAATGAACTCGCGGGCGCCACCGCTCGCGCCGCCTTCGCCCATCCCGGGTCGCTGCACACTGTGCGTCCCGTCGAAGATCACGGGAGCGTTGCACGCCTCGCGCATGCGCGTGAAGCCGCGCATGTCGACGACGAGGTCACCGTAGCCGAAGAAGGAGCCGCGTTCAGTGACGGCAACTCGGGAATCGGCAATCGGGAATCGGGAATCGACGCGGCTTGCCGCGTGCTGTTCGCTTCCCTGTTCCCCGGTCCCGGTTCCCATCGCGAAGCGAACCTTCTCTACCGCGCCGCGCATTCCCTCGGGATGCATCCACTGGCCCTTCTTGACGTTCACGGGCTTCCCGGTGGCACCCGCCGCGAGCAGGAGGTCCGTCTGCCGGCAGAGGAACGCGGGGATCTGGAGCACGTCGACGACTTCCGCCGCGGGCGCGCACTGTTCCGGCAGGTGCACGTCCGTGAGGATCGGCAATCCCGTCGCACGCCTAACGCGGTCGAGCGCCGCCAGGCCCTCGTCGATTCCTGGGCCGCGCGCCGCACCGGCATTCGAGCGGTTCGCCTTATCGAAGCTCGCCTTGTACACGATTCCGCCCGGCACGCGCTCTGCGAGGCGCGCGAGATGCTCACCGACGCGCAGATTCAACGCGTCGGATTCCAGGACGCACGGACCTGCGATGAGAAAGAGCGCGTCGCGCGGAAACACGAACGGCATGCTAGTCGGCCGCCTCGACGAGCGCGCGGTCGCCCTTCGCCGGCTCGGCGCGGCGCTTCTGCCCCATCGCTGCGGCGACGAGCCCCGAGAACAACGGGTGCGGCCGCGTGGGACGCGACTGCAGCTCGGGGTGGAACTGGCAGCCGATGAACCACGGGTGATCGACCAACTCCACGATTTCGACCAGTGAGCCGTTCGGACTGAGGCCACTGAGCTTGAGTCCATGCTCCGTGAATGCGTCGCGGTACTCGTTCGACACCTCGTACCGATGCCGATGCCGTTCGCTCACTTCCGGAACGCCATACACCTCGGCCGCCTTGGAGCCGCGGCCCAGCCGACACGGATACGCGCCAAGGCGCATCGTGCCGCCCATGTCGGTGACGTGTTGTTGGGATTCCATCAAGCTCACCACCGCGTTCCCGCAGTCCGGCGCGAACTCGCTCGAGTGGCTGTCCTCGAGATTGAGCACGTTGCGCGCGAACTCGATGATCGCGACCTGCATACCCAGACAGATGCCGAGGAACGGAAGACGCGTCTCGCGCGCCGCGCGGATGGCTTCGACCATCCCCTCGACACCGCGCACGCCGAAGCCGCCGGGCACGAGGAGCCCGTGATACGAGCTGAGAATCTCACGGGCGCGATCGCTGCTCGTGAACAGGTCGCTCGAGAGCCACGAGATATCGACGCCGACATCGTTCGCGATGCCACCGTGAATGAGCGCTTCCTGCACGCTCTTGTAGCTGTCGACGAGCTCCGTGTACTTCCCCACGACTGCGATGCGCACGCGATCGCGCGGAGCGATCACGCGGTTCACCATCGCGCGCCATTGCGAGAGGTCGGGTGCGTTGCCTTCGAGCTCGAGGCGCTGCATCACGCGCTCGTCGAGGCCCTGCTCGTGAAACGTGATCGGAATCTGATAGATCGTCGGGACGTCTCGACTCTCGATGACGGCGCCGAATTCGACGTTACAGAACAGCGCGATCTTCCGCTTCACGTCCTCGCTGAGTGGACGCTCGGTGCGGCAGATGAGGATGTCGGGCTGGATTCCGATTTCCATGAGCTCACGCACCGAGTGCTGCGTGGGCTTGGTCTTCACCTCGCCGGCGGCGGCGATGTACGGCACGAGCGTCAGGTGGATGAAGAGCGCGTTCTGCCGCCCGATCTCGTGGCGGAACTGCCTGATGGCCTCGAGGAACGGCAGCGACTCGATGTCGCCGACCGTACCGCCGATCTCGACGATGACGACGTCGTTGTCGGGCGACATACGCCGGATGGCCGACTTGATCTCGTCCGTGATGTGCGGGATCACCTGCACGGTGGAGCCGAGATACTCGCCGCGGCGTTCCTTCGTGATGACGTTCAGGTAGATGCGCCCCGTCGTCACGTTGTTCAGCTGCGACAACGACCGGTCGATGAATCGTTCGTAGTGCCCGAGATCGAGATCCGTTTCGGCACCGTCGTCGGTGACGAACACCTCGCCGTGCTGGAACGGCGACATGGTACCCGGGTCGACGTTCAGGTAGGGGTCGAACTTCATGATCGACACCGACAGGCCGCGCTCCACCAGCAGGCGACCTAACGATGCGGCGGCAATCCCCTTGCCCAGCGACGAGACGACGCCGCCGGTGACGAAGATGTAGCGCGTGGTTTTCGTGCTCGGATTGTTAGGCATCACGGCGTTCGGCAGAGAGTTCAGTCCAGCGGACGTTGGCGCGGTGCAGGTCGTCTTCGGTGTCGACGCCGCCTGCGGGCGTTTCGCGCACGACGGCCACGCCCATGGCGAAGCCAGCCGCGAGCGGACGGAGCTGTTCGAGTCGCTCGATGCGCTCGAGCGGATGTGGCGGGAGGGCGACCCACGCGGTCAGCGCATCGCGCGTGTACGCGTACACGCCGATGTGCTGACGGATGAGACCAGCCCTGAGCGGCGC
>Ga0207691_10002982_pt1 | contig 16524 bp, 15 predicted proteins | sample KBSM13metaG_FD_184327 | JGI IMG/M metagenome (GOLD analysis project Ga0207691, IMG submission 184327) | Miscanthus rhizosphere microbial communities from Kellogg Biological Station, Michigan, USA - KBS M1-3 metaG (SPAdes) (version 2) | ecosystem: Host-associated > Plants > Roots > Rhizosphere >... | reverse complement strand
GGACGGCGCCAACACCCCGTTCCGCAGCCAGAAGGACACCAACTGGGAGGGCGGCTGGCGCGTGCCGGCGTTCATCCGCTGGCCGGGGAAGATCAAGCCGGGCACCGTGCTCAACGGCATCGTCTCGCACCAGGACATGCTGCCGACGCTGCTGGCGATCGCGGGCGATCCGGACGTCAACCAGAAGCTGCTCAACGGCTACAAGGTCGGCAACAAGACCTTCAAGGTCCACATCGACGGCGTCAACATGGTCCCCTACTTGACCGGCCAGGTGAAGGAGAGCCCGCGAACCACCTTCTTCTACATGAGCGACGACGGCGAGGTGATGGCGGTCCGGCACAACGACTGGAAGTTCGTGCTCGGCGAGCAACAGGCCCATCAGATGAAGGTCTGGATGGAACCGCTGAACAAGCTGCGGGTGCCGCTGATGTTCAACCTGCGCCGCGACCCGTTCGAGCGCGCCCAGCACAACTCGAACACGTACTACGATTGGATCATGTATCACGCGTTCAAGGTCTACGAGATGCAGGCGGTGGTGGCTCAGCAGATCGAGGACTTCGAGAAGTTCCCGCCTCGCCAGAAACCGGCGTCGTTCAACCTGGACACGGTGATGCGGCAGCTGTCGGAACACCGCCAGTAGGGCCGAAGGAGAGCAAGGTGGATGCGGATGCCGTCGCGGAGAAGGTGCGAGCCTTCTACGAGCGGCATCCCTATCCGCCGCCTGTCGACAGCCTCGAGAGCTATCGGCTGCGGTGGCAGGACCGACAGCGCCGGCGCGCGGATTTTCGCATCGCGTGGCCGGCGCGGCCGTATCGGGAGGACCATTCGATCCTGATCGCGGGCTGCGGGACGTCCCAGGCCGCCAAGCACGCGATGCGCTGGCCCGAAGCGCGGGTGACCGGCATCGACTTCAGCGCGACCAGCGTGCGATCCACCGAGGCGCTCAAGCGCAAGTACGACCTCCACAACCTGGAGGTGCACCAGCTCGCTGTCGAGCGCGTCGGCGATCTGGGCGTGACCTTCGATCAGATCGTCTGCACCGGCGTTCTCCACCACCTGGCCGACCCGGCCGCGGGGCTGGCGGCCCTGCGCTCCGTGCTCGATCCGGCGGGCGCGATGCACCTCATGGTCTACGCCCCCCACGGGCGGACGGGCGTCTACATGCTTCAGGAATTCTGCCGGCGGGTCGGCGTCGCGGCGACCGACGACGGGATCGGCGAGCTCGTGGAAACGCTGGGCGCGCTGCCGCCCGGACACCCGCTGACCATTCTGCTGCGGGAAGCACCGGACTTCAGGCAGCCGGCCGCGCTCGCCGATGCGCTGCTGCACCCGCAGGACCGTGCCTACTCGGTGCCGCAGCTGTTCAGCCTGATCGCAGGAGCGGGGCTGACCTTCGGCCGCTGGATCTGGCAGGCGCACTACAGCCCGCACTGCGGCGTCGTGGCGCGCATCCCCCACGCGACGCGCCTCGCCCAGCTTCCCCTTCCGGAGCAGCACGCCGCCGTCGAGCTGTTCCGCGGCACGATGCTTCGCCACAGCGTCGTCCTGTACCGCGACGACGGCGCGCACGCCCCGCGCCAGCCGAGCTTCGCCGGCGACGCCTGGCAACGCTACGTGCCGATTCGAATGCCAGACACCGTCTGCGTCGAAAAGAATCTGCCCCGCGGCGCGGCTGCGGTGCTGATCAATCGCAACCATTCTTACCGGGACATCTATCTGCCGATCGATGCGCGAGAGAAGGCATGGTTCGACGCCATCGACGGGCGGCGCACCATCGCTGACATCGCTCACGCGCGCGACGCTCAGGAGGAGGCGCGCGTCCTGTTCGAGCGGCTCTACTGGCACGACCAGGTTGTGTTCGACGCGTGCGATGATTCGCCGCGATGAGGCGGGTCGACCTTTCGAACTTCAACCTGAACCTTCTCCTCGCGCTCGACGGGCTCCTCAGCCAGCGCAGCGTGACGGCTGCCGCGAAGCGTGTGCGCGTGACCCCGTCTGCGATGAGTCATTCACTCTCGGAGCTGCGTCACCTCCTCGGCGATCCGCTCCTCGTTCGATCCGGTCGCGGCATGGTTCTCACCCCCCGCGCCGAGGCGCTCGTCGGCCCTCTGCACACGCTGCTCATGGACGCCGAGCGGCTCCTCGGAGGAGGCGGCGCCACGTTCGATCCGGCGACCGCCGCCCGGCGTTTCGTGATCGCCGCGACCGATTTCCTCGCGACGGTCCTCATGCCGGCGCTCCTCGAGACGGCAGCCCGAGAGGCGCCCGGTACGTCCCTCGAGATCGTACCGAGCTCGCGGCGCGGCAACGCCTGGCTGCTCGAGACGGGCGACATCGATCTGGCTATCGGCGCGATCGTGGACGAGGCGCCAGGGATTCGCCGGATGGACCTCCTGACGGACGGCTTTGCGTGCGCGGCGCGCAAGGGGCATCCGCGCATCGACGGGGCGCTCGATCTCGATTCCTACGTCCAGACCCCGCACCTGCTCATCACGCTCGGTGACGACGCGGGGCCGACGTGGGTCGACCAGGCACTCACGAAGCTGGGCAAGAAGCGCCACGTCGCCGCCCGGGTGCGCTACTTCATGGCCGCGCCGCTGATCGTCGCGCGGTCCGATCTCCTTCTGACCGCCCCGAGCATGCTCATTCGCTATTTCGCCGAGCTCGTGCCGCTCCAGGTCCTGCGCCCTCCGATCGACCTGCCCACCTTTCCGGAGGAAGCCCATTGGCACCAGCGCTTCGACCAGGACCCTGCCCACACGTGGCTCCGAAATCTCGTCAAGAAGACCGCGCGAAACTTCGGGATCAAGGAACGGCCGCGCAAGCGCACCTGGTGACCGGTCCGAGCGGATGTGAATAGTGCTCAATCACCGTTGAGCATTCGCCAGCACCGAGCGGCTGCGGTCGAGGGTAGATCACTCCTGGGTCCAACCACACCAGGAGGAGGTCGTCATGATCGTCGCCGTCGTCTCGTTCCAGATGCCCAAGGCCACCACGCCGGAGGACATGTCCGGCCCGTTCAAGGCGGCGGTGCCGCTGTTCCAGAAAGTCCCCGGCCTGCTCCAGAAGTACTTCTACGTGAGCGACGACGGCCGCCGTGCCGGCGGCATCTACGTGTGGGCCTCGCGCGCGGATGCGGACCGGCTCTACGGCGGCGAGTGGCGGGCGATGGTCGAGGCCAAGTTCGGTGGGCCGCCGACGATCGACTTCCTCAACTCGCCGGTGTCGATAGACAACCGCAACGGGACGGTGACCGCGCCGTAGCACCGCGTGGATTCCCCTAAGGTCGTCCCGGCGGGGGGAACTTTCGGCCTTTGAACTACCGACGCACGCGGCCGTCGTCCCCACGTTCTAAAGCGGCAGTTCAACTTCGAATGGGGTGGACGATGAGAGATCTGACGAACAGGACGTTTCTGGGGAATCGGATGCTGATGGCTTCGATCGGGTGCGCGCTCGCGCTGGCTCTCGCCGCGCCGGCGGCCCACGCCGACGATCAGGAGGCCACGCAGGGTCGGTCGAAGTCGAAGACGACACACGACACCGTGACCGTGACGGCAATCGACAAGACCGCCCGAGCGCTGACCGTCACGAACGAGGCCGGCGACACGCGCTACATCCAGGTGCCGGCCGAGGTGAAGGCGTTCGACAAGCTCAAGAAGGGCGACAGGATCGACGTCGATTACACCGAGTCCGTCGCGATCTCGATGCTGCCACCAGGCTCGAAGCCGTCGATGAGCGAAAAATCGGCGATGGTGCGAACCGGCGAGGGCAAAGGCGCCGTCGGCAAGAAGATCAGTGTGTCGGCCGAGATCTTGGACGTCGACGCCGCCAACAACAAGGTCACCTTCAAGGGGCCGAAAGGCAACGCCAGGGTCGTCAACGTCGAGGACCCGGAGATGCAGGCGAAGCTGCCCAGCCTCAAGCCGGGGCAGGTGGTGCAGTTCACGTACACCGAAGCGACCGCCGTCGCGATCCAGCCCAAGAAGTAGCGGGTCTTTAAAAACCTCGCCGGCCCGCCTCGGGAGCGGGCCGGCGACGTCGGCCATGCGTGGTGGGCTATCTAGAACATGAACCCGATCTGCCCGCCGGCGTTCCAGTGGTTGAGCGCGCCGCCGGTGTTCTGGGCCGCCCCGAGCAGGTTCTCGTAGTAGACCGCCGTCCAGCCGCCGCGTACGTCGGCGATGAACCCCTTGTACGCGTAGGCGAAGCCGCCGCCGAACGGAGCGGTCATGGTGTTGTCAGCATTGCTGGTGAAGCTGGAGAGCGTCCCGTTTTCGAAGTTCGAGACGTGGAAACGCGAGTACCCGAGGCCCGCGTAACCGTACGGCTCGAACAGGTTCGCGCGGTAGCGGATCGGAATGTTGAGGCGCCCGGTTCCCTCGAACCCGTTCTGTATCAGGGTCGGGTTGGCGGACGTGACGCCCAATGAATTGATCGAGTGGGCCGAACCGACGTACGCCGCCTCGAATCCGATGATCGAGTGGGTGCCGCCGATGAAGCGCGCGTCCCAGCCGCCACCACCGCCGGTCACGTCTCGCATGTTGCTGCCGGTGAAGTCGGTGTAGTTACCGCCCGCCATGACGGCCCAGCCGAAGCGCCGCGCCCAGCTTGGCGTCGGCGCGGGCGGAGGAGGCGGCACCGCCTCGGGAACCGCCGCGGGGACCGCCTCGACCGGCTCGACCGGCGTCACGGGCGGAACCTCCAGCTGTGCGACCGCCGGTCCAGGCCCCGGCGACGCACAGGCCAGGAACGTCACCGCTCGCCCGTTCGCGGGCAAGTGATCGATCTCCTCGCCACGACCCACGGTCGTCACGCGGGACGTGTCGACTCCCTGCTCGACCAGGTAAGTCTTGACCGCGTCGGCCCGCTTCGCGCTGAGCACGAGGTTCGGCTCGGACTGACCAGTCGTGTCCGCGAACCCTTCAAGGTAGAGCGTCCGGTGATCGTCCGCCTTGAGCCAGGTCGCGACACCGTCGAGCGCCCCGCGCGCGTTCTGATCGAGCTCTTCCGAGTTGACCTTGAACGCGACCGTGACGCCGGCGTCCTTGCAGTCGGGCTTGTCCGCCGACCTCGAGGACATCCCCATTGCCTTCCCCGGGCTTGCACTCCCCGCGGTTTCGTCGTCCTGATTGCCCTGCGCCGTTCCCGCCGCAGCGAGCAGGCCCAGGGACCCCACGAACCAACCGATTGCCTTCATGCGCATTCCTGTCCTCCTCCCTCTCAGGGATCAACCTGGGGTTCGTCCCGAAGGGCGGCGATCGAATGCGAAAAGCCCCCACAAACCTGCCGGCCTCGATCGCGCCGGGAATCACAGCCGGCGTCGAGAAGCGCAAGCTCAATCTTTCGACGAGGGATGCCTTGACGATCTGATTCAGTGCCTCACTCGCGGTGTGATCTCGGGGACTGACGCCGCGCGGGATACGGCCTATCGTCCACGCGTGGCAAAGGCGTTCACGGCGATGCGCGCGGCGCTGTTGGCCGCCGGCGTGGCGGCGGCGTTGCTGGCGGCGCGTCCGGCCGCCGCTTACGTCCGCTACGTCTCGGACGGCGGCAAGCCGTTCAAGTGGCCGCAGTCATGCGTGCCGATGACCGTCTTCCCCAACGACCTGGTCGGGATGATGACGCTCGACGAGATCGTGTCCGCGGTCAGCGCCTCCGCCGCCACCTGGAGCAAATCCAGCGATCCGTGCACGTATCTCGATCTCACCGTGACGAGCTCGAGCGACCCGACGCCGCGCGCGATCAACGACGGTCGGAACAACATCATTTTCCGCACCACGAGCTGGTGCAGGCTGACCGACAACGGCGAATGTGATCCCCGGATGCCTTACGATCCCGCCGCGCTCGCGCTGACGACGATCTCGGCCGGCGTGTCGTCGGGGATCATCCGCGACACGGATCTGGAAGTTAATGTGGCCGGCGGCTACCGGTGGGCGGATCTGGTGATCCATCCCGAGCTCCTCGGAGCCGGACAGTCCACCTACGACCTCCAGAACGCCGTGACACACGAGATGGGCCACGTCATCGGGCTCGACCACACCTGCTATCTGGATCCGCCGCCGCTGATCGACAACAAAGGCCAGCCCACGCCGGATTGCGCGGACGCGCCGCCCGACGTGCTGGCAACGACGATGCGCTCGACGACGAAACCGGGCGTCACCGACATGCGCGATCTCGCGCCCGACGACCAGCTGGGCGTGTGCGAGATCTATCCCGCGTCCCAGGATCCCATGATCTGCGGGACCGAACCCGACGATGGCTGTTCGTGCGCGACCGGCGGCCGCACGGCGCCGGCGGCTTCGTTCGTGATGGTGGCCGCCGCGTTTCTGGTCGCGCTCAGGGCGCGCGGATCTGGACGACGATCATCACCACCACGTAGGCCAGGACGGCCAGCATCCCGACCGCGTTGATTGACCCCGCCAGGGTGGGCGACATGCGCCAGCGGGTGATGCGCCCGATCGTCTCGCGCACAATGTGCCAGCCGATGAGGCCGGGAACGGGCAGGAGATTGAAGAGCGCCAGCGCGACGCCCAGCAACCCGGCCGCCACGACGATCTGCCCCTTCCCCGCCGCGAACATCAGCAGGACCAGCCACGTGTAGCCGTTGTCGCCGGCAAAGTGGCCGCGGAGGTGCGGGGCGTATTCCGCACGCATCAGGAGAATGCGCGGGAGGACGGTCCCGAGCTCGAACGCCTCGCGCGCGGCGGCCGTCAGCGCGGCCCCCGGACCCACGCGCACGGATTCCGTGGGCTCCTCGGCCGGAACCAGACCGAACGCGCGCGGCTTCTCCAGCGGGTCGGGGGCGACGGTCAGTACGACCGGCTCGCCGGCGCGCGCGACGCGCACGTCGGCTTGCTTCCGCGGGCCCGCCGGAAACAGGCCGAGTTCGACGTCCAGGTAGTGGGACGTGGGCGCCCCGTTGATCGAGACGACGCGGTCGCCGGGCTTGAACCCCACGCGTTCGGCCGGCGATCCCGCTTTCACCTCGCCGACCACAGGCGGCATGTCATGGGCGACGTCGAGAAGCGCGGTGTCCTCGACCGGCGCGCTGATCTGGATGCTTGCCCCCGCCCGGCGGACGTCGAGCTGCAGGGTGCGGCCGCGGGATCGCGCGAGCACGCCGGCGAGATCGCGCCAGGACGGTGTCGCCACGCGGCCGTCTCCCAGATCCGCGGCCACGACCTGGTCGCCCGGGCGCAGACCCGCGACGGCCAGCGACGACCCGGGGCGACACCAGGCGATGCGCGCCGGCTCGCGCACGAATCGGGGCTCCTCTCGTCCCATCCAGGCCGACGCCCAGAGCACCAGGACCCCGACCACCAGCGACGAGAGCGGCCCGGCCGCCATGGCGAGGACACGCTTCGTCGGGGACACCGTCGGCATGATCTGCCCGGTGTCCTCGTCGCGCTCTAACTGCGTGTAGCCTCCGAGCGGGAGGAGGCCGACGGAGAATTCCACACCGCGGAACCGGAGAAGGACCAGACGCGGCCCGTACCCGATGACGATGCGCTCGACCTTGGCACCGGCGCGCGCGGCCGCGACGGCGATCGCCACCTGGTAGACGGTCACGAACAGCAACGCCGCGATCACCAGGATCGCGATGCCCGACCACCCGAAGGCGCCGGTGTTCATTGGTGCAGCTCTCCCCGCATGCCGATCCGGACGCGCGGGTCGCCTCCTCGTCGCACGTCTAGCCGCCCTTGCCGACGACGCATGGCATCGCCACCACGATGTGGAATCCGGCTGGCGGAGGCGCTACCGCGAGGATCAGGCGAACGTGATTCGTCGGCGTGAGCAGAGATCTCGGTGGACCGCCCGAGTCCGCGTTGGCGTTGACGAATCCCTGACCGACGGTCCTTCCGGCATCGAACGTCTCCTCGAAGATGCCGTTGAAGGCCAGGTGGAGTTTTACGTCGGCCCAGCGCGCGCGGATGGCATCGTTCACGACGTCGTTGAGCTCGTCGTTGCTTTGCCAGCGGTACGAGTAGTTGACCCTTCTGCTCCACGGCGGCTCGCCGAAGATACGGCCCTCGATCGTCGCGGACTCGCGCTTGCGCGCCGTGGGGGCTTGTAGATCTGGATTCGCCTGGCACGCATCGATCAGGTCGATGACGGTCTGCAGCCACGCCGCCGATGCTTCCGGGTCGGGTCGATCCAGTGGCCAGTTGGCGTCCCAGGCAACCAGGCCGCCGAGGCGATCCCGGTCCGCCGCCGAACCCAGCAGCGCGACGAGACTTTGCCGAGCGGCGACGATCGGCCGGTCATTCTCGCGCAGCTGACGGGACACGCGGCGCTTCACTTCCTCGATCGAATCGGCGTCCGAGAAGAACGTGCGCAGGAATTTCTGGCTGCCCTCGAAGGGCGGTGGGGCGGGTGCCTGCAAGAACGCCCGAACGGCATCGTTCATCCGACGACATTATCAAGAGGCGCGCCCGGCGACGATCGCCGCCGGCTCAAGCGGCGGCTTGGCAGGTCAGCGTGGCGAGATCGCAGGAGAAGCGGCCGTTCGCGCCTTGAATCTCGATCGTCGCGCCCACGCTGACGATCGCGTCGCCGCCGCTCGCGACCGGCACGCGAAACTTCACGGTTCCGGCGAGGTATTCGAAGTCGAATGCCACGCTGCGTGTGGCGCCGAACAGGCCGATGGTGCCCTCGAAGCTGACGAAGAACTGCCCCGCCGCCAGGACGTCGGGCAGCGGCGCCAGCGCATACACGATCAGCGTTCCGTCGACAAAAGCCTTCAGGGGCACGCGATCGTTCGGTCCGACGACGACGGCCTGCCCCGGCGCCGGGGACAGGAAGCGGCAGCCCGAAGCGACGGCCCAGAGCTCGGACTGGAGCTGTCCATGGTCGACGATCGCCGTCAGATCCACGCCGCCGTTGGTCGCCTGATCGGGCGCGCCGGTGGGATCGTCCCAACCGGTGCAGATGCGGTTCACCTCGACCACCGCGCGGACGAGCGGGTGGTTTTCCTCCGCAGGAGTCGCTGGATCGTCGGAGAGCCCGCTGGCCAGCAAGCGGAGGCGGATGCGGATCAGCGCGTCGACAACGAAGGAGGGGAACCAGTCCACGTTGATGTCCGCCAGACGCGCCTGGGCCGCGCCGGCGATCTGCGCGGCGCCGTCGATGTCGAGCACCGCCGTCGGCATGTCATAGACCGCGACGAGCGCGGCCGTCTCGGCCGCCTTGGGCGGTTCGGGAAGGGTCAAGCTCCCCGGGCCGCAGCCGGCCGCCGCCGCGGCCGCCACCAGCGCCACGCCGCGGATCGCGCAGACACGTGCCGACGCGGTCATGGCGTGAACAGGACAGAGAGGGATCCGTCGGGAACAAAGCCTCGTCGCTGGAGTGGCAGGTCCATTCCGGGAACGAAGTACGTGCCGTACCCGGCCCCCAGCGACAGGTGAAAATGCTCGAAGAGAAGCGCGAACCCGCCGACGATCTCCCAGGGGCGGTCGATCCGTGGACTCAGCTCGGCGTCGATCGACCCGGTCGTGAAGGGATCGAGCGGGCCGCTTCCACTCGCCCTGATCGGGCTGGTGTAGACCTGAACGCGTCCGCGCGCGGTCAGCGACAACCACCGGAGGACGCGGAGCTCGGCCATGAGCTGGGTCTGCAGCGCCCGCGCCACCAGCGTCCCACCGATTTGCGCGCGCGTGACGTCGCCATCCCCGAATGCGCGCGCGAACACGTACGTCCCCTCGCCGTGCAGGTAGAAGCGACGCGTGGGCTGAACGGAGGCGAACAGCGAAACCGGCGCGAACAGCACGTGGCCGGATGTGTTCCCCTCGCTGATGTTGGCGTAGTAACCGGCGACCATCGCCGACACCCACACCGGATCGCGGTCGACGAACTGGAACTTCACGTTCACATTGGGAACGAAGATCGAAGCGAACGCCCGCAGCGCCCACGCCGGGGGCATCGTGCCGAGCGACACGTGCTCGGTCACGCCGTATTCGAAGAAGAGCACCCCGAGCTTCAACCTGCGGGCGCCCACCATCAGGGCGGTTCGTTCGTCCAGGCGCGGCACCGCCTCGGCGCTCGGGCGCGTGGAACCAGCCTGGGCGCCGCCTGTTTCGCTGATCGTCTCCGCGTCACCGCCTGCGGCGAATGCGCGCCCGCCCGAAGCCGCTGCCAGCAGCACGAGTATCCCAGCCGATATGCGCGCGCACGTCCTCATTGGCAGTCGAGGAACGTAGTGCCGGCCGCGCGCTCCCCGCGGCCGGAAGACGTAAGGCGACGGCTGAAACGTCAGCCGGGACCAGGGCGAACACGACCGGGTCGTACGCTAATCTCAGCAGATGACGGCGAACGCCGAAACGCGCCCGGAGGCGATGCGCGTCTCGACCATCGAGCTGTTCTTCGACCTCGTGTTCGTCTTCACGATCACGCAGGTCACGCGCCTCGTCGAGCACGTCGAGTCCGTGTGGGAACTGGGGCACGCCTTTCTGGTGCTGACGTTGATCTGGTGGATGTTCTCGGCGTTCGCGTGGCTCACCAACAGCACGCGGCCAGGGCCGTTCATGCGAATCGTCCTGATCGTCGCCATGGGCGGCTTCCTGGTGATGGCGCTGGCCGTCCCGACGGTGTTCGACGCGAACCGGCTGGCATTCGCGATCGCGTACCTGGTCGTGGTCGTGCTGCACGCGGTGGCGTTCGTCGCGACCGGCGGCCGCGCGGCGCTGAAGGGAATCCTCGAAGTCGGACCCTTCAACCTGGGGGCGGCGTTGCTGGTGCTGGCCGCAGCGTTCGTCGACCCACGCTGGCACTGGGCGCTGCTGCTGGGCGCCGTGTTGCTCTTCGTGACGGCGACGGTGCTGGGTCGCGAACGTCGCTTCACGTTGCGCGCCGATCACTTCGCCGAACGGCACGGCGCCGTCGTCCTGGTCGCGCTGGGCGAGAGCATCGTCGCGATCGGCACCGGCGCCTCGGCGCTCACGCTCGATGCCCACACCGTCGGCGCCGTCCTGCTGTCGCTCGCGCTGATCGCGACGCTCTGGTGGACCTACTTCGACCGCGACGACGAGCGCGCCGAGCACGTGATGCGGACGATGGGCGCACGCGAGCGGGCGCACCTCGGCGTCGTCGGCTACTGGTATTCGCACCTGATCATGCTGGCCGGCATCGTCCTCGTCGCCGCGGCCCTGAAGGAGATCGTGGCCGAAGGCGCGCACGCGCCGACCTGGTCGGGATGGGCGCTCGCGAGCGGTATCGCGTGCTACCTCGCGGGCGACGTCCTGTTTCGCCGCGTGCTGCAGATCCGTCCGCTGGTCTTTCGCGCCGCGGCTGCCCTGCTGGCGATTCCTGCCGGCGCCCTCGGCGGTCTCCCGGAGTCGGCCGTGCTGGCGTCGCTGCTGATCGCGACGCTGGTCGCCGAACACTTCGCCGGGCGCGCGCGGCTCGCTTCCGTAATTCGTAAATAACCTATATTTTCCCCGCCATGCTCAACGGGATCGCGCGGGGATTCTCGGGTTTTCTGCTCATTTGGCTGGTCACGACAGGCTGCGCGCCCAGCGAGGTCGTCACGGGGACCACCGGCACCGCGGGCACAAAAGCCGCCGCGGGCACCACCGGCGCCGCCGGCACCGTCGGCGCCGCGGGCACCACCGGCGCCGCCGGCACGAGCGGCGCCGCGGGCACGACCGGCGCGGCAGGCACCATCGGGGCAGCGGGCACGACGGGCACCGCGGGCACGACCGGCGCCGCGGGCACCACCGGCGCCGCGGGCACGACCGGCGCCGCGGGCACTGGAGGCACCGTGGTGATCGGCCCCAACCCCGGACCGCCCGCCTGTACCCCGACGGCTGTCGTCATGCCGACGATCCTCGACTTCGCCGCCGGCGCGTCGTCGTTCGGGCTCTTCAACGGCACCGACTTCTCCGGCGGCACGTACACCTACCCGGTTCCGAGCACCGGCACCTGCGACCCGGCCGCGTACTTCTGCGCGGACTACTCCGCGAATACCTGGCACATGACCGGCCTCGTCCACGACTACAGCGGCTTCGGTCTCTACTTCAGCTGCAAGACCAGCGCTGGCTCCTACACCGGCATCCAGTTCGACATCAGCGGCACCTTCACCGGCAACGGGATGGGGACGGGCACCGTCCCGGCGACGCAGGTCACCTTCAACGTCGGCACGCCCGCCGACGACGTCGCGGCCCAGTACACCACCGCGCCCACGACCCCCACCTGGGGCGCCTGCATCCCGGCGACCGCCAACCAGTACGACGGCTCGTGCGCGGCGCCGAACCAGATCATCCCGCTCACCGCGACGCCCACGCCCGTGATGCTCCCCTGGAGCGGCTTCACCACCGGCAAGCCCGCCGGCGCGCCGGATCCGGCGAACCTCATCTACTTCTCGTGGGCGCTGCCCTGGTCGGGCGCCGGCGCCGCGCAGTACGTCGCCGACATCACCGTCGACAACATTCGCTTCTTCTGAGAAGCGCGCGCGACTAGCGGCTCCCGCGCGCAGCGCGGGTGTGCCGCTACCATTGAAAAAAGTAGTCGCAAACCGCGCCTGCGGCGCGGAGCGACTAGCGGCCGCCGTCGGGCGGCATCGCGGTGATGCTGTCACACGACGCGTGGCAGTTGTCGAGGTCGGTCTTGCACACCGTCTTGCACGCATCGTCCGTGCACTTCTGAACGCAGACGTTGTCGGCGTCGTCGCACTTCACCTTGCAGTCCGTCGCCACGATCGTGTCGTTGCACGCCCCGTAGAAGCCGGCGCCCGCGAGAAGCAACGCATAAACGAGAGTCTTCTTGGTCATTGTCCTGCCTCCTCCGTTTTGTGCGGCAAATACGCAAGGCAGGTGCCAGGCGCGGAATTGCGGAGCTTGCGTGCCGCAGGCGCGTGCTGGTTCAGCGGCGGCGTGAGCGCGCGTTCTGTTTGCGTAACGCCGGCGCCGAGCGCCGCTTCCGCGTGGGAACCGTCAGGCTCAAGCGTGGCGAACGCGCAGCGCCTCGAGCCGGCCGTCTGCGAGGGCGACGACGACCAGGTGCGCGCCAGGAGCGAGGGCGGCGATCGCGATGGCTTTGATCGATGCGCTGCAGGTGTGCGGCGCCGGCGGCGCCGGATCGGTCGGGCGCAGGAGATCGAGGGTGGCGCCGTTGGAGCCGGCGAACAGCAGACCGTCATCGGACAGCGCGTAGCGTGAGAACGCCCGGCCGAACTCCCTGACCTCCGCGGTGCGCGCGACGACGTCGACGGTGGCCAGGATCATCGGTCCTGGCGTGTGGCGCTCCGGCCCTTCGAGCGACGCCAGCACGACCGCGCGCCGGTCGTCGATGGCGGCCGACGCGTACGGATCGCCGGTGACCGGAAGGACGGCCAGTCGCTCGCCGGATTCGAGGCTCCAGATGCAGAGGCGCTTTTGCTGTCCGTCGCCGCACACGATGTGTTGCCCGCAGATGGCCGGCTCGCCGAAACGCATGACGTCCGGCAAATATCGACCCGGCTTGAGGTCCGCGGCCCGCGACCAGAGCTGCCGCTTCGCCGCGAGATCCCACACCTGCAGGTGATCGGTGCTGTCGCGAAACTCTTCCGTGCCAAGCAGCGCGAAGTACGCCTTCGTCACCGCGCGCGTGCGGTCGGGCGACAGCATGATGGTGGTCAACTGTTTCGTCGCTCCGTCGAGCGGGACCGGCGCGCGCCGGCCCTCCAGGTCCCAGATCGCGAACGGCAGGTGCGCGGGTGCCACCAGTGCGCTGCTTCCGTCCGGCAGCACCGTGATGTTGTAGATGTGGCCGCCCGCCGCGTCCTCGCCCTCGACGACGGACAGCGGCGCGCCGGTGCGTCCGTCCCAGACCCAGAGCCGCGGGGGCGCCTTGTCGCCGCTGGTGACGAGGCGGGCGCCGTCGTCGCTGAACGCGAACGGACGAGAGCCCGGCGAGGGATGGGCTTCCAGCGTCGCCACCAGCGCGCCGGTGTCCGCCCGCCACAGGCGCGTGGTCGCGTCGGCGTCGCCGGAGGCAACCGTCCCGGCGGGCACGCTGATGCGGACCTCGTTGATGTCGCTGACGTGCCCGTCCCGATTCGACGCGAGGTCGACCGCGCGCACCTCGAGGATACCGTCGTCCCCGCCCACCACCAGCAATCGGCCGCTGGCGTCGAGCGCCAGCGCGCGCACGTTCCCGTCGACGCCGGGCTGGCTCAGGATCCGGCGCCGCTCGCGCAGGCTGAAGAACCGCACGTCGTGCGAGCCGGTGACGACCAGATCGCCGCGGCGATCCAGCGCGTTGATCGGCCAGGCGTGCGTGAAGCGGGCGAGCTCCTCGCGTGCGTCGTAGCGCCACACGATCAGCTCCTCGGCCGCCGTCAGCAGCGCGCCGTCGCCCAGGAACTTCGCGACGTGCGGGACCGACTCGTGTCCCTTGCCGGTCCTGTTGTGACCGCCGAGGTAGTAGGCGCCGGCCTTCGCCACCGGCGCCTTCTCGCCGTACAGACGCCCGACCGTCTCGCCGGTGACGAGATCCCAGATGCGGATGTCGTGATCGATCGAGAACGCCAGGGCCTGCCGCTCGTCGGGCGTCAGGGCGACGCCGGCGACGTGCTCTTCGTGGCCGCGCAGCACGAACCTGCGCGCGCCGGTCGCGCGGTCCCACACGTAGACGTTCGAGTCGTCGTTCGCCGCCACGATCACGCCGGCGCCCGCGGCCACCTGTCGCATGGGAGCGTCGGCGCCTTCCAGCGTTCGAATCGGGTCCAGCGTGCGGGCATCCCAGAGGCGCACGGTGCCGTCGTCGCTGCCGGTGGCGAAGTACGCGCCGTCCGGCGAGAGCGCGATGGTGTTGACGGACCCGGCGGTGTGGCCCTCGAGGTGCGCGAGCTCCCGACCCATGCGGACGTCCCAGACGCGAACCGTGCCGTCCTCGGCGGCGGAGACAAGGCGCCGATCGTCGGGAAGAAGGATGACGGCGTTGATGTCGGCCGTATGTCCCGTGAGCGTCAGGAGGACGGGCGAGACGCGCGGGGGATGCGACCACAGCGGCTCGACGGTCAGGGGCATGAGGGTGGCCATTTTACCGGCAGAAGATGTTTCGCTATCGTTCGAACGGCGCGAAGCGAGCTGCCATGAAAGCGACACGGCGGATAGGGGCGGAAGTCCTCGTATGTCTCACGCTGGTGGTGGCGGGCTGCAACCGGCCGCTTCCCAGCCGTCACGCCGACGGCGGACCGGATGGCTCCGGCGCGCAAGGGAGCGCGGGCGCGAGCGGGATCGCCGGCATGAACGGTGCGGCCGGAACCACTGGCAGCGCGAGCGTCAGCGGCAGCACCGGCGCCAGCGGTGGCGCTGGAACGACAGGTAACGCCGGAACGAGCGGCAACGCTGGAACCACCGGCAACGCCGGAACCACCGGCAACGCTGGAACCACCGGCAACGCCGGAACCACCGGCAACGCTGGAACCACCGGCAACGCCGGAACAGGCGGCACGGTTGCGCAAAAGCTACCCGCCGGCGCGGCCTGCCAGATATCGAGCGATTGCAACTCGGCGATCTGCGTCGACGGCGTCTGCTGCACGCAAGCGTGCACGGGGCCGTGCCGCTCGTGCGCGCTCCCCGGTTCGGTAGGGATCTGTGTCCCTATCGCGGCGGGCAGCGCCGACCCGCGCGCGAGCTGCCCGCAGGAATCGCCCGCGACCTGCGGTCGCACCGGAAAGTGCGACGGCTCGGGCGGCTGCACGCGCTGGCCCGCAGGCACGCTCTGCGCGAGCGCGACCTGCGCCGGCGACACCTTGACCCCCGCCGCCACATGCGACGCGGTGGGGATGTGCAGCACGCCGGCCACCGTGAGCTGCGCGCCCTTCGGCTGCAACATGCTCGCGGGCGTGTGCAACAGGGGATGTCCGGCCGGCGACTTGATCTGCCCGGCGGGGGCGTACTGCGACGGCGATGAGTCGTGCTTCCCGCAGAAGGATGCGGGCGTCGCGTGCAAGAGCAACCACGAGTGCAAGTCGGGCTTCTGCGTCGACGGCGCCTGCTGCGGCACCGCCTGCGCGCTCAAGTGCCTGAGCTGCAGCGGCTCGGGCTCGCTGGCGAGGTGCACGGCGCTCCCGGCTGGTGCGATCTGCGACGCCACGAGCACCTGCGACGGAGCGGGGATCTGCCGGACCGACTGAGCGCGCCTGCTCAGCGCGTGTCGATCGGACGCAGCGACGATCGCGGGTCGTCCTGCGTGACCGCGAGCGCCGCGCCGACGCCGCCCACCACGACGACCGCGGACACCGCGACCCAGAACCAGGCGCGGCGGTAGACGGGCGGCGTGCGGCTGTCGCCGGTCCTCGCGGCGACGGACGCCGTGGGATCGGTGGCCGCGGCGTGCTCGACGGCCGCCGGCGCGGGCGCCGCAAGTGACGGCACCGGCGGCGGCGGACCGCTTGCCGTCGCGTTCGCCTGCTCGCCGGCGAGCCTGTCCATCTCGGCGATCAACCGCTCGGCCGCGGGACGATTGGGACTGCGCGGATCGAGCGCGGCGTAGCGCCGAAAGAAGAACTGCGCCCGCTCGTAGTTGCCCATGTTCCGGTAGCAC
>Ga0207691_10002980_pt1 | contig 16526 bp, 13 predicted proteins | sample KBSM13metaG_FD_184327 | JGI IMG/M metagenome (GOLD analysis project Ga0207691, IMG submission 184327) | Miscanthus rhizosphere microbial communities from Kellogg Biological Station, Michigan, USA - KBS M1-3 metaG (SPAdes) (version 2) | ecosystem: Host-associated > Plants > Roots > Rhizosphere >... | reverse complement strand
GGAAGGGCGATCTGGCGGAGGCTGAACGCCGACGACTCAGCCACGGCGACTAGGGCCACTCATGGTCTGAATCAACTGCCGGTAAATGTTGGTAGGCGCGATTGGACTCGAACCAACGACCCCCACCATGTCAAGGTGGTGCTCTAACCAGCTGAGCTACGCGCCTGCGAAGGGCGAAACTATATCACCGAGGACGAGGTCGAGAGTGGTCAGCGGCGTCGCGCGGACCGGACACCGGGGATTCTCGCGACGGTGTCGAGCACCGGCTTCAGCCGCATGGCGTCGGCGACCTCGACCGTGAAGGTCATCCGCGCGAGAGCACCGTGGGCGCCGCGCCGCGACTGCGTCGCCGCGGCCACCACGTTCGTCTTCTCCTTGGCGAAGACCTCGGAAATGTCGCGCAGCAACCCTTGCCGATCCAATGCCTCGATGGCGACGTCGACGGGGTACTGCGTGGCGGCGCCTTCGCGCGCCTTGCCCCACTCGACGGCAATCAATCGTTCCGGCGACCGCTGCGCGAGCTGCGCAAGATGTCCGCACACCGTCCGATGAACTGCAACGCCCTTCCCCTTTGTCACGAAACCGACGATCGGATCCGGCGGCGCCGGCCGGCAGCAGCGCGCGAGCACCGTCAGCAACGAGTCGACGCCGACGACGAGGACATCGCCGCTCGAACCGCTCGCCGGCCTGGATGGCTTGAGTGCGATCCGGTCCTCTGAGGACGGGACCGTTTCGCTGGGTCGGAGCAACGTCTCGATGTTGCGCAGCGAATATTCGTCCTTGCCGACCACCTCGAACAACGCATCGGCGTGCTTGAACCCCAACCGCCCGGCCAGTTCATCCAGCTTGACGGCCGTCCTGCCCTCCCGCTGCAGCAGCTTTTCGACCGCCTCGCGGCCGCGCGCGATCGTCGACTGCTGTGCCAAAGCGTTGAACCAGGCTCTGACCTTGGCCTTTGAGCGCTGGCTTTGCAAATAGCCCAGCTCCGTGTTGAGCCAGTCCATCGATGGGCCGCCGGCCTTCGCGGCCGAAATCTCCACCACCTGACCGCTTCGCAGACGCGTGTTCAACGGCACCATGACGCCGTCGACCTTCGCGCTTCGACACCGATGACCGAGGTCGGTGTGCAAGGCGTAGGCGAAGTCGATCGGCGTTGCGCCCGCGGCAAGCTCGACGATCGCCGCCTGCGGCGTGAAGACATAGATGCGGTCTTCAAAAAGCGCTTTGCCGGCAGACTCGCCATTTCGCGCGCCACCCTCCGCTTCGCTGTAATCACGTTCCCAAGCAAGCAGTTGACGAAGAACGAGCATGCGGGCTTCCGCGACACTCGCCTCGAATGTTCCGCGGGCAGCGACTCCAACCTTGCCCCGTTGCCCAGCCTCCTTGTAAGCCCAGTGCGCGGAGATGCCGTGCTCGGCGTGCTCGTGCATCGTCGTCGTGCGAATCTGGATCTCGACGACCCGCCCATGCTCGTCCTCGACCACGGTATGAAGAGACTGATAGCCGTTCGCCTTCGGGCGCGCGATGTAGTCGTCGAGCTCGCCCGGAATGGCATGGAACAGCGCATGCACTCGCCCCAGGACGGCGTAGCAATCCGGAACATCGCCAACGATCACCCGCAATGCCCTGACATCGAGCACGCGGGCAAAGTCGAGCGCCTTCAACGACATCTTTTTCCAGATGCTGTAGATGTGCTTGGGCCGGCCCTGCACCTGCGCCCGCAGGCCGTGTGCCGCCAGATCGTCGCTGAGGCGCATTCGAAGCCGTTTAACCTCGCGCTCCCGGTCCACCCGCTTCTCGTCCAGCAGGCGAGCGACCTGCTTGTACTTCTCCGGCTCGAGGAACCGAAACGAGAGATCCTCCAGCTCCCACTTGATCTGCCAGATGCCGAGCCGATTGGCGAGCGGCGCGAACACCTGCAGCGACTCGGAAGCCAGGGGCACCGGACACGGGCGCTTGCTGGCGGCGAAGTAGCGCAGGGTCTGCAAGCGAGACGCCAGTCGAAGCAGCACGACGCGCAGATCGCGTGAGAACGCCAGCAGCATCTTGCGCACGCGCTCGGTTTGCAGGGCCCGCTGGCCCTCGCCCACCTGCGCCGCCTGGGCCGCGCGTTGAACCTGTAGGAGCTTGCGCGCATGCGCAACCAGACTCGCCTGCGATTCACCGAAGGCCTTCGCGATCACTTCGTCCGGCTTGCCCAGATGATCTGCCGCATACACCAGATAGGCCGCCGCGCGCAGCGACGGAGCGGCACCGATCGACGACAGGATCTCCGCGACCGAATCGGCGTGCGTCAACACGTTTTCGCCCGTGTCGAGCAGCGACTCGCCGATCAGCGGCTCGGCGAAGGCGCGCGCCCGCGCCGGTTGATCGATCGCAGCGCTCGACTCCGGCGTCGCCGGGTCGTCGTCCAGCAGTTGAACAATGGGCGCAGCGGCAAGCGTCTCGCTGCGGGCGGGCATCTTCATGGCGACAGCAGGAACTCCCGCACCGCAGCGACCTGCTCCGCATCGACGAGCGTCGGCGCGTGGCCGACGCCGGTGAATTCGCGCAGCCTCGCCTTCGGACCGCGCTGGCCCATCGCCTGTGCCGTCTCACGCGTCAGCAGATCCGACTCCGCACCGCGCAGCAGCAAGGTCGGGCAACGGATCGCGTCGTAGCTGCGCCAGAGCATCGCCTGGCCGGCGGCCGCCTGCTCCGGCGTCATCGCCTTGAACGGCACCCCGATCGCAGGGTCGTAGTGCGGCTTGAATCCGTTGCCGCTCGGCTTCAGCATCGGGCGAGTCAGAGCCAGCCATTGCTCGCGCGTATGCGGTCCGAACCCTTTCGAGATGCCGAGCAGATAGTCGGCGGCCTCGTCGACGGAAGCCCATTCGATCGAAGCACCGACATAGGTGCCGATCCTCGCGATGGCCGTCGGCTCGAGCGTCGGACCGACGTCGTTGAGGACGAGGCGCTCGATCGGCGTCTGCGGCAGCGACGCGAGTCCCATCCCGATCAGTCCGCCCATCGAGGTGCCGACCCAGTGCAGGCTGTCGGCGTCGAGGCGGGCCAGCAGCGTGACCATGTCGGCGACGTAGGCCGGAGTCTGATAGCCCATCGGATCCGCCAGGAAGTCAGACCGACCCCGCCCGACAACGTCGGGACAGACGACCCGGTACACGTCGCAGAGCGTGCGCGCGAGCGTGTCGAAGTCACGCCCCTGTCGGCTCAGCCCATGAACGCAGACGAGGACCTTGCTGTTGCGAGGATCGCCCCACTCCCAGTACGCCATGCGGTGCAGGCCACGTGTATCGAGGCACTGAACGTGGCGCAGAGTCGGTTCGGACATGGTGTTCTCGGAAGGAAGGAACGGCGCGGTTTGGCGTGCTTTTCAAGCCGCCCTCGAGGGGCCAGCCGCCAATGGGCGCCATTGAAAAGCGGCACGACGTCACACGCGCTCTCAGATTTTGTAACAGCTGGTCAGCGACCCCCGAAACGCCCTGCAAACCTGCGCAAAATCCGCGCTGTTACAAATTGGATATCCCATGAGCACTGCCCCCAACACGCGCGCCGACCGCGTCGCCGTCGTCGACGATGATGCCCGCATCCGCGACTTGCTGCGCCGCTACCTGACCCAGGAAGGCTTCGAGGTGCTGCTGGCCGAAGACGCCAAGGCGCTCAATCGCGTGTTGACCCGCGAGACCGTGAACCTGATCGTGCTCGACCTGATGCTGCCGGGCGAAGACGGGCTGTCGATCTGCCGGCGCCTGCGTGCGGCCAACGACCTCACGCCGATCATCATGCTGACCGCCAAGGTCGAGGACGTCGACCGCATCGTCGGCCTCGAGGTCGGCGCCGACGACTACCTGCCGAAGCCGTTCAATCCACGCGAGCTGCTGGCGCGCATCCACGCGGTGCTGCGGCGCCGGCCGACGCTCGAGGCGCCCGGTGCCCCCGCGCTCGACGCGCAGACGGTGACCTTCGGCCCGTTCGAGTTCGATCTCGCTTTGCGGCGCCTGTCGAAGGACGGCGAACAGATCGCGCTGACGACCGGCGAGTTCTCGATGCTGAAGGCCCTGGTCCGCCATCCGCGCCAGCCGCTTTCGCGCGACAAGCTGGCGCAGCTCGCGCGCGGCCGCGAGTTCGAACCGTTCGATCGCAGCCTCGATGTCCAGATCTCGCGGCTGCGCAAGATGGTCGAGCCCGATCCGGCCCAGCCGCGCTACATCCAGACCGTTTGGGGCGTCGGCTACGTGTTCGTGCCGGACGGCGCCGCGTAAGTGACCCGTTCTCACGCCGCTCGCCGGCGTGGTCACGCCTTGCGCGTGAACGGGCCTTAATACATGCCGCAAAAGCGCGCCGCGCTCAGCCTTTTCTGGCGCACGTTTTTCCTGCTTGCCCTATTGCTGGCGAGCGGCGTCTTTGCCTGGGTCCAGACCTTCCGGGCACTCGAATTCGAGCCCCGGTCCGTGCAGGCGGCCCAGCAGATCGCGAGTCTGGTGAATCTCGCCCGCGCGGCGCTGCGCAGCAGCGATGGCATCAACCGCGTCGCATTGATGAAGAGCGTCTCGAAGCTCGAATCGGTCCAGGTCTCGCCGCGCGAGCCGAAGGACAAGTGGGAGCCCTACGAGATTGACCGCCTGTCGCGCGCGATCGGTTCCGAACTGCGTCGGCAGCTCGGGCCCGATACGCTGGTCGCGAGCTCGGTGAACGGAACGACGGGCCTCTGGGTCGGCTTCTCGATCGATCGCGACCCGTACTGGCTGCAGATCGATCCGGGACGCGTCGGCCCGATGTCCTGGGGCACCCTCACCCTGTGGGTCGGCATCGCGCTGATTGCCACGGTGCTCGGCTCGGCGGCGATCGCCCGCCTGATCAATCAGCCGCTGAAGGAGCTGTCCTTCGCAGCGACACGCATCGGCGAAGGCGAGTTCGATTCGCGCCTTGACGAGACGACGATGACGAGCGAGATCCGTCAGGTCAACATGGGCTTCAACCGGATGGCGCGCGAGCTCGCGAAGGTAGAGCAGGACCGCGCCGTCATGCTGGCCGGCATCTCGCACGACCTGCGCACGCCGCTCGCTCGCCTGCGCCTCGAAGCCGAGATGAGCGTGAAGGACGAAGAGGCCAAGGCCAACATGGCCGAGGACATCGACCAGCTCGACGCGATCATCGACAAGTTCATGGACTACGCACGGCCGACCGAAGTCAAGCTGCTGCCGGTCAGCCTCAGCGCCGTGATCGAGCGCGAGATCGCGACCTTCCGCAACACCAGCCAGATGAAGGTCCGCGCCCGCGTCGCCCCGGACACCCGAGTGCAGGCCGACGACATCGAGCTCGGTCGGGTGCTGCAGAACCTTCTCGAGAACGCGCGCCGCTACGGGCGCTCGACCGACACCGGCATCGCCGACGTCATCGTCAACGGCACGCGCGCCGGGCAATGGGTGGTCATCAGTGTCCGCGACCACGGTCAGGGCGTCGACCCGAAGAAGCTCGGCCGCCTGACGACGCCGTTCTTCCGCGGCGACGCGGCACGCACCGCCGCGACCGGAGCCGGACTCGGCCTCGCGATCGTCGAGAAGGCGGTTCAGCGGATGGGCGGCACGCTCGAGATCAGCAACGCGCCGGAGGGCGGCCTGCTCGCGATCATCCGCCTGCGGCGCGCCTGATCGCGCTCGCTAGCCGCGCCAGAGCAGGCAGACGGCTCTCGCCTCCATCGATTCGCCCTTGCCGACGGGACCCAGGCCCTCGGCGGTCTTCGCCTTCACGCTGACCTGATCGAGGTTGACGCCGAGCGCCCGGCCGATGCACTGGCGCATGGCAGGAACGTGCGGCGCCAACCGCGGCGCCTGAGCGATCACCGTTGCATCGACATTGCCGACCTGCCAACCCGCGCTCTTGATGCGGCGCCCCGCCTCGGCCAGCAACGCGAGCGAGTCGGCTCCCTTGTACTGCGCATCGGTGTCCGGAAAGTGGTGGCCGATGTCGCCGAGCGCGGCGGCGCCGAACAGCGCGTCGGTGATCGCATGGCAAAGCGCGTCGGCATCCGAGTGTCCCAAGAGACCGTGGGTGTGCGGAATCTCGACGCCACCGAGCACGAGGCGGCGCCCGGCGACGAGCGCGTGACTGTCCCAACCTTCTCCGATCCGCCAGATCGGCGCGCGTGGCTTGTTCATCGGTCGCTCCTCGCAGGCGCGGTGAGCAGGCGCTCGGCCAACGCGAAATCGGACGGGTAGGTGAGCTTGAAGTTCTCGAGCGCCCCCGGAACGAGCAGCGGTTGCAGACCGACGGCTTCCATCGCACCTGCCTCGTCGGTGACAGCGTCACCGCTCGCTGCCAACGCGCCAGCCAGCGCGCCGATCCGGAACATCTGCGGCGTCTGCGCTTGCCAGGTCGCACGACGGTCGAGCGTCGAGGCAACGCGGCCGGCAGCCTCCGCCTTCAGCGTATCGGCGACCGGCAGCGCGAGCAGGCCGCCGACCGGGTCCACGCTGCAGGCATCGATCAGTTGGTCGATCCATTCCGTGCGAATCAGGCAACGCGCCGCGTCGTGGACGAGCACCCAATCGTCAGGATCGGCGCCCTGCCCGATCAGTGCGGCAAGCCCGTTCACGACGGTTCTAGCGCGCGTCGAACCGCCGCTTCGAACGACGCGAATCCGACCGTCCGATGGCACCGACACGCAGCGTTCGAACGTGTCGTCGTCCGGTGCCAGCACGACGAGGATCGATTGCAATCGATCGACTGCGGTCAGCGCTGCGAGGGTGTGGGCGACGACCGCCCGGCCCGCGATCGTCACGTATTGCTTCCGCAAGCCGGCACCAGAGCGCGATCCGGAGCCGGCGCACGGCACCAGGGCGAAGTACGCCGGCGTCCCTGATCGCGTCACGGCCGACGCCCCAAAGCGGTCGGCGAGCCGTCCGCGGCGGTGGGGTTCGGGCGCATGCTCATCGGGCGATCGAGTATAGGGAACGGGGCGTTCCACGAGCCTCGGAGTCGATGCGCACCAGTCCGGTTCTCGAGCCCCTGCAACCTCGTCCGACGAGCGTGCTCCCTACAATCGACGGCTCACGGTTTGGCGCGCAGGCGCTGTCTCCAGAGCCTCATGCACCTCCCCGTCATCCATCCCGGCAAGCGCTTCGCACTGCCCCGGCCCATGGGCTCCGCCGATGCCCTGCTGCTGGCCTGCTTCGCCGAGCGTGAGAAGACACGCGGCAAGCTGGTTGCGGTCTTCACCGCCGAGCCGTCCGACACCCAGCGGCTTGAGGACGAACTGGCGTTCTTCGGGCCCGATCTGCGCATCGCCGTCTTCCCCGATTGGGAGACGCTGCCGTACGACACGTTCTCTCCGCACCAGGACCTGATCTCGGAGCGGCTCGCGACGCTGTGGCGCATCCGCCAGGGAGACGTCGACGTCGTGCTGATGCCGGCCTCGACCGCGCTTGTTCGGCTCGCGCCGCCCAGTTTCCTGGCGGCCTACACATTCCATTTCAAGCACCGCCAGAAGCTCGACGAGGCGGCGCTGAAAGCCCAGCTGACGCTCGCCGGCTATTCGCACGTCAGCCAGGTCGTGTCGCCCGGTGAGTACGCGGTGCGCGGCGGCCTGATCGACCTCTTCCCGATGGGCTCGGCGGTGCCTTACCGCGTCGATCTGTTCGGCGACGAGGTCGACTCGATCCGCACATTCGATCCGGACAGCCAGCGCAGCCTCTACCCGGTGCCCGAAGTGCGGCTGCTGCCCGGGCGCGAGTTTCCGATGGACGAGGACGCGCGCACCGCGTTCCGCTCGCGCTGGCGGGAGCGCATCGAAGGCGATCCGACCAAGGTCCGTCTGTACAAGGACATCGGCGTCGGCATCGCAACCGCCGGCATCGAGTACTACCTGCCGCTGTTCTTCGACACGACGTCGACGATCTTCGACTACCTCGGCGCCGAAGCGACGGTCGCCTTGCACGGCGATCTCGACGAGGCGTTGAAGCGATTCTGGAACGACACGCGCGAGCGGCATCGCTTCCTGCAGCACGACCGGGAACGGCCGATCCTGCCGCCGGAAGACCTGTTCCTCAAGCCGGAGGAGTTCTTTGGCCTCGGCGGAACGCATGCGGTCCTGTCATTGCGCAAGGGCGTCGCAGCGATGCGTGAACCGATCGCGACGGCCGATCTCGCCGGCGCGCCAGAGCAGCGTGCCGACACGCCGACTCCACCACCAACCGACTCGACATTCGATCGCCTGCCCGACCTGAGCGTCGATCGCGGAGCGCCCGAGCCATTGCAGCGGCTCCAGCACCATGTGCAGACGACGCCGCACCGCGTCCTGATCGTGGCCGAGAGCGACGGCCGCCGCGAGAGCTTGCTCGAGCTCTTGCGCGACAGTCGGCTCGAGCCACCGAGCGTGACCTCGCTCGCCGAATTCCAGGCCGGTCACGAGCGGGTCGCGATCGCCGTCGCCCCGCTCGCCGAAGGTTTCGTCTGGCGCGATGACGCCAGCGCACAGGCGATCGAGTTCGTCACCGAGACGGAACTCTTCGCAACCCCGCCGACAACGCGGCGCCGGCGCAAGCAGGAAGCGGTCAGCGACGTCAGCTCGCTGATCAAGGACCTGTCGGAACTGAACCCGGGCGATCCGGTCGTCCATGTCAACCACGGCATCGGCCGCTATGTTGGCTTGAAGACGATCGACCTCGGCGCCGGCGAAGGCGGCAGCAGCGAGTTCCTGCACCTCGAGTACGCCGACAAGGCGACCCTCTACGTGCCGGTCGCGCAGCTGCACCTGATCGCGCGCTACACCGGCGTCAGCGCCGACGAAGCGCCGCTGCACAGGCTCGGCTCGGGCCAGTGGGACAAGGCGCGGCGGAAAGCCGCCGAACAGGTGCGCGACACCGCGGCCGAACTGCTGAACCTGTACGCGCGCCGTGCCGCACGCGAAGGCTACGCGTTCCGCTTCCAGCCGCACGACTACGAGGCGTTCGCTGCCAGCTTCGGCTTCGAGGAGACGCCCGATCAGCAGGCAGCCATCCACGCGGTGATCCAGGACATGGTGTCGCCGCAGCCGATGGACCGGCTGGTCTGCGGCGACGTCGGCTTCGGCAAGACCGAGGTCGCGCTGCGCGCCGCGTTCATCGCGGTCACCGGCGGCAAGCAGGTCGCGATCCTCGCGCCGACGACCCTGCTCGCGGAACAGCACTTCCAGAACATCGCCGACCGCTTCGGCAAGTGGCCGATCAAAGTCGCCGAGCTGTCACGCTTTCGCTCGCCGAAGGAGGTCAAGGCCTCGCTCGAAGGCCTGGCCGACGGCACGATCGACATCGTCGTCGGCACGCACAAGTTGCTCAGTTCGACCATCTCGTTCAAGCGACTCGGCCTGCTGGTGATCGACGAGGAGCACCGCTTCGGCGTCCGCCACAAGGAAGCGATCAAGGCGATGCGCGCCGAGGTCGACGTATTGACGCTGACCGCGACACCGATTCCGCGCACACTCGGGATGGCGCTCGAAGGCCTGCGCGATCTCTCGGTCATCGCGACCGCGCCACAGCGCCGGCTCGCGATCAAGACCTTCGTGCGCACCGAATCGAGCGGCACGATCCGCGAGGCGATGCTGCGCGAACTGAAGCGCGGCGGCCAGGTCTATTTCCTGCACAACGACGTCGCGACGATCGAGCACCGGCGCGAGACCCTGCAGGCGCTGCTGCCCGAGGCGCGCATCGCAGTCGCGCACGGCCAGATGCCGGAGCGCGAGCTCGAGCGCGTGATGCGCGACTTCGTCGCGCAGCGCCACAACGTGCTGCTCTGCTCGACCATCATCGAGACCGGCATCGACGTCGCGAGCGCGAACACGATCCTGATCAGCCGCGCCGACAAGTTCGGCCTCGCGCAGCTGCACCAGCTGCGCGGCCGGGTCGGCCGCTCGCACCACCAGGCCTACGCGTACCTGATGGTCCCCGATGTCGAGGCGCTGACCAAGCAGGCCGGACAGCGCCTCGAGGCGATCCAGCAGATGGAGGAGCTCGGCTCGGGCTTCTACCTCGCAATGCACGACCTCGAGATCCGCGGCGCCGGCGAGGTGCTCGGCGAGAACCAGAGCGGCAACATGCTCGAGGTCGGCTTCCAGCTCTACAACGACATGCTGTCGGAAGCGGTGCGCTCGCTGAAGGCTGGCCGCGAGCCCGATCTGCTGGCGCCACTGTCGGCGACAACCGAGATCAACCTGCACGCACCCGCGCTGCTTCCCGACGCCTACTGCGGAGACGTCCACATTCGCCTCTCGCTCTACAAGCGCCTCGCGACCGCCTCGAAGCCGGAGCAGATCGATGCGATGCTCGAGGAGATCACCGACCGCTTCGGCAAGCTGCCGCCGCAGGCCCAGACGCTGTTCGACGTGCACCGCCTGCGCGTGCTGGCCAAGCCGTACGGCGTCTCGAAGATCGATGCGGCGCCGAAGCTCACGGTGATCAGCTTCGTACCGAATCCGCCGGTCGAGGCGATCCGCATCATCGAGCTGGTCCAGAAGAACCGCCACATCAAGCTCGCCGGCAACGACAAGCTGCGGATCGAGCGCGAACTGGCCGATCCGCGCGAACGGGCGCAGCTTGCGCGCGATGTGCTGCGATCGCTTGGCACCCCAAAGCCACCGGCTGCGGCCGCAGCGCTGAGGCCTGCCGCGCCGATTGCGACGGCCAGCGCCCCGCCGCTGCACCTCTGACCCATGACAACCGCGACCGAGTACGCGCCGGGCCTTTTCGTTCGCGCGATCACGCCGCCGCTGCGGCTCGCCGAGTTCGGCCTGATCGCGTTCGACATGGACTCGACGTTGATCTCGATCGAATGCGTCGACGAGATCGCGGCGGCGGTTGGGCGCAAGCCCGAAGTGGCCGCGATCACCGAAGCCGCGATGCGCGGCGAGATCGCCGACTACAAGGAGAGCCTCCGCCAACGGGTCGCGCTGCTCAAAGGCACGCCGGAGACAGCGCTGGACGCGATCTACGCGGAACGACTGCGCTTCAATCCCGGCGCCGAGCGCTTGGTCGCGGCCTGTCGGTCGGCTGGTCTGCACACGCTACTGGTCTCCGGCGGCTTCACATTCTTCAGCGACCGCGTGCGCGATCGTCTACACATCGACGAGACGCGTTCCAACGTGCTCGAGATCGCCGAGGGGCGGCTCACAGGCCGCATGATCGATCAGCCCTGGGGCGACATCTGCGACGGCGACGAGAAACGGCGCGCGGTGCTGCAGGCCTGCGAACGCCTCGGCATCGAGCCGACGCGCGCGATCGCAGTCGGCGACGGCGCCAACGACCTGCCGATGATGGGTGCGGTCGGCTTGTCGGTGGCCTATCACGCGAAGCCGGCGGTGCGCGAGCGCGCGACGGTCTCAATCGTCGACGGCGGGCTCGACCGCTTGCTCGAGATCGTTCAGCCGTGAGCCGGCGCGGCCGACGAAGGCGCTAGTCCTTCTTGCGCGCCCGCGCCGAGGCGCGGATCGCCGAGATCGTGGTCCGGCTCGTGATCACTTCGGCCGCCAGCGGCAGGTGCAGCAAGGTCGGCTGCGGCGCCTCCAGCGCGGCGCGGAACGCGGCCTCGAATCCGGCGGTCGCATCAACCTTCTCGGCCCGCCATCCATAAGCTCGCGCCAGCGCGACGAAGTCCGGGTTGTACAGATCGCTGCCGCTGACGCGGCCCGGGTACTCGCGCTCCTGGTGCATCCGGATCGTGCCGTACGTCCCGTTGTCGACGACGATGCTGATCAAGCGGCCGCGACCCCGGCCCGCACCGTAGCCGGTCGCGGTCGCGAGTTCCTGACCCGTCATCAGGAAGTCGCCGTCGCCGGCGATGTTGATCGCGGTCCGTTCCGGAAGGAGCAGCGACGCGGCCACCGCGGCGGGCAGGCCGTAGCCCATCGCGCCCGACGTCGGAGCCAGTTGCGAACGTCCGCCCTGCGGCAGCGCCGGATAGCGGTAGTAGCGGTGCAGCCAGCCGCTGAAGTTGCCGGCGCCGTTGGTCAGCACGCTGTCGGCCGGTGCGAGCCGCTGGATCGTCTTGACGACCTCCGCCATGTCGAGCGGCTCGACCGCCTCGGCGACCTGGTTCGCTTCGTAGTCGACGTTCGCCTGACGGGACCACTCGGTCCAGCGGATCTCGGTCGGCGGCGCGAGCGCCTCGAGCGCCTTGCCGGCCACTGCCATCGAAGCCTGCAGCATCAGATCGGCCGCGTAGACGCGCCCGAGTTCCTCGGCCCCGGCGTGCACGTGGACAAGCTTCTGCTGCGGCCGCGGCGCCTTCAGCAGCGCGTAGCCGCCGGTCGTCATCTCGCCGAGGCGCGGGCCGACCGCCAGCACCAAATCGGCCTCGGCGATGCGCCGCGCCAGCTTCGGATTGATGCCGATGCCGATGTCGCCGGCGTAAAGCGGATGCTTGTTGTCGAACAGGTCCTGGAAGCGGAACGCGCAGCCGACCGGCAACTGCCAACCTTCGACGAAGCGCTGGAACGCCTCGCAGGCCGCGACGTCCCAGCCGCTCCCGCCGACGATCGCGAACGGCCGCTCCGCGGCGATCAGCATCGAACGGAGATCGCGCAGCGCGCCCGGCGCCGGCCACGCCACGACCGGCTCGACCCGCGGCAACACCGGCGCAGCGGTTGGCGTCGTCAGCATGTCTTCGGGCAGCACCAGCACGACCGGCCCGGGCCGGCCCTGCATCGCAGTGCGCCAGGCTCGCGCGACGTATTCGGGCAGGCGGTCGGCATCCTCGATCTCGCCGACCCACTTCGCGAAGCCGAGCGTGCCGGGTCCGAACATCTGCCGGTAGTCGACCTCCTGGAAAGCCTCGCGGTCGCGCTGGTCGCTGGCCACCTGGCCGATGAAGAGAACCATCGGCGTGCTGTCCTGAAAGGCCGTGTGCAAGCCGACAGCCGCGTTGCTCGCACCCGGCCCGCGCGTCACGAAGCACACCCCCGGCCGGCCGCTGAGCTTGCCTTGCGCATCGGCCATGTAGGCCGCGCCGCCTTCCTGGCGACATGCAATGAAGCGGATCCGATCGCGGTGCTCGTAGAAGCCGTCGAGCGCGGCGAGAAAGCTTTCGCCAGGCACACCGAACGCGGTGTCGACGCCCTGCTCCATCAGCGCCTCGACAAGGCAGTGCCCGGCGGGACGCATCGTGTTGCTTGAAGTCATGCGAGAGACCTGCACAAAGATCGAAGTGTGCCGCGAAGCCTCGGCCGCTTTGAGCGGTGGCCCAGGGTTCGCCCGAATACCGTCAATTAACCGTCTGGTGAATTATTTCGCGATGCCTGCGCTGAGTGCCCAAGTCGTCGAATTGCGCACGCGCGATGCCGATCGCACCCAGCAGGCGATCCTGCGCGCGGCAATGACCGAGTTTGCCGACAAGGGACTCGGCGGCGCCCGCATCGATGCGATCGCGGAGCGAGCCGGCGTCAACAAGCGGCTGATCTACTACTACTTCGATGCGAAGGACGGGCTCTTCCTCGCCGTCCTCGAGCAGACCTACGCGGATATCCGCACCGCCGAGCAGGCGCTCCATCTCGAAGCGGCCGACCCGGTCGAGGCGGTGCGCCGGCTGGTCGCGTTCACCTGGCAGCACTACGTCGCGCACCCGGAGTTCCTGAACCTGCTGAACAGCGAGAACCTGCACCGCGCCCGCCACCTGAAGCAGTCGAAGCGCATCCGCGAGATGAACTCGCCGCTGATCCAGACCCTCGCCGACGTGCTGGAGCGCGGCCGCAGCGCCGGCCTGTTTCGCGGCGGCATCGATCCGGTGCAGCTCTACATCTCGATCGCAGGCCTGTCGTACTTCTACCTGTCGAACAACCCGACGCTGTCGACGATCTTCGGCCGCGACCTGATGTCGGGCAAGGCACTCGCCGAGCGCCTGTCGCACATCACCGAGGTGGTGATGGGCTACGTGCTGCGCGACTGAGCCGCGTCGATCAATTCACCAGATGGTTCATCGATGACCCCCTCCTCGACGATCGATGCTGTCGACCTGGCGTTCTACCGCCACCAGGGGCACCTGACCGTCAACGGCGTCTTCGGCGCGGACGAGATGGACGCGGTCGTTCGCGACATCGAGCAATGGGGCGAGACCTTCCTGAGCGCGCTGCCACCAGAGCAGCGCAGCTGGTACATCGACGGCGGCGTCAGCGCGCGCACGGTCCTGCGCAAGCTCGACAACCCGCACGCGCATCGCGATGCGGTCAAGGCGCTGGCGGGCGATCGCCGACTTGTCGAGCTCGTCGAGCGCTTTCTCGGACCCGGCGTCTCGGTCTACTTCAGCCAGATCTTCTTCAAGCCGCCCGAGGGCGGCGGGCCTAAGCCGGCGCACCAGGACAACTTCTACTTCGGGCCGACTGACATCGAGGGCGTCGTAACGGCGTGGATCGCGCTCGACGATTCGACGCTCGAGAACGGCTGTCTGTATTTCGGTGACGGCACCAACCAGGGCCCGGTGTATCGCCACTTCGCGCCGGAGGGCGAGCCGTACAACCTGCAGTTGCCGCAGGCCGTGCTCGACAAGCAGCCGATGGCGCCAGCCCCGGTGCGCAAGGGCGGCGTCAGCTTCCACCACGGCAACACGTTCCATCAGTCAGGGCCGAACCACAGTCCACAGTGGCGCCGGGCCTGCGCGCTGCACTTCGTCCGCAACGACGTCGAGTTCGCCAACCCGGCGCTGCCGTATGACCACGGCCTCAAGTTCAAGGTGACCTGAGCGCAGCGCTCACCGCATCACAATTTTCTTGCATCGCTTCCGCATCGTTCGACACACAACGGAGACCTCATGAAGACCACATCGAAAGCCCGCCTGCTGCTCCTCGGCACCGCACTGGCCCTCGCGGCGGGCAGCGCGTCAGCACAGTGGAAGCCCACCCGTCCGATCAACCTGATCGTGCCGTGGGCGGCCGGCGGCTCGACCGACCAGATCACGCGCGTCACCGCCGCCGAGCTCGAGAAGGTGCTCGGCCAGACCATCGTCATCGTCAACCAGCCCGGCGCCTCGGGATCGATCGGCACCAAGAGCGCGTTCGACGCGGCGAAGGACGGCTACACCTGGACAGCGGGCGCAGCGCAGGATCTCGGCACCTACCAGACGCTCGGCTCGCTCAACGCGAGCATCAAGGACTGGAACCTCTTCCTCACCGTCGCCAACATCCAGGTGATCGGCGTCAATCCGTCGACGCCGTACCAGAACCCGAAGCAGCTGCTCGACGCGATGAAGGCCAAGCCGGGCGCGATCCCGGTTGCGACGGCGGGCGTCACATCCGCAGGTCACAACGCGATGGAGCTGATCGCCAAGGCGACCGGCGTCACGTACCGCCACGTCACCTACGACGGCGGCAATCCGGCGGTCGTCGCCACCGTCGCCGGCGAGGCCGAGGTGACGACCCAACTCGCCGTCGAGCAGGCCGACATGATCCGCGGCAAGCGTCTGCGCCCGCTCGCGACGGTGAGCGACAAGCCGCTCGAACTCGAGGGCTTCGGCACGATTCCGCCGCTCGCCGCAACGCTGCCCGGCTTCACCGCGCCGGCCAACTATTTCGGCATCTTCATCCCGAAGGGCGTTCCCGATGACGTCGTCAAGACGGTCGAGAAGGCCTGGGCCGAGACGATCAGCAAGAGCGAGGCGATCAAGAAGTACGCCACCAGCCGCGGCGCGCTGTTCGCGCCGTCATCGGGCGAGGCGGCGCAAAAGGCGGTGTTCCCGGCGGTCCAGGCCAACGCCTGGCTGCTCTTCAACGGCGGCAAGGCCAAGGTGTCGCCGGACACGGTCGGCATCCCGAAGCCCTGAGCCTCGCGCAGCGGAGCACGCCATGTCGATGAGCGGCGACGTCGCCTGGACGGACTTGCCACCGGAGCAGGCGCGCGCCATCGCGGCCAGCGAGCTGCGCGGCGGCCTGGCCTGGACCGTGTTCGGCATCGCCGTGCTTGCGCTCTCGTGGCGGATGGGCCGGCTCGAGGCGCAGCACATCAACCCGTACACGGTGCCGGGCCTGCTGCCGGGGTTGCTGGGCATTGTGACGATCCTGCTCGGCGCCCTGATGACCTTGCGCAGCTGGCGCCGCGGCGGCCGGCTGGTGCGTGGGCCGCAGTTCGCGATGAGCGGCGAGTCGGCGCGCCGGCTCGCCCTCGTCGTCGGCCTGATCGTCGCCTACACCGTCGTCCTGCTCGGCCGCGGCCTGCCGTTCTGGCTCGGCGCAACGATCTACGTGACGGCGTCGATCATCCTGCTGCAGGCGCCGCAACGCGCCGCCGAAGGGCGCGGCCTGACCCTGCGCGAAGCCGCGGTCGCGCTGGCGATCGGCCTCGCGTCGGGCTGGATCATCACGTGGGTGTTCCAGGACGCATTCCTGGTCCGCTTGCCATGAAACCTCTGCTCTCACGTCTTTTGCTGCCTGCCGGGACTGCGGCCTGCCGGCTCGTGGACGGCATGCTGCCAATCGGAGCCTGATCCGTGTTCGCTGGACTCGCCGACTTCGGCAACGCCTGGCTCGGGTTCATGAACCCGACCTCGATCGCGCTCGGCCTCGGCGGCGCGCT